>Ga0207112_1055_pt1 | contig 28861 bp, 26 predicted proteins | sample Alteio_BWMinHeat_72_FD_153549 | JGI IMG/M metagenome (GOLD analysis project Ga0207112, IMG submission 153549) | Enriched cells from forest soil in Barre Woods Harvard Forest LTER site, Petersham, Massachusetts, United States -... | ecosystem: Environmental > Terrestrial > Soil > Temperate forest >...
CCACTGGCGAATATGTTTCCGTGCATTCACAGAAGGATGCAGAGTCAGCTGCACTTGCTCAAGAAAAGCAAGAACTCAAGACCCACCCCGCAAGCGAGCATCGCGAGTTGACGGCAATCTACGTTCGCCGAGGTCTCGATAACGAATTGGCTAAAAAAGTAGCCGATCAATTGATGGCTCGGGATGCGCTCGGGGCCCACGCGCGCGATGAACTCGGAATCTCCAAAACGTTTAGCGCCCGACCACTCCAGGCTGCTCTATCTTCCGCAGCCAGCTTCGCAACAGGCTCAGCCTTACCACTCCTCATCGTTGCGCTCGCACCTGCCTCATTACTAATTCCTTCGGTCATCGTGTCGTCACTCGTTCTCCTTGCGTTTTTAGGAGGGCTTGCTGCCCGCATCGTCGGTGCTCCGATGATGCCAGGCATTCTGCGAGTAACCTTCTGGGGCGCGCTGGCAATGGGGGTAACCATTGGCATCGGCACGCTCGTTGGTACTGTGCTATAAGCTTCGAAGTCGCTCCGAAGAATATCTTTTGTATTGCCTCTAATTATATGCAACCATTTAGTTGCCTATCAAGTTACTAAAGCCAGTGGACAAAGTATTCAAAGCTCTTGCCGATGTTACTCGTAGGAAACTTCTGGATCGGTTGCGTAAGCAAAACGGGCAGACATTGGCAGAACTATGCGAACATCTTGCTATGACACGACAGGCAGTGACGAAACATCTTGTGATTCTGGAGGAAGCGGATCTCGTCGTCATCCAATGGCGCGGACGCGAAAAACTGCATTTCCTCAACCCGGTGCCCATCCATGAGATATTCGAGAGATGGACAAGCAAATTCGAAAGACCCAGACTTGAGGCGTTAAGCGCATTGAAGAAAAATCTCGAAAAACGCAAATAAGGAATTCAGCATAACCTGATCACGGAGCATGGATAACCGAACATTCATCTATATAACGTACATCGCTACAACGCCCGAGAAATTGTGGAAGGCGCTTACCAGCACTGAATTTACAAAGCAGTATTGGGGCAGACGCATTGAATCCGATTGGAAAGTCGGATCTCCTGTCAAGATGCTCATGGATGATGGTAAGATCGATTGGCAGGGTGAGGTACTTAAATACGAACCACCGCATCTGCTATCGTACACATTCCACTTTGAGTGGATAGAACAACTGCGGTCCGAGCCGAACTCACGCGTCACATTTGCACTCGAGCAGAAGGGGAAGGTCGTGAAACTCACCGTAACTCACGATGAACTCTCACAGAATGTTTATGCAGACATAAGCAAAGGCTGGCCGCACATTCTAAGCAGTCTGAAGAGTCTCCTGGAAACGGGTAACGTGCTCGATCTCAATGATTGAAGAATAAACAGATAACAAGACATATCATGCAAAACGCTGGAGAAATCCTTAAGAACTTCTATGTTGCGGTTGCGAAAAAAGACATCGCCACAGCCCGCAAGTACTTGAACGACGATCTCATATTCGTTGGGCTCTTTGAAACATATCCCAACGCCGACGCATACATTGCGGCCCTTACCGGGCTGCTGTCGATCACAGTCCGGCTGGACGTGAAGAAGATCATTGCAGATGGCGATGACGCTGCTGTCTTTTTCGAATTGGAGACAAAAGCTCCGGCTGCCGCCACGACTTTGGTGGCCGAATGGCACCAGTTCAAGAATGGAAAGATCTCACACGTAGAATCTGCATTTGACGGCCGGCCGTTCGCGGAGATGTTTACTGGAGGGAAGTGATCGTGAGAAAGCCCCTTGTGCGTTAAGAAAGCGGGCGCATTACCTTGGAATACGATTCTTGGATCATGTGTAACACTTTGCTCCAAGGTGACTTCTTAGCATGGTGTTTCTCATCCAAAATCCGAATGATCCGAAGTGTCCTCCTCTTTCTTTGCCTTGTGCTCTCTGCTGAAGCGGTCAATGCTCAACCTCGTGGGTTAACCTCCGACGGTACCGACTTCTATCTCGGACTTATCCCTTCGAGCATTCACTGTTTTCGGGACTACGTTCACACTTATGCACTCGTTACTAGCTATAATGATAACAAGATCATAGTAAACTACTTTGACGCTTCGGGCAATGAGATCTTTGGTAGATATGTCCAGCTTCAGGCTAAACTTTCTTCTCAAATCGATATCGATCATTTTGGCAATCGACTGACCCCAGGCGGGGAAGTTGTGGAATACAAAGCGTGTCATATCGTTTCGTCAAGCCCGATCTCGGTACACTACTATAGCACGGGTCCAGCTTCAGGTGCAGAATATTCTGTATTTCCCACACATGCACTTGGTGAGCACTATATCGTGGCGTCGCATCCTTCTAACCCCGGAAGTGGCGCGGGTGGGACTCGATACGGCTGCGATGGTTATTACCGTGATTCCGCGAGTTCGGTGTTCATGGTCGTAGCTGCGCATGATAGCACACATGTAACGATCATCCCGAATGGAACAACGTATCGTCTTCACGTGCAGGGCGTGACTACCGGAAGGAGAGTTGATGGGACACAGCACCCGATCCACCTTACGCTCGAACGCGGTCAGATTTATTTCGTCAAGTCAGAGAACGACCTTGATTCGTTTGACGAATCGGGTTCAACGATCGATGCGGACAGACCGGTCGCAGTCATCGCAGGCAATGAAGCAGCTGCGGCAGATACAATTGAGGCGGGCTCAGGTGGAAAAACACCTCCATCGCGTAATCTCATGCTCCAGCAGATGATCCCATCTGAATATCTTGTCGCGAAAGATCATCTGTCGATGCCATTCGTCGAGTTCGGACTGCCGCACTTACCATACAACACCTCAGGGCAGTTTTACAAAATGTATACGTCGTCGCCCAGTGGCGCGACGGCCGTTGTGCAGATCGATACGATGCCGCCTTCTACATTCGTCCTGACGCCCTTCGGATTGTCGCCAAATGTTGAGTTTGTCACTCAGGGAATTAACATTTCTTCCGTCGACGAGTCTCCAATCATGGTCGAGGAGAGCGATTATCGTCGGCAGGAGGCGAGAGGGAACACCGCGCCAACGATGATGAATGTGCTCGCAAAATCTCAATGGGTTAACCATTGCGCATTCATGATTCCCGACGACGCGTCACAAGTTCGTAAGTCTCATTTTCTGAATGTGATTTCAAGAAGCGATCAGCTTGGTCATATCTTGATCGCTAAGGATGGAGCCCAGCCAACATCGCTTAGCGCGATGGCGACATTTGGACTTGATGCACAATGGGCGTCGCACCCAGAGCTAGTAGGCAAAAGATATGCGCTAAACCCTGGTAGTTATTACTTGACCAGTGATTCCAATTTCGCTGCATACACCTTTGGCTATCTCTGCCGCGATCCGGATAATAACGGCGGAAATAACGACGATGACGATTACTATTTCGAGTACGCATCTCCCGTCGGTGAGCAGTTCTTTGCCAATGCGCCAGGTTCGATCGCAGTGACCATTACAAAAGACTCGTGTAACGGATGGATAATCTTGGCCACTGAACAAGATTCAGCGAACATGGGTCTCGCGAGTATCGAGTTGTTGAATGACTCAGCAGGATTTTACTCCACGTCAGCGCACATTAGCCAGAATGTGACTGCGACCAAGCTTGACGTGTCAGGGAAAAGCGATGCTCAAATTGCTGTGCAGGTCATCAATCCATTACTAAAGGCATATGCTGCGATCAGGATACTCTCGCGAACGGGTAGGGACACCATCATTGAACTGAGACAGGGAGGATTAATCCTGTCAGTCCCAAAATTTTTGTTTATGCATCCGGTCGGCATCGACACGTGTGGTTCTTTCGTAGTCCGAAACGATACTGCGCAAGGCCAAAGAAGTTTTACGTTCAACACTCTTCAACTGCCGAGCGATTCGACCGTTCGCATCACTTCAACAAAACCGGCGTTGCCGTTCACCCTTCGTCGCGGCGATTCTGTGCGAGTGAACTTCTGCTATCGCGCAGTTGACACGTTGCAGTTTGCAGACACAGTCCTTTTGGGAAGCAGTTGTATCCATATACCAGTCCCAATCAGCGGAAAGGCGATCACTCCGCTCATTATGGCGTGGGATCACGGTTTTTACGTTATTAAAGATGAGAGTGAATGCGCAGGGATCGAGATTAGGAATATGGGGTCAGAGACGCTGACGATTGACACGTTTTCAATCCAGGGATCTTCAACGTTTTCGGTTCCCGACACAATTGGCTTCCCAATCAGCATCCTGCCTGGAGATATGAAGCGAATAACGGTATGCTATCATCCGATCGCGATCGGGATAGATTCAGCTGTGATCCATTTGTCAACCAACCTTCGCGGCAAATTTGTGCACGCGATCAAGGACTCGACTAAGCTCTTCGGTCGCGCAATTCTTAGTTCGGTCACCACGAAGAACTGGGTGGCTTCCGATCTACGTATCTCTCCCAATCCAATCCGCGGAAATGTTCTGTCGCTGCAGGGCGATCTCCTCCAACATCAATGCACTCTTGGCATCTATGATCTGCTCGGAGTAAGAGTTAAGTCGATCAGCCACTTAGCGAGAGGGAGATTGGAGAATCTCGATGTCAGCCAGCTTGCTGCCGGCAGCTATTATTTGCGTGTTGAGGCGGCGGGATTAATTCGAACGGTGAAGTTCATTATCGAGCGTTAAGCAGCGGCATGAATATTCTTTGATCGAATGTAACCTTTTCACCTCCGCTAGGTCTTAGCATGAAGGGTAGCTCAATTTCATCCAAAATTCAAATGATCCGAAGTGTCCTCGTCCTCCTTTGCCTTACATTTTTCGCTGTGACGCTCAATGCTCAGCCTCACGGCTTGACCTCAGACGGCACCGACTTCTATCTTGGATTCGTCCCCTCAGGCATTCGGTGCCCTGCGGTTCGTCCTTTCATCCACGTTTACGCGCTCATTACGAGCTACTATGACAACAATGTCAGGGTAAATTATTTCGATGCCTCAGGTGTCGAATTGCAAGGCAGATCGTATCAGGTTCAAGGCAAACATTCGATCCAGGTGGACCTGGATCAGGTTGCGATGCGACCAACGCCCGATGGGGAATTTGCAGAGTACAAGGCATGCCACATTCTGTCCCTGAATCCGATATCGGTGCAATACTACAGTACTGGACCCGCTTCTGGCGCAGAGTATTCGGTATTCCCGACACCAGCACTTGGTGAGCATTATATCGTTGCAGCGCACCCCTCAAATACTGGGGCTGGTGCAGGAGGTCACCGATTTGGATGCGACAGTACCTATTTAGATTCTGCAAGTTCAGTCTTCATGATCGTCGCGGCACATGACAGCACACATGTAACGATCATTCCAAACAGCACAACCTATCGGCTGCGCAGAATTGGCGTGAGTACCGGTCCAGGTGCAGATGGCACACAGCACCCGTTTAACATCACACTTAATCGAGGTCAGATCTATTGGGTCAAGTCAATGAACGATCTTGATTCATTAGACGAATCAGGCTCGACGATTGATGCCGACAAACCTGTGGTGGTTATCGCGGGCAACGAAGACGCGTTAGTTAATATTCTTCCGCCGAATCAGACGAATGGTGGGGTTCCACCATCACGTAATCTCGTGCTTCAACAGATGATACCATCGGAGTACCTTGTAGCCAAGGATCATCTTTCCATGGCCCTGGATGCAAAACATCCTCGCCTTGGGGATAATACCGGCGGTGAGTTCTATAAAATGTACGCGTCATCGCCAACCGGTGCAACAGCCATCGTGCAGGTTGATACTTTGCCCACCACCACTTTCGATTTGACGCCCTTTGGGTCATCAACAGCAGTAGAGCATGTCGTTCAGGGAATAAATATTTCATCTCGCGACGATTCTCCGATCATGGTCGAAGAGAATGACTATCGTCGCCAGTATACAGGAGCGAGTAATGCTCCGACGATGATGAATGTACTCGCAAAGTCTCAATGGGCTGATCATTACGCATTCATGGTCCCCGACGATGCTGCGCAAGTACGTAAGCATCGGTACATCAATGCGATCGCGAAAAGAGCTCAGTTCTCGAAGATCAAGATGCAAAAGAACGGAGGCCAACCAACACCGCTCGACTCGCTTGCGACATTTGGGCAAGATGCACTGTGGGCATCGCACCCCGAGCTAATCGGGAAACGATTTGAGATGACTCCAGGAAGTTATTTCATTACGGGCGATTCAAATTTTGCGGTCTATACGTACGGCTTCCTCGGCCTCGATCCGGACATTGATCTTGGCGATAGCGATGACGACGATTACTACTACGAATATGCATCACCCGCCGGAGAACAATTCTTCTCGAGTGTACCGACTTCGCTCAAAGTAACTGTCATCAAGGATACATGTATCGGGTGGACAGTTTCGGTCACAGAGCACGATTCAGCGCAGTTGGGCCTCGCGAGCATCGATCTGTTGAACGATCCATCTGGTCTCTACTCGAAACCACTACATGTGAGTTTCAATATGACAGCAACGCGGCTCGATGTGTCGGGAAAAACTGATGCAGTAATTGCTGTGCGCGTTCTCAATCCTTTGCGCTATGCTTACGCTGCAATCAGGATTCTCACACGAACAGGAAAGGACACGATTATCGAATTGAGCCTGGGAGCCGTAAGATTAAGCTTGTCCTCTGATTCATTCGCCTTCGTTTCAAGGGTCGGCATCGACACGTGCAGTTCATTCATTGTTCGGAACGACTCTGAAGAAAGTGTTACTTTTACATCCGCGCAACTACGAAGCGACTCAACGCTGAATATTTCTTCAATTAAACCTGCACTGCCATTTACCCTAAGCCGCGGAGATTCGGTTCGCGTAAACATCTGCTATCGACCGGTTGACACTCTCTTGAGTACCGACACTGTCGTTCTTCATAGCAGTTGTTTTGATATCAATGTCCCTGTGGATGGACGCGGCATCACCCCGCTCATTATTGCTAGAGACATGGATTTTGGATATCTTCAGAAGAATCAGACCAGCTGCCGCCCAATCCAGATATTGAATCCCGGCACAACAACCTTGACGATCGACACTTTCACTATTTTGGGCTCGGCAGCATTTTCTGTTTCGAACCGCTCTTTCCCGACCATCATCCATCCCGGCGAGGCTGTATACGACACTGTTTGCTATCATCCGACTGCATTCGGAACAGATACAGCAACGATCGTTTGGTCAACGAATCTCCCCGGCAAATTTGCGCATAAAATAAAAGATTTCTCAACTGTGTATGGGAAGGCTGTTACTAACTCGGTTACGACGAACTGGGTTGCTTCCGAGCTGCACATCTCTCCCAATCCCATCCACGGAAATGTTCTCTCGCTGCAAGGTGATCTCCTCCAACATCGATGCACGTTTGACATCTATGATCTGCTCGGAGTAAAGGTCAAATCTATCGAGCATTCAGAGGGTAGGGGAGCGGAGAATCTCAATATTAGCCAACTTGCTGCTGGCAGCTATTATTTGCGTGTCGAGGCGGCGGGGTTGATTAGGACAGTGAAGTTTATCGTTGACCGATGAGAAGGCAAGAATGTGTGCCCTGCGTAACGAATATGAGGGATTGAGGTTCTAAGTCTTATGAACTTCCGTCCGATCATCAGGCCTCTCTTGATTGAATTAGGATCGCTTGCTTGCGGGTTGCTATTTCTCATCCTTGTTCTTCCAGACTTTGCAAGGGCACAACCGATGGATTCAACAGCCCGCACAGATTCTCTTAAAAGAACTTCTCACTCAATCAAGCCACCTGATCGCCTTTGGTTGATGGTGGCAGGATCACTCGATCTCGTTACTCCAAATCTCGGAAGTGCCGACAACGTTTTTGGATACGCATACAGGCTTGGCGCTATTTGGCATAATATGATTCTCCTCTTCACGAATCACAATACACGTTACGAGTACAGCTTTGGTACCCCGATCGAAGAGCATCGCTATGACTATGCATTGCTATTTGGGTTATCCCACCGAGATGAGATTTTGTTTCTAAGTGTGGGCGCTGGTGTTAGTATGGTCAAATATTTATTGAGAGGCAATCTCGTGACCGATGATCCGCACGCCAAGGATGCCATTTATCAACAACAAAGCGGAACAGGCTTCGGGCCAGCGATAATGGCAAGCATTTATTTTACCCCGAATACTAAGTACGGTGGAGGGGGAATCGGCCTTTACAAAAGCCTGGCGAAGGGTGTTAGTTACTTTGCACTCGAGATGACTCTTTTCGTCACTGTGCCGATTGTGCTGTCGAAATAGTTGGGAGGAAACTCACCCTTACACGATCAGCCACCTATTATCCTCATCGATCATGTAAGATTCACCATTGGACATCTCATAGATGGTGCGGCCTGACTCTGGGTCAATGTAATTCCGGACGCTCGTGATCACTACGCCGTTGTTCTCGCGCGCGAGGTATCGCTCGAGTGCCTCCAGCTTGGGCTCAACGTCTCCAAGCCAGTCGTTGTCCGCTTCCTTTACAAATGCTCTACTCATGGATCTCAATCGACGACAAAATCAGCCGTCTAATAGAACACGAGTATTGGTACTTGATAGTTTCAAGAGCGGCGGCAAATGCAACAATCGGCATGAATTCGCAGCGATTTTAGGAACTGCAATGCCCTTATTATATGTTTTATATGCTGCACCTCGACCTCCCCGGATAACGGTCAAGATTTCAATTGTCGCTCCGGCCTCAAGTACTTCGCCAATGCTCAATCTGCCTATTGCTTTTCATATAGCAACGAATTATGAATAAAGTTTTCACACCCACGACCTCCAAGATCCAAAAAATGCGCATTTCAGCTCAAAATCGAGGATTAGATCATAGAATAATGAACTCAAGATTTACACCGGCTTCGAACGCCACCTCTGCAATGGAGATTTTGAACGCGAGCTAAAGCTCACGCTACATTGAGTCTTCCACCGATCACCGACCACTCCCACCCCATCAGGGAACACGCCAACAGCGACCGGTGTTGGGCTGGCACTCACTAATGGTGAGTGCTAATGAATGAGCCAAAAGCGCCATTTTTATCCCGTATTCATCAATACTTAACGGACAAATATTATGAACCTGAAACCTTTACAGGACCGCCTTATTGTGCGTCCTGCTCCACCTGAAGAAGTCTCGAAGGGCGGAATCATCCTTCCTGACACGGCTAAAGAAAAGCCGCAGCAAGGCGAAGTACTTGCGATCGGACCGGGCAAGATCGACGACCTCGGCAAACTCATCCCGATCAGCGTGAAGATCGGTGACAATGTACTCTATGGTAAGTACTCCGGCACCGAGATCTCGGTAAATAATGAGGACGTTCTCATTATGCGCGAGACGGATGTCTTCGCGATCGTTGAAAAGAACGGTCAGGCGAAAAAGAAATAATTCGAGCAATTACGATCAATTAAGCAATTACGAAGATGGCATCCAAGACAATCTTATTCAACTCCGACGCACGAGCGAAGTTAAAGCGCGGCGTCGATCAGCTGGCTGACGCAGTGAAGGTCACGCTAGGACCGAAGGGCCGAAATGTAGTGATCGACAAAAAGTTTGGCGCACCGAACATCACCAAGGACGGTGTAACGGTTGCGAAGGAAATCGAACTCGACGATCCGGTCGAGAACATGGGTGCGCAGCTCGTTCGCGAGGTCGCTTCCAAAACATCTGATATCGCTGGTGACGGAACAACAACCGCTACCGTACTCGCGCAGGCGATCGTTCGCGAAGGACTTCGCAACGTCACAGCCGGTGCGAACCCGATGGACCTCAAGCGCGGTATCGATCTCGCAGTTACGAGCGTCGTCGCAGAATTGAAAAAGCTTTCGCGTCCGATCCAGGGCAAGAAAGAGATCGCGCAGGTCGGAAGCATTTCCGCCAACAACGATCACACCATTGGTGACCTCATCGCAGAAGCGATGGAAAAGGTCGGCAAAGATGGCGTTATCACAGTCGAAGAAGCGAAGGGTATCGAGACCGAGCTTACCGTCGTCGAGGGTATGCAGTTCGATCGCGGCTATCTCTCTCCCTACTTCGTGACCGACCCGGACACGATGGAAGCGGTACTCGAGAATCCGTACATCCTCATCTACGACAAGAAGATCAGTTCGATGAAGGATCTCCTTCCAGTGCTCGAGAAGGTAGCGCAGGCAGGCCGTTCGATGATGATCATCGCTGAAGATCTCGAAGGCGAAGCGCTCGCGACACTCGTCGTGAACAAGCTGCGTGGTACGCTCAAGATCGCAGCCGTGAAGGCTCCCGGCTTCGGCGATCGCCGCAAGGCCATGCTGGAAGACGTTGCAGTCCTTACGGGCGCAACGGTCATCTCAGAAGAGAAGGGCTTCAAGCTCGAGAACGCTACACTTAGCTATCTCGGAACAGCTAGCCGCGTTGTGATCGACAAAGACAACACAACGATCATCGAAGGTGCCGGCAAGAGCGAGGACATCAAGCGCCGCATCAACGAGATTCGTGCACAGGTCGAGAAGACGACATCGGATTACGATCGCGAGAAGCTCCAGGAGCGTCTTGCCAAGTTGTCGGGTGGCGTTGCAGTGCTGAAGATCGGCGCTTCGACCGAAGTCGAAATGAAGGAAAAGAAAGCTCGCGTTGAAGATGCTCTGCATGCAACCCGCGCTGCTGTCGAAGAAGGTATCGTGCCTGGTGGTGGTGTTGCGTTCATTCGCGCGCTCTCCGGACTCAGCAACGGTATCTACAAGAACGAGAAGAACGTTGATATCAAGACTGGTATCGACATCATCCGTCGCGCGCTCGAAGAGCCGCTTCGTCAGATCGTTGACAATGCCGGCCTCGAAGGCTCGGTTGTCGTCAATCAGGTCAAGGGCGGAACAGGGGATTATGGCTTCAATGCAGCAACAGAGGTCTATGAGAATCTCTTCGCAGCAGGTGTCATCGATCCGACCAAAGTTACACGCTCAGCACTGCAGAACGCAGCGAGCGTCGCAGCTCTTCTGCTCACGACCGAAGCAGTGGTCGTCGAGAAGAAGGAAGACAGGCCTGCCATGCCATCAATGCCAGGTGGCGGCGGTATGGACGGAATGTATTGATCTCATCGTCTGTGCGAAGGCAGCCTCATGGCTGCCTTCGCTTCTAATCTTTTGTGGTCCCTTCTTTTTCCGTTCATGGTAGCCCCCCAATTTGGATACCGGCACTCCAGCCCGTCGTTCCATGTTTCCCAACCTCTGTCCAGCCCGTTGCCGACAATGCAACGTGCGATGAGATCTTCAGGAGAGTCCGAAGCTGAAGAGGAACAACTAGGTACGTTTCGGATTCGTGGACTACGTCAAATCGCTTCCATATCTGAGTTGTCGCGAATCTAAAATGCGCTCGGAAGAAGTAGGAATCCGAAATTCCAGGCTGGCTGAACGCGATAACGTTTTGATAGAGAATGTTCCTTCGCAACAGAAGAGATATTCCGGCACTAGGCATTAGTGAGAGAATCCCGATGCTCAATACCCGACCCGCGGTGATACGATACTCGGTTGCTCCTCCAAAATCACTTGCGAGATCGGGAATCGGATTCCCGGTGGAAGGTCCGGTTGGCGAGAATTGACTGCTGAAGGAGTACGCAACCCCATGCAAATTCGAGTCTAGCCCACCTGGAATTCTCTCAATCATGCTCGACCATGAACGAAAAGTGCCTTCAACTATCCATGGGCCGAATCCGATATCGATGCCCAACATTCCAGAGAAGTTTGGGAGCGAGGAGCCGCCCCTCTCAACTTCGATGCTAACGCGAATTCGTGAGATCGATGTATCACTTGTTTGCGTTGACGTCTCACTTGCTTCCGGAACCTGTTCTTGAGCATGCACCAGTCCATGAGTGGAGGTGACTAGTAAAATTGCCAGTAAAAGTCCGATCCGTTTCATAATTTGCTACTCCTTCAGGTGCTTACATTCTCGTTCAAAAGTATCAAACTAGACGCTCGCGGTTGTCACGCTTCTGTCATAGAATTCCCTGACGAGCCATTGAGCAAGCGTTCACGGATGGTACGTATCCTTCAATGAAGATTCAAAAGACTGTGAAATGTAACGGCAGTTGTGGGTGTTGGTCATCCCTGATACAGAAGAAGTGTTGTTTGTTACAGATGCGATGACGACTGGCTCCGCTCCAATCGAAGGTGGGAATCTCTATTTTGAAGAGGCTGGCAGCGGTCCTGCGCTTGTCTTTATCCATGGCTTCTCGCTTGACTCGAGAATGTGGGATGATCAATTCGATTATTTCTCGGACAAATTTCGGGTCATCCGGTATGATCTTCGTGGATTTGGAAAGTCTGCTGAAGTTGGAACAGAAACCTACTCTCACGTTGAGGATTTGCAGCGCCTCCTGAAATATCTTAAGGTCGAGAAAGCATCTGTGGTGGGTCATTCCATGGGTGGGCGCGTTGCTGTTGACTTTGCCATCAGCTATCCAGAGATGACATCGTCACTCGTGCCAGTTGATTCTATTCTTCACGGATTTAGATTCAAGACGTGGGATACCGGCTATGTGTGGCATGAAGGAGCAACATCAGGACCTGCAGCAGCAATAGCAAAGTGGCTCCAGGATCCACTCTTCGCACCTGCTCAGAAAAAGAAAAATGTTGCGCTGCGATTGAATCAGATCGTACAAGAGTATAGTGGTTGGCATTTCGTCAATCCGAACCCCTGGCGTGCTCTCATGCCCGCAACTATAGATCAACTCCACAAGATCGCTGTCCCGACACTTGTACTTGTTGGAGAAGAAGACCTTGACGACTTTCACACAATTGCTTCCATTCTTGAAGAGCGAATCCCTGGAGCCAAGAAGAAGTCGATCGTCGGTGCTGGTCACATGTCGAATATGGAAAAGCCTGTAGTCTTCAACCAACTCATCCGCGAATTCTTACAGCCTCGATGAAGCGCGGTGACTCACCATGGATTTGCAAATCCAACCGTAAAGTCGTAACGTATTCACTAGTGGTACAGAGGAGCCAAATGTGCCTATTCACACAAAATAGCAATTGAAATGAAAACAAAAGAAGTAGTTGAGACCTACCTCAGCGCGGTCGAAGCAGGCGACTTCGCAAGAGCTGCGACGTTCCTAAGTGATAACTTCACGTTCGTTGGACCGGCGCCACAGCCGCTCGGTAAGAAAGAGTATCTGAAAGTCCAAGGCGCGCTCGTCGCTGGAATGCCTGACTGGAAATTCAATAGCAAGAAGATTGAAGAAGTCACGCCGAATCACGTCAAACTCACCGTAGCTGTGTCCGGAACGCAGACAAGGGATCTGGATCTCAGCGCGCTTGGAATGCCGAAGCTTAGCGCAACAGGAAAACACGTTCAAAATCCAACCGAAAAGGTTGAGATATCAATCGAGAACGGAAAGTTGACCAATCTGACGGTCGAGAAGGTGCCGGGAGGAGGTATTCCCGGAGTGCTATCACAGCTTGGAGTATCACTTCCTAAGAACTAATTCTTCAGTGCGTTAGCACTGGCAGAGCTTCTCTCCACCCGTGGGCAGCTCTGCCATTTATTGTGGGTAGTTACGCAACTCAGCTATTACCAGTCGAGCGCAAAAACAGTCCGTACTTGAAGATTACCCAAAGCGCCCGCACTCCATCTTTCCAAGTGATCTTCTTGCCTTCTTCGTAGGTCCGTCCTGAATACGAAATGCCAACTTCATAAATACGGCACTTCAATCGAGCGATCTTTTGTGTGACTTCCGGTTCGAAGCCAAATCGGTCCTCTTTGAGCGTGATTTGCCGAAGTAGATCCGCTCTGAAAATCTTGTAGCAGACTTCCATGTCCGAGAGATTGAGATTCGAGAATATGTTTGAGAGTGTTGTCAGGAAATTATTACCGAGTGAATGCCAAAAGTAGAGCACGCGGCGTTCTTCGCCTGATAAGAACCTTGATCCGAATACTACGTCAGCTCTTCCTTCGAGGACTGGTTTTAGCAAAGCGCGGAAGTCGGTAGGGGAGTATTCAAGATCGGCGTCCTGGATTGCAATGAATTCACCCGTGCATGCAACAATGCCGGTGCGAATCGCTGCTCCTTTGCCTCGATTGTTTTCGTGATAGAGGATTGTGGCAACTTCGCCCTCTATTTCTTTCAGTACTCTTCGCGTCCCGTCCTTTGAGGCGTCATCGACAAGCACCAGTTCTTTTTCAACGCCAGGTAGGTCCACTGCCTTGAGCGCCGCTACGATCTGTGCGACTGTCTTCTCTTCGTTATAGATCGGGATAATAAATGAGACTTTCATCAACAAAGAATTATGATAACATGAGCTACTTTGACTCCAATCGCAACGAGAATTGGTAGAGCCATTGCAGCGTATACACGGCGCACAAGATCAGGAACGGCTCGATCGGCATCCGAAAACGAGCGCCTGCCGCAACGTGCGGAATAAGAAAGATGTACGACAGGATCACACCGAGAAACAAGGCATACTGGAATGGCAATCGCTTCATGAAAGTATCGACTGTCATGAGAACGAGCCCAAAGATAGCGAATGGAAACAAAACGATCCAAAAGAGTGTCGCGACGATCCAGATGAACTGAACAAACAGAGGCGCTAAAGCAAGTCGCTCATTCAATGTCTCATAGACGCGCCCAAGCTTTAATCGAACAAGCGAACCGAAAATAGTTTGAAAATCCATCTCCTGCAGTGGGGCATCGGAAGGCAACGCACCAAAATGTTTGGATAGCTGAAACAAGCCTGCCGGCGGCCACGTGAGCATCTGGGCGATGCCTAGAAAGTGTACCCTTAAGACATCGATGGGATGCTCTTTCAATAGCTGAAGAAAGAGCGCGTTGTGCTTATGAGCAAAGGTGTCTCCATCAATGTGATCGGCTCGATTGTGATCGAGGTACTGCTCCGAGGTTGGAAGTGCCCCGATCGTACTATCGATAAAATGATCCGAATAGCCCGCCGATTGCATGATCGGAATACCGTAGTAGATCGAGAGGGTTGTAGGACCCTTGACGCTTATTCCAAAGTAGTTGTACTTGATCTTGAGCCCAGTTGCGTACAAGCTCACGAGCAACAGTAACCCCAGAATAAACGAAGTGGCATTGGCAAATGAAATCTTCCTGGCATAAACATAGTACAGCAGCAACGGGACAAGGATTACGATTGTCACAACGCTGCTCGGACGAACGAGCGTCGCAAAGCTGAGAGAGAGTCCACCGATGAAGAGCAAGAGTTTGTGCTTCTCTAGGCCTGCGGATTTAAGCAGGATGACTGTGGCAAGCACAAAGAAAAAGCAGAAGCTGGTCTCCGTCATCAATTGACTCGAGAAGAACATCGAAAGCAGTGAGAGTGCAGCGAGGATCACCATGAGGCGATTCCACTTTTGGCCGAGGATCTCGCGTCCCGCGATAAAGAGTAGGACTATCGTCGCAGTTGAGAGCAACGCCTGAAGGATCAGGATCCCAGCATAACTCGTGAGAGTTGTGCCTGTGAGCTTCAACAATATTGGATAGCCTGCTGGATCATTGAGATCGAACCATCGAGCGAACCCGGGCTCGTTGGCGATAGCGAGATATCGATACGTATCGACTTCGAGCGCGACGGGGTGATGCGTCAAAGCAGCAATGACGAAGATTAAGCGAGTCACGATCGTCAGGACAATGGCGAGTTGCAGCGATCGCTTTTCATACGCCGTTAATGAGGCGAACCAGAGTTGAATCTGTTTTATTGGAGAAAGCAATCGCAATCAGTTATTGTGTCATCTTGAAGCGTTCGGTCGCTTCAACGAGTGCACTCAGATTTTCTTTCTCCAGTTGTGAATGGCCTGAGGTAGGAGAGATCACCAGCTCTGCTTCCGGAAAGGCACGATGCAAGTCCCAGGCGCTGCGAGCGGGGCAGACCACATCATAACGGCCCTGCACGATCACAGTCGGGATGTGTCGAATGTTTCCGACATGACGCAGCAATCTGCCTTCGTCCATAAAGCCGCGATTAACAAAATAATGGCATTCGATCCGAGCAAAAGCGATCGCGAAATTATCTGCGCCAGATTTCGATACGAGATCGGGATCAACATGAAGTTTAGAGGTAGAGCCTTCCCAAATACTCCATGCCTTAGCCGCAGCAAGCTGCTCTTCCTTATTGTCAGAGGTGAGGCGTTTGTAATAGGCTGTGACCATGTCACCTCGCTCTGTTTCGGGAATGGGTTTGAGGAAGCCCTCCCAGAAATCTGGGAAGATCTCGCTCGCCCCAAATTGGTAGAACCAATCGATCTCTGATTTGCGAAGCAGAAAGATGCCACGAAGGATGAGATGAGTGACGCGCTCAGGATAGGTCTCAGAATAGGCGAGGGAGAGTGTTGATCCCCAACTTCCACCGAACACCATCCAGCGATCAACCGCAAGATGCTCTCGAAGCCGCTCCAGATCATCGACGAGGTCCCAAGTGGTGTTCTCGCGCAGTTCTGCGTGTGGGGTGCTCTTTCCGGAGCCACGTTGGTCGAGAAGAATTATGCGGTAATGGGTAGGATCGAAAAATCTACGATACGCAGGCTCCGTCCCTCCGCCCGGTCCGCCGTGCACGAAGATAACAGGCTGCCCTTTTTGGTTACCGCTTTCTTCGAAATAGAGATTGTGAATATCTGAGACTTTGAGCATACCGGTGCGGTATGGCTCGATGGGCGGAAACAGCTCGCGCATGGGCAAAAGAGTGTTAGTGCAACGTGTGACGAAAATACGCAGAATTAGGCTCAAATGCTAATTCTAATGGTGACGCCGTAGATTTGCCTCATGACTAACGAACAGCTTCTCTTTGCCTATCGGCACATGCTCCTCGCGCGCGAATTTGATAATGCGCTGATTAATCTGTATCGACAGTCGAAAATCGTCGGCGGAGTCTATGCTCAGACTGGAAATGAAGCCACTAGTGTCGGCACCGCAATGGCCCTGGCAGAGGGCGATATAGTCTTTCCAATGCACCGCGACAATGGCGCACATTTCGTTCGAGGGATGACTCCACGAGAAATGGCAGTCAATTTTCTCTTTCGCGAAGGCTCGATGACTCGTGGCACCGATGGGACGGGTCATTTTGCCGCTCCCGATCGCGGCGTCTATGGGAATGTCTCACATCTGGGTGCCATGGTGCCGGTAGCAGCCGGAGCAGCACTTGCGCAACAAATGAAAGGGACGAAGAACGTTGTGCTGAATTACATCGGTGACGGTGGCGCCTCCGTCGGTGAAGTGCATGAAGGGCTCACAATGGCTGGCGTGATGAAGCTGCCATTCATTCTCGTTATCGAGAATAATCAATTCGCTTATTCGACTCCCGTCCGAAAACAGATCTCGGCTGAGAATTTCGCAAAGCGAGCGGATGGATACGGAATGCCAGGTGTCAAGGTTGATGGCACTGATCTCGAGGCAATCTACGAGGCCACTGATAAAGCGGTGAAACGTGCCCGTGTAGGTAAGGGGCCAACGCTAATCGAAAGTGTCACGATGAGAATGCGCGGCCATGCCGAGCATGATCCTTTCGACTATGTGCCTAAAGAATTATTAGCTGAGTGGGGAAAGAAAGACCCGATTGAGCAGATCGAAGCGTTGATGAAAAAGCGGAAGATATCTGCGAAGGATTTCGAGAGTGTTAAGACGAGGGTTGAGCAAGAGATCGCGGAGGCGATCGAGTATGCCTTGTCAAAACCTGGGGTTGACCCAAATGAGGCGTTTCGGAATGTGTTTGTGAGTTGACTAGGGTGGCAATAGTCACCAGGTGATTGGAGGGGTTGCAGAACCGCTTGTGAGAAATAAAACCAAGAAGCCAAGCGCCACAATACCAAAGAAGTAAGCCGCGATCGTTAAGATGCCACTCGCAGGAGAGGCATCACAACTCACGATCGAACTAACAGGGACGACAATCGAACCGCCATGCTCCGAAATGCCAGTGATTTCTTTTCGCTGACCGGAATAGATACCACTGCGGCCCGAAAATGTTAGGTCAGTTCCGTCATCGCGCATAACAGACGCGATCTGACGAAGTGTGTCCTTGAGTATGAGATCATTCTTTAGGATCGTGCGCGGTGTGTGAATCGCACAACCGGATAGGCTTGAACTAAAAACGAGGAGGCAAAGAAAGAGGAGTGTGAGCTTCATTGTGATTATTGTTGCGAACTAAGTGAGCCATCCCGCAACTCCACTGAGCTCACAGTTGTGACTGGCTGCCGCGACTGCAGCAGACAACGCTGACTCGTAGTCATGTGATTTCAATATGTTATAGAGGAATGCAGCGCCAAAGACATCACCAGAACCAGTTGTGTCTTTGATTGTAGCGATTGTAGCCGCAATATGATACTCTTTGCCATTCAAATAGCATGAGGCACCTCGCTCTGCACGAGTTATGATAAGCGCCTGTGATCCACTTAGTCGTAGATGTTCTATCAACTCGTTCTCATTTGTAAGTTCAGGATCAGCAAGCCAACGGGCTTCCAACTCGTTGAGTTGAGCACTATCTGCACATTGTAGCCATCTTGACCAATTCTTGATGCCTTTAGGTTTGCGCGGAATCCCTGCGTTAATGGAGATATCCCCAAGGATTAACGCGTGAATATCAAGATGGATATGAGCATTCGTTTGACTTCGCAGCCATTCCAATGTTTCGAGTGTGAGGTCGAACCCTGAGATCATGTTAACCAAAATGCCATCTAGCGATCTAAGATCAACCTGCGAGAGCTCATATTGAGTAAGCGGAGGAAGAATGATCGAGCATTCCTCTGTACGAGAGGAATCGGAAGCATAAATAAGCCGAACGCGATTCGTCAAATGAGATGTCACAAACTGTGGCGCGGGCTCGAGCTGCAGAAGCGACGTCAAAAACGGTTCGAGAATGCTCGCATCGGGTAAGGACTTCCATGAAATGCCTATGAAGGAATCCCCATCCTCCTTACGCATCAGATGCTCCATAACCGCGTACGAATAAAGAATACCACCTAAGGACAACGACTGAAGGGTTCCGTTGCTGGCGACAATCTCATCGATGCACGGCTGACCAATTATTCCAAGGCGCATAAAAGAGCGATATTTGCATTCAGTTAGAATACACAAGTTGATTCATGAAGGATAAGATTCGCATCGCTTCGGGCCAGGGATTCTGGGGAGATCTTCCACGCGCTCCTATCGACCAGATCAAACGCGCCAATGCGTCCTCGCCAATCGATTATCTCATGATGGACTATCTGGCGGAAGTCACGATGTCGATCATGCAAAAGCAAAAGCTGAAGGATCCGAAGGCAGGTTATGCTCGCGATCTGGTGGATGTGATCGATCAAGTGCTGCCTGATATTGTCGAGAAGAACATCAAGATCATCACAAATGGGGGCGGGGTCAATCCCGAAGGGTGCCGTGATGCGATCTTCGAGGTAGCACGCCGACGTGGAATTCCGATCAAGGTCGGGATCGTGATGGGTGATAACATACTAGACTCGATTGACGAGTTGCTCGCCAATGGCCATCAACTAAAGAATATGGAGACGGGCGAATCGCTCAAGGGCGTTCGCGACCGCGTTCTCAGTGCGAATGTTTACTTCGGTGCGTGGCCGATCGTCGAAGCGCTCAGGCAGGGTGCGCAGATCGTTATCACCGGGCGAACAACGGATACAGGTCTGAGCCTTGCTCCGATGATTTACGAGTTTGGATGGAAAGAAGATGATTGGGACAGGCTCGCGGCTGGAACGGTTGCAGGACACATCCTCGAATGCGGTGCACAGTCTTCCGGAGGTAATTTCTCTGCTGATTGGAAAGCGGTTAAAGACTTCATCAACATCGGCTTCCCGATCGCCGAAGCTTATCCGAATGGCGACTTCATGATCACGAAGCATCCCAAGACCGGTGGGCTGGTCACTCGACAAACAGTAGCAGAACAGCTGCTCTATGAGATCGGCAATCCAAAAGATTACATCACTCCTGATTGCATTGCCGATTTCACATCAATTCATCTGGAGGAACTTGGAAGAGATCGGGTGAAAGTACACTCCATTAAAGGCCTGCCTTTTACAGACTCTTACAAGGTCTCCATGTCCTACAACGATGGCTTCTCAGCTGCCGGCAACTTGACCTACACCTGGCCAGACGCGATGGAAAAAGCCCGATTGTCGGATAAAATTCTGCGAGGAAGGCTTAAGCTGTTGGGCGCAACATTCGAGGAGTTTCGAACAGAGTATCTGGGATACAATAGCTGCCATGGGCCGCTCGTTACTTTGAAAGAAGAACAGGTGGAGGAAGTTGTCGTGAAATTCGCTGTTCGAGGTAAGGATAAAGCAAGCCTTGAAACATTTGGTAAAGAGATCGCGCCGCTAATTCTTACCGGTCCGCCGAGTGTTACGGGATTTGCTGGTGGCCGCCCGAAGCCGAGCGATGTGGTAGCCTATTGGCCCGCGCTTCTCGACAAGTCCGCTGTGACGCCACGGGTGATAGTGGAGGAAGTAAGATGATGGAAGCTGAAATCGGCCGTGATCTCAAACGTGCGCGCGAATTACTGCTCGCTGGAGAACTCGTAGCTATTCCAACGGAGACAGTTTACGGACTCGCTGGTAATGCGTTCGACACGGAAGTTGTCGCAAAGATCTTTGATGTCAAGGAGCGCCCACATTTTGATCCATTGATCGTGCATCTCGACTCTGTCGATAGTGTGAACAATTGCGCTTCGCAACTTCCCATGTGGGCCGAGAAATTGACCGCACGATTCTGGCCTGGCCCGCTTACGGTTGTACTGCCCAAGAAAGTGAATGTGCCAGAACTTGCTACTGCGGGCTTACCAACCGTGGGCTTGCGCGTTCCGAATCATCCATTGACCATCGAGTTACTCAAAGAGTTACCCTTTCCATTGGCAGCGCCAAGCGCGAACCCGTTTGGGTATGTGAGCCCGACCACCCCCGAACATGTCTTTGCTCAATTGGGTCACAGGATCAAGTATATCCTGGATGGTGGTGCTTGTGAGATTGGCATTGAATCAACGATAGTTGGAGAACAGGAAGGCAAACCGGTTATCCTGAGGCTTGGAGGAACAAGTCTCGAGGCAATCCGCGGTGTTCTAGGGGATATTGAGATCGCTAAGAAGGGCGATGTAATCGCACCGGGTATGCACCCTAGTCATTATGCACCTCGCGTTCCGATGATCCTTGGTGAACCCGAGGAGGCGCAATCGAACCACGGAGCGCTACGATTCAAAGAGCCCTTGCCCGAGCTTAGCCTGAGTCATCAGATTATACTTTCACCGTCTGGCAATCTGCATGAAGCCGCTGCGAATCTCTTTAAGGCAATGCGGCAACTTGATGAAATGGAAGGAATTGAGCTCGTTTTTGCAGAGCTTGTTCCTGACGAAGGACTCGGCAGAGCCATAAATGATCGCTTGAAGCGAGCGAGCGTCCTTAGTGTTGAGAGCGCTTGAATTGTTCACGATTCTTAATTCCAGCATGTTTCGACCTTCTCACTTTCTTCTTGCTTTCACGCTTCTCTTCGTACGAGTCGATGCCAGTCATGGACAATCGGATTCGGGCCCGAAAGTCCTGATCGTCAATGCACATCCTGATGATGAGATGGGTTGCGCAGCAACTGTCTACAAACTCACGCACGACCTGCATGGAAAGGTCGACATCGCACTCATCACGAATGGAGAAGGTGGGTACAAATACTCAACACTCGCGGAAGCATTCTACGGGCTCGAACTGACGGATGAAAAAGTCGGGCGAGAATACCTACCAACAATCCGAAAGCACGAGCTTATGAATGCTGGAAAGATCCTCGGTATCCGCAGTTACTTCTTCTTTGATCAGAAAGATCATCGCTACACTGTCAATCCGCATGAAGCGCTCGATAGTATCTGGGATATCGAGTTGATCCAACGCCGGCTGCGCGATATACTGATCAACGGGAAGTACGATTACATATTTTGTTTGCTTCCGGTTGATTCGACGCACGGGCACCATAAAGGAGCGACGATCATGGCTTTGACTGCCGTACAGGCGCTCGGTTCAGCGATAAAACACCCGGTCGTGTTGGGTGTCGAGAATCCGCGCAGGTCCGATTCGACGGGAGCGAGGTTCGTGGTATTGCACGATTATCCGATCACGGAGGTCAACATGCAGGCGCCAATCTTCAAATTCGATCGAACTGTGAAGTTCGGTTATCGAAATGTACTTAATTACAAGATCATTGTCAATTGGGAGATCGCTGAGCATAAGTCTCAAGGGGCGGTGCAAATGATTGGGCCCGATGAAGGGGACATAGAGGAATTTCATTTCTTCAAGATTAACGACCCTGGAATGATCGGTCCGACCGCTGATCTCTTCAAAAAGCTCGCTGTGATTCATTACGTAGCTAAGACTTACTGAGTTTGTCAGAACCGCGCCCACCTAATTCGCTCGAACGTGCCCTTGGACTGAAGGAGGCAACGGCACTCAACATGATCGATATGGTCGGTATCGGACCATTTATCGTCATGCCACTTGTGATGAAAGCGATGAATGGCCCGCAATGCCTCTTTGCGTGGGTCGCTGGAGCACTCCTTGCAATGATCGATGGTGCTGTTTGGGCGGAGCTTGGTGCAGCGATGCCTGAGGCCGGAGGAAGTTATGCCTTCCTACGTCGCATCTATGATCCTGGCTCGTGGGGTAAATTACTTTCCTTTCTGTTCATCTGGCAGACACTCATTCAAGCTCCGCTCGTCGTCGCTTCCGGGGCGATCGGCTTCTCACAATATGCTGGATTCCTACTGCCTCTCGGCACTATTGGACAAAAGGCACTCTCAGGTGGAGTAGTAATCGTTCTCACGTTCCTACTTTATCGTTCGATAGGTTCAGTCGGCAAAATCTCGCTCCTGCTTTGGGTTGGAGTGATCGGTACGATCGTTTGGATCATTGTTGGCGGAGCAACGCACTTTGACGCGAAGATGGCGTTTGGCGGTGACCTGTTTAGTGGTTCGACTTCATGGATTCTCTTTGCGGGGCTTGGTCAAGCGACCGTTAAGACAGTCTACAGTTATCTCGGATACTATAACGTTTGTCATCTCGGTTCGGAGATCAAAGACCCGGGAAGGATCATACCTAAGAGCATCTTCATCTCCATCATCGGAATCGCGATGCTCTATATCGCGATGCAGTTGAGCGTGCTCGGAGTGATTCCATGGCAGGAAGCTCAACACTCTTCATTTATCTTCAGCACGTTCGTTGAGCGGCTCTATGGACATTCCGCTGCAAATGTGGCAACGGTCATGATCCTTTGGATCGCATTTTCCTCACTCTTTGCAGTGATGCTCGGCTATTCGCGCATTCCATACGCTGCGGCTAAAGATGGGGCATTCTTCTCTGTATTTGCTAAGGTGCATCCAAAAAAGCACTTTCCCCATATATCACTTCTCGCGCTGGCCGCAACTGGATTTTGCTTTAGCCTTCTTTTCCGATTGGGTGATGTCATCAGCGCAATCCTCGCAATGCGGATCCTTGTGCAATTCATTGGTCAGGCCGTTGGCTTGATCATCTGGCGAAGCCGGAACCCTGCAGCGCCTCGCCCATTTAAGATGTGGCTGTTTCCACTGCCAGCCATTCTTGCAATTCTGGCGTGGCTCTGGTTGTTCTTGTCAATCGACTGGCAGTTTGAAGTTGCCGGTATTGCGATGATCGTGCTTGGTATTATCCTGTACCTGGTTCGAGCGCGGACTCGGAAGGAATGGCCGTTCGCTTTGTCAATGATCGCAGCATGATGGCAGCGGAGAGTATTTCACCTGAAGAATTTGATCGTTACCGCGAACAGATCCGACTTCCGGATATAGGACGTGTTGGCCAACTCCGAATGAATCAGGCCGGAGTTGCAATTGTTGGTCTCGGCGGTTCGCTCGCGAGAAGCTGCAACAATGCTCACCCATTTGGGTTTTGATAGTGTATATGACTTGATCGGCGGGATCGATCGCTGGAGCGAGAAGATCGATGCAAATGTGCCACGATATTAGTGCTACGTTATTCAATATGAAAGTTCGACTGTTAAAGATCTGCCACGCACGATCTGGCGATAAAGGCGATGCCGCCAATGTTGGCTTGATCGCTCGCGAGGAGAGGTTTTATCCTCTGATCAAAAAGGAAGTGACCAAAGCAAGGGTAAAGCAACATTTCAAAGGTATCTGCTTTGGCCCTGTTGAGCGCTTTGAGTTGCCAAATCTTTGGGCTCTCAATTTTTTGCTCCACAATACACTTGGAGGTGGAGGGACAGTAAGTCTGAAGCAGGACGCGCAAGGTAAAACGCTCGGGGCGGCGCTATTGCGCATGGAAATCAATGTTCCACCATCACTCCTCAAGCCATCTGCTCGAGTGAAGGCCAAGACGAAATAACCCCTGGGAACGTTGCTGCGCACAATCTCATACACATAGTTATGAACCGTTGCTGTGTTTCGCTGGCTTCACTGCTGCTTCTTGCTTTATCATTCATGGGATGCAGCCATTCTACATCTTCAAATCCACCAGAGACGACTTCCAAAGGCATTGCGTATGTGATCGATGCGCAGGATCTTCGGGCGTTGCGCTCGAATGAGACCTATGTGTTCTGGTTACATCGGATCGGCGATACAAATGTTATCAAAGTTTCGGAGCTAGTTGTTGACAAGTACAAACTGCACGGCCCTGATTCGCTTCAATTATCAGGCACAATCGCCCTTTCTGACACGCTCACCAACTTTGATGAAGCAATGATCTCTGTTGAGCGGGATACGACAGCTAAGTCTCCAGGATCAATTTTATTGAGAGGTAAAGCAATCGGAGCTGGAGTGTTTGACCTCGATGCCAGTGTGCAGGGAGCAGTTGCCGATCTTCGCTTCACATCCGGCAGTGCAACGTTCGTGACTGCAAGTTCGGACACGACTCGAGTCTTTCACGAATTCTATTTGATGAACCTCACGCAGGCGAATCCCACTGCGTCACTGAGTAATCTTCCAAATCTTGGCTTTGGCTGGCACTATTCAGTCTGGGTTACGGACTCCAGTTTCTCGCCATATCATCTCTTTTGGTACGGAGCATTTCAGCATCCTGCAGGCCATGACTCCGACAGCACAAACGATACCTTTCCCTTCCCCGGAGGCTTCGAGCCGCCTTCGCTCTTGAACTCACGAGGCAAGATCGAAGTGACAGTTGAGCCGGATTTTCAGCTAGTCGGACTTCGTCCGAAAGGACCTTCAACATTCCCGATCCTTGAAGCAGCGGTACCGCCAAAGATCTATATGAGAGAGGTCGTGCCTCTTACGAATGTCGTCCTAAGAGGTTTGCCTGCTGCCAGACTAACGTTAACGCCGAAATAATCTGCTCCAGATCAGAATCTCAGTGGTATCTTGATTAATCCTTCTCCTGGGTGCTTCATCCGAACGACACCGAAATAATGGAATCCCTCGGGGATCGGTGGGAGCACTCTCGTCGAAGTCAGATCAAACGTTTCTGTCTGCTGTGGTGAAAGTGTCTTCGTCGGAGGATTGACAATTGCGCCAATACTTGAAGTGAGTATGTGACGTTCTCGAACCCGAAGTTTGAAAGGTTGAGGGCGCTCAGGGTTTGCTCTGCCACCGCGGAAGAGAAGTGTATACGTCTCACCAGCAGTGTGTTCTAATGAGAGCTTTATATCCTTTTCTCGATAATCGAAGGCACCATTGACGACTGCAGACGAATCTGGTTTTAGGATCTGTGCCGTGATATCGGTGAACTGGTTGTAGTCTTCCCTCGATAGGGAGAGTCGGAACTCAATATCGGACTCATCGGTAGTCGGCGTAATGGGCATCGTAAAGAGATCGCCGCTTGAGATCGTCGTGTCGAATGTGTGTTCGCAAGCCAGGATCTCGGCGTCGGATTGCAGATCAAGCATTGATGTCGATCCGTTCGTTACTTGAGTAGATGCAGTAGCGAACGAACCAGGTATGGCGGATGCGGCAAGCGTTGTCACGTCCATGGGGAAGGCCGTCACTTGCAACGTTAATGGCGGCAGTGCTTGATCATCAAGATTATGACCATTGTGTATGTCGATTTCCCACACTCCCGCGCGAAGATCTTCCCCAGATATCGCCAGCGTCGCAGCTTTTGGAATATCTGACTTGCGAAGAAAAACACCATTGAAGTGTTTGCCATCATTGTCAAAGATCTGCGCGGTGCCGGTTGCGCCGGAGGGTCCTGAAAGAACGATTCGCACCTCTCGCGAGCCACTTGGGATCGTGAAAAACTCGCGACGAACTTCATGTTCCGGATGCTCCACTGTTACCTTCGCGCTAAACTGGTTCTGAGGAGTAAGTTCATAAGGGACAATGACGGTGCTTAACAGTTCGAACACCGAGGTTGTCTTTCCGACTTTTCCCTTCGGATAAGCCCGAACTCGCCCAGAGTAGAGTCCAGGCAACTGCATTGCCTTCATGTCGAACGTAACATCTGCTCGCAACGTGGATTCACCGCGACGATAAATGCTCGATTGAATCGGTATCAGCCATGAAGCATCTGACTTGAGATCAAATGCTTCAAATCCGATCGAGCGCTGTCGTGCAGAGGCGCTCGGATCATCGTCAGGAGTGATCTTGAAACTTGCACGAGCATCATCAGCGGCAGGAATGCCAGCTCGAAAATAGGCCGCTGTGGTGCGATTTGTAGATATAGGAGTTGCTGCCTGGATCGAATAATGTTTGGGATGATATCCCGTGCGTTCCCATGAAGAGAGCAGTTCGAACGCGCGTGGGACGTTGACCATACCAAATCCCTGATCAAGCGGTGTAGCATCCTTGATGGGTATTGCAGAAAGCATCAATGCGCGTTTGATCGATTCGGCATTTGGTTGATAGTGCGGAAACGCCTGCTTCATCCCGCTAAGAAGCAGCGCTGCGCAGCCGGCGGTATAGGGAGAAGACATGCTCGTTCCGTTGTAGCGATCACCGGAAACAAAATCAGGCACAGTACTAACGGCAGTGCCGGGCGAGACAATATCAGGCTTAGCTAGCTCACCGCCTCGGCTTGAGAAATCCCAGATGATCGGACTTGTAATCCGCGCACCGTAAAGATCGCGAGCAGCATCGTCGGGAAGCGTTGCTCCGCTCGAAATGATTCGATCGGCTGAACCAGGAAGTCCAACGGTGGAGAGTCCTGGACCTTCATTGCCAGCGGAGATACAAACTGTCAGAGCAGGATTTGCCGCAAGTAGTGAATCAAGCCAGACATCCATCACGCTCGAGCCTTCCAGCTCGGAGCCAATACCAAAACTCATGTTCACGACCACTGGCTTACCTGACGTTTTCGCCAATCGTGCTGCGTATTCATATCCCCGCTTCATTGAGCCCGAAACTGTCACGCCGCCAGCAGTATTGTCCGCGAATTTTATGCCGACAACTTCAGCACCCGGTGCAAGTCCATTGAAGCCATTAGCGCCATCGATATCGTGTCCCGCGGCAATGCCCGCCACATGCGTTCCGTGACTGCCATCGTCGAAGTAGATCGAGACAATGTGCCGTTCCGGATCGATGTTGATCGCGCCACCAAGGTGTTTGTTCTCTACACCAGTTGAATCCTTGGCATGGAAGGCAAATGTATCAAAGCGCTCGTGATAATTTGTCAGCGCGTGCTCATTCGAAAGATCATGATCCCCATCTGAATCGACATAAGCGACAAAGTGACCGGCTTTGTCTTCGAAGAGGAGCACTCCGAATACGTCATTTTCTTTCTCATTAAAATTGAGATCTCCCAGCCCATTCTGATAGCTCCGCTCGTTGAGCGCGGCGTAGTAATATTTGCCGTTGTAGGGATTGAGAGCGAGCTTGCTTAGTCCGCGAAGCACGGTAGCATTATTGAAGACAAGTTCATCGCCATTACGAGTTGCCTCAGCAAATGGAAGATCGCCGGTGCCTGAGTAATTCTGTACGTCGATGATCTTGACTTTGCCTTCGGTCGTGTTCTTGAGTCCGGTCAGATCCGGATCGACACCGGTGTCGAGGATCACAATAATGACTCCGCGCCCATCGAAGGTCGGATGGTCTTTAAGGTATGTCTCGACCTCGGCAGCCTGCAAACTCAAAAAACTCCACGTCGATCGGGTTGCAACCTTATCCTGACGCACGTCAGGCACCTGCAATTCGAGTGTGCCCGCCGAGGGTGCAGTCAGGCTCCTTTTCTTATGCGGCGGTTGCTGCGCTAGAGCTTCTGACGACAACAGCATCATGCTGATGAACAAGAAGACGAAGGAGACAGAAGAACGAAAGTTGATCATCAGCTTAAACTGCATAATGGTGCTTGCCTAACGTTGAGTACGAATGGCAATGTCAATCGTTTCGAGCAATTGTGTTTTGGAATCGATCCGAGAAGAAAGGTAGAGAACAGGAGGGACGGACAATACACTTCAAACCATTGATAAATTCTCCGCGCATTGCGGAGAAGAATAGATCAATGCGAACACGAGTTGAATTCTTTCTTTTATGCGCTCGCGATCGCAATAACCGCAACCGCTAGAACAATCAGAACGGCAAGTATCTTCCACAAGCGTCGACCTGTCTCAGCACGATTAATCGCCTCTTCAACATATCGATCTGTTTCAAACGGCGAGGAATGATCAGCGAGGTCCGTAGGAAGAATTCCTGAATAGCCCGTCGATACCGAGGGTTTCATGGGATTGCAAACAAAATGATGTATAGATACAATTAAGAGCTTGACAAATATAGCGATAAGCTATGCTAAATGCAAATTTAGACGACGAGAGGCGGAATTTTTGGGATGGACCAACTTGTCTGGGGCTGGGAGCATATTAGAACACAAAACAATATAAAAATGGCTTCAATTAGAGCTGCATGATGGGCTTCTTTCTCGATTTGTAGAGCCGATGCCTTCAAATCACAAGGTCACCCAACACCGAAATTTGGCTAAAACGGCAAGGTTTTTTGCGG
>Ga0207112_1056_pt1 | contig 28609 bp, 28 predicted proteins | sample Alteio_BWMinHeat_72_FD_153549 | JGI IMG/M metagenome (GOLD analysis project Ga0207112, IMG submission 153549) | Enriched cells from forest soil in Barre Woods Harvard Forest LTER site, Petersham, Massachusetts, United States -... | ecosystem: Environmental > Terrestrial > Soil > Temperate forest >...
GCAGCGGCTATCATCGACCTCACAGACGTTGCCGCCGCGAGGCTCGACATCAACCACTTTCCGAGCGACGGTCCGAGATTCAAGGGGTAAACAAGATGAAGATCTGCAGACAACTGGCCGCTGCCGCTCTGGCGCTGTCCATAGCGCTTGTTGGCGAAGCTGCCGCGTGCCGGCCCAAGCCGGCGAGTACGAGCGAGGACGCCGCGGCTCAGGCGGCGGCGGAGAGTAAAATCGAGTACGGTTCGTTTCAGTCGGGCGCGCTTGGGCATGAGCTGAAGTTCGCGGTTCAACTTCCACCCTCTTACGAGCGCGACGACAAGCGGCGCTTCCCGGTCCTCTATTTTCTGCACGGGATGTTCGGGAGCGAACGCGAATTCGAACGGCGCGGCGTCGCCGCGGCGGTAAACAAGATGCGGGAAGAGGGAAAGATTGGCGAGTTCCTCATCGTCGCCGTTGATGGCGGCCGGAGCAGCTTCTACCTGAACGCAAAGAATGGCGTGCGATATGAGGACGCTATCGTAAAGGACCTGATTCCTTATATTGAAAAGACGTACCGCACCATCGGCGCACCCGCCGGACGGGCCATTCAGGGCATTTCGATGGGTGGATTTGGCGCACTGGTGATCGCCTTCAAATATCCAGAGATGTTCTCTTCCGTGAGCACGCACTGCGCCGCGTTGTTCGCTGAGTTGCCGACCCCCGCCGGGACGGATCAGTATTCCGACTTCCGGCGCAAATTGATCGGGAATATCTTTGGCGAACCGCCCGACGACGCATTCTTTCGCGCCAATAACCCGATGCACTTGGCCGCGGCCAACTCGGCTCAGATCAAGAAGGCAGGAATTAAGATCTACGCTGACGTTGGCGAACAAGACCGTTATGGATTCGCCGACAGCAACAAAGACTTTGATGATCGCTTGAACAAAGCTGGAATCGCTCACGAATTCCATGTCTACCCTGGCAACCACGGCTGGGAGTATATGCTCACAGTCGCCGATCACTCTTATGCCTTCCTTTGGAATAACTTTCGAAGCGGCAAGACTTCAGTGGCATCACGGGCGAATTAAGCGCGGCGCTCTCATTCCGGACAGGCAAGAGGCTGATGAGGGTTGTGCTCGTCAGCCTCTTTTGATTTCTAAGGCGCAACGATGTGATCAGCCGGCCCGCAGACCAAATAAGACGCCGATTTGAAGCGCTAGCATCCTTGAGCGACGAGGAGGTTGCGCTTGCTGAAACAGCGCTGCTGATCGGCGCCGAGGAGCGTCCAACGCTTGACATATCGCTATACACGCGGAGACTTGATGCATTCGGCGAAATAGCGCGAAAGCGCGCGATGCCCGCCCACGATGCATTGGCGCTGATCTCGGCGGTCAACGCGACCCTCTTCGAAGAATTAGGATTTGTTGGCAATACGGAGAACTACTACGATCCGCGAAACAGCTTCCTGCACGAAGTCATTGATCGGCGCAGGGGCATTCCGATCACTCTGACGGTGATATACATCGAGGTTGCCCGAAGAATCGGCCTGACGGTCCAGGGCGTCGGACTACCCGGACACTTCGTCGGCAGAACCGAAATCAAAGGCCGCACGGTATTCATAGATGCGTTCCGCGGCGGCCGCCTGATCGGAGAAGCCGGCTGCTCGGAGATGGTGGCGGAAAGCACCGGCGGAAAGACTCTTCTGCGCGCGGAGCACCTCGCGCCGGTCTCAAACAAACAGGTGCTCACAAGAATCCTCTCAAATCTATTGGCGATCTACGCGAAGGGCAATGACCACGCGCGGGCGCTGGGCGCTATCGACCGCATCCTGATAATCAATCCGGACCAGTCCGCTCATATAAGGGACCGGGGCTTCCTCCTGGCGGCAGTCGGCGACACGGAGGCTGCCCTTGCGGCGTTCCGACATTACCTCAGGCTCGAGCCTGAAGCTCCAGACGCCGATTTGGTGCGGAAGGAGATCGGACTAGTCCTGCAGCGAAGAGCCCGGTTGAATTAGGTCAGGAGTCTTTTGTCGAACCAGTGCAGGAAGCTCCCAGGCTTCTTCCTCTCTACGGGTGTAGATCACGGGGGCCGCGTCAACATAGACCCTGCCGGTCTTGGGCAGGCTCAGCGTTCCCACGACTTGCGTTCCTCATCCAGGTGAGCGTCGACATCTTCGGCGCTGCCAAAACCGCGCCCCTTCGCAAAAGACTCGATCACCGCGACGGCGGAAACGTTCTCGGCCCGTTTCGCGGTCAGACCACTGAGAATCAACGATGCCAGTTGTAATCTCTCTTCTGGGGAAGCGATAAGATCGTTCTCTGATAGAGCGCCTCAACTCGTTGCAGGGTTCTTGCTCCGTCTGATCAAAAGCGCGAACATCTTCTATATCAGGGACAAGTCGGAATCAAACACGCGAGTTGGGGACTTGCCTATGTGGCGAAGCTCAATGGCAAACACACGTGCTGGCCCGGGTGTCCTTGTCCGTTATCTTGAAGACCTTGTGTTTGCTCAAGAGCTGAATGGCCGCGCTGCCGGTATTCGCGTGTGAGTCGAAAGTCGCCAGAACGCTGCGATCAGCGGCCTGATCCTGCAAAGTAAGAACGCCGCCCTTTCTCGTGATGGCTCCGGTTCCCGCAAGCACAAGCCCGCCACAGGTCTTGAACTCGTACTGCCCAGTCACGGAGTCAAGCAAAAACAGGGAACTGACGCTTACATCCTGGAGACACAAATCGAACCCGGGATCGCCGATGTAGCGCGCCAGCGTGAATCGTTCCTTCCCCTGACTGACCGCGCGCCCGCCCGCGATAATCCGGCCATCACGCTGGAGCGCAACGGCTAGCGGGGTATTGTCGGATCCAGGGAAGTTGGTCAGGGCGATTCCGCCGGAACCGAAGCTGGAATCGAGACTGCCGTCCTCGTTGTACGTCGCAACCGCAAAGCCCGACATCAACGGAAGGCTGAAGTGCGGTTCCGTCGAACCAACAACCACGATCTTGCCGCCGCGTTGCAGCGCGATGGCCGTCGCCTCGCTGAATCCGTCGAATACAGTGATGACCTTGCCTCCCGCGCCGAAGTCGGGATCCAGGCTCCCGTCGGCAAGGTATCGCGCAAGCCCATAGCCGGCCGTAGGCCCGTTCGCCGCGAGCCCCGCCAGAATGATGCGCCCATCCGGCTGGAGCGCGATGGCGTCCGCTCCATCAGAACCTCCGAAGAAGTCCGTGCTGACCTTGCCGCCCGCGCCAAAGCTTTGATCAAGGCTTCCGTCGCTGTTATACCGGGCAAGCGCGAAGTTAGGTATGCCGTCAGGGGGAAACTCGATGACGCCGTCCCTGCCGCCCGCAAGGATCTTGCCGTCCGGCTGCACCGCGAGTCCGGTTATGGCGTCCGCAAATCCGGAAAAAGCCGTGGTGACTTTGCCTGCCGAGCCAAAGGTGGGGTCGATGCTTCCGTCGCTGTCGTAGCGCGCAAGCGCCGAAATGTAGACCCGCGTGTCCTGGCGCCGGGGCCGCACCAGCGTTTCGTAAGCGATGCCGCCGGCGACTATCTTCCCGTCTGGCTGGAAGGCGATTGCGAGGACGACCGCGCCCGGCGGAGAAAAGTCCGTGGTGACCAGTCCGTTTACGCCGAAACTGGTGTCGAGACTTCCGTCCGTGTTGTAGCGGCTGAGCCCAAAGCCGAACTGGAAGGCGGGGACGCCGCTGGCTCCGGCGAGGACGATTTTGCCGTCTGGCTGAAAGGCCGCGGCGCTTACGAAGAAAGCTCCTGGAAAGCCGGGCAGGGCGCTGGTGAGCTTGCCCCCGGCGCCAAAGCTCGGATCGAGGGTTCCATCCGAATTGAAGCGGGCTAACGCGAAGGCTTCGCCGCTAACATCGCCCGCTACCCCCGCCGCCATGATCTTGCCGTCAGGCTGAACGGCGACAGCCAAAGCCGGCCCGTTCTTGCCGAAGAAATCTGTCGAGACCACTCCGCCGGCGCCGAAAGACGGATCCAGACCGCCGGCGCCGGCTCCGCGCGCCACGGGCGGCGGCGACCAACAGATTAGGAGCGCGCCGAGCCCGGCCAGCAAGCTTCGCCACAAACGCCTGGACCTTGAACGGACTAACGACTGTTTCGGCATTTTACCTTACCTATTAGCAAGCGCGGAGAGTATTGCACGTCGCGGCGCGGGTAATCAAGCAAACACCTCGCGCCTTGCCGCAGGCGTCCCCATTCAATTGCCATGCGCGGCGACGAGCTGTCCAGAATCCGCAAAGATCCGGCCGAAACGGGAATCCGGTAAAGACCGCGCGTATTTGGTAAAATCGCTTGGCAGTCATGTGGCCTCAATCTTCGCTAATCCGCCATGTCTACGCGCCCCGGAATCTCACCAAGGAGGACAGGAAGGACGCTGAGGGAAGATGGTCATGTAGGATCTCAATTACAACAACTCAGCAGTCAGGCATGGCCGAGAGCAACAGGAATTAACTCGCGTTAATTCGGGGTTCCGGCCAGTATTTGCAACAGTTGCATGTAATTAACTCGCATCAAAATCAAAATCGCGAAACAGCCGCGTTATCGATTGACGGTTATGCGCATTACCCTTGTCGAGGCCGCTCCGCGCGCCGGCGATTCTTTTCCCGAACGAAGCCGTCACATCAAAAGATTACCGAAAATTAGCGAAAAGATCAAGGCGCCGATGAAGAAGTGCTGATGAAGAAGAAGTGACGAGTGACAAGTGACGACGGAACGTGCGGTAAAGATTCACTGCAAGCGGCCTTAGACCAACGCCGTCGTCACCTTACCCACGTCGCCTTATAAACTGACTCCGCGCCTGGCGGCCCCGTCTTCCTTCGCAGCCCTAGCGACGGATGCGCCTGCCGCAGCACTCCCACCAGGTGCTCCTTCGTGATGTGGGTATACCTCTGCGTCGTCGGGATCGACGTGTGCCCCAGGAACTCTTGCACGACGCGGATGTCGGCTCCATTGCGCAGCAGCAACGTCGCCACCGTGTGCCGCAGCCTATGGGGAGTCACGTGCCGCTCGATCCCGGCCGCCGCCCGCAACCGCGCGATTACGTTTGCGATCCCCTGCGTTGACAGCCGCTTGCAAAACACGTTCAGGAACAAGGACGGGCTTTCGGTCGCAAGCTGCTTGCGGGCGCTCGTGTAAGCGCGCTGAATGCGCAGCGACTCTTCGTCCACTGCGAAGGCCAGCCGGTCGCGTCCGCCCTTGCCATGGACTTTATAGATGGCCTCATCCAACTGAAAGTCTTGCAGCTCGAGCGCCGCCGCCTCTCCCACGCGCATCCCGGTGGCAAACAGCAAATCCACCAGAGCCAGGTTGCGTATGGCCAGGTACTCCCGCGGAGCCCCTTTGCTCTCCTTGCCCTCCGCCGTCGCACCCGCCCGGCTCGCCTCACTTACGACCGCGGCATGCTCCTTATGTGCCTGAGCCAGCAGCGCCCGCATCTCGGCCTCCGTCAGAGTCCGTGGAAGCTGCTCTATCCGGCCGTAGCTTAAGCTGACCCTCCAGAAGGGCGATTCCGCAAGCATCCCGCGGCGCACCCAATAGGAACAAAACACGCGAAGCACGACCATCTTCCGCCGAATCGACGTCGGCGCATACTCCTCTTGCGGAGGTACGCCGCATAGCGCTCGATGGTGGTCCCGGCAAGCGAGGCAACCTTGATTTCTTCCCCGGCAAAGGTTCGGAACTGGCCTAGATCAGAGCAATCTGTGCCGACTTCGGGCGCCTAACATCAACAGGTCTCTGATTGGGAAGGGCGGAAGCTAGGGGACTAAGGCGGGGGGTTGAGTGGGCCGAACGGTAGCGACCTTACGAGTGACGACTCATCGGACGGTTAATTGCGTGAATGAGCGAATCGTTTCGTTTCACCCTTGCTGTCGATTTGCCGTGGAGTTAGTTCTGAAGCGAGGGTGGCGGCCGTGGCGGCTGTGGCGACCGCGGAGCCTTGTCCTCGTTCTCCTGATACCGTATAGTTACGACAGTAAGGGTCTCTACTCTGTGACTTGTAGAAGCGCGGCTCAGATTTTACGCTACCGCATTACCTTTAGCGACTCAAGCGCCTCGTAAGTAGGCCCGACGAAAGGACCGATGCTTTGACTGACGATCATTACTCGAACGAAGTTGACATGGATGCCTTCACAGAAGCTCTAACGAGCGTCTTGCCAATCTTCAAGGGTCTAAACTCAGAAAGCCGAGAAAGATTGCTTCAGACAATCGCCACGATCTTCGGATTTGACAGAGGCGGCATCGTTGGTGCTCGAAAGCCATCCGTACAGGCCGGTCCTATGCACTCACAGTCCGAAACTGTTGGAGTTTTCTCGCAGGATCGCTCGATGGTGCCCAAAGAATTCATGGTACAGAAGCGGCCTCGCACCGACATCGAGAGAGTAGCGTGCCTAGGGTTCTATCTTACCCACTATAGAGATACTCCACATTTCAAAACGTTGGACATCAGTAAGCTGAACACTGAAGCCGCTCAGCCGAAATTCACGAATGCTGCCTGGGGTGCACCCCTGGAGTGAGACATCAAGTTAAGACACAGCTCCCTGGGTCGAAAGAAAGTTCTTGCCATCGACTGATCTTTCTATCAGAATCAGCCGCGATCGGTGAAGCGGAAGCGGGCTCTGCTGGAGAGCAACCCGCCAGGAATAACCGGTCGGGAACTCATCGACACGATGAGCAGAGGGCGGCAGCGTGCGTTGCCGCCCTCTCACGATAACGCTGCGGTCGTATCGATAGATTCCCTGATGCCTTAGAAAACTCATGCTTCACCTGCCGCGCGCCTGGCGGCGCCGAGCTGTTCGGTCTCGAACTCAGCGGGAGGGAGATAGCCCAGGGCCGAGTGCAGGCGCTTGCGATTGTAGACGCTTTCGATGAACCGGCCGATCTGACGTCGAGCGTCATGCAGATCACCGTATTCGGAGCGATACACCTCTTCATACTTCAGCGTCTTCATGAATGATTCAGCTTTGGCATTGTCATACGGGTTGCCCCGTCGACTCATGCTGATCTGAATGGCGTGGGCGGCAAGCATCTCGGTGTACGCCCGCGACGCATATTGCACACCGCGATCCGAATGGTGGATCAGGCCCGCCTCGACCCGGCCGCTGCGCACCGCCATGCGCAACGCGGCAAGGGCCACTTCCGCCTCCAGGGTTCGCTCCAGCGCCCAGCCGATGACGCGCCGCGAAAACGCATCGAGGATGACCGCCAGATAGACAAATTCGTGCAGGAGTCGGATATAGGTGATGTCCGCGACCCAGAGTTGGCTCAGGCGGCTGATCTTGAGGCCCGCGGCTAAATTCGGATATACCGGCAGGCCGTGATTCGAGTCCGTCGTGTTCACAAACGACCTGCGCCGCAGACAGAGAAGATTGTCTTCGCCTGTAATTCGCAACACTCGTTTGTGATTCACTGCCCAGCCGCGCCGATGCAATTCATGGGTAATGCGCCGATAGCCGTACGTCGGCATCTCAATCGCGACCTTCTGAATGGCGTCTCGCACTTTCATGTCCGCTTCGCTCTCAACCTTCTCGCCGCGTTTGCGGAATCGGTAGTATCCGGCCCGGCTCGCCGTCGCCGCTTTGCAAAGAACGCTTATCGCTTCGCCTGCCGCATCGACTTTCTCGTATACCACTTGTCGCCAGCCTCGGCCGCCCGCTGTTCCTCGAAACTCCGCAAGAGCTTTTTTAAAAAATCGTTCTCCATCGTCATCTGCCCGATCTTGCGCTCCAGCTCCGCTTCCCGGCTCTCCGCAAGCATCTTCTTGCCCTGCCCTGAAAAGGCCGCGCTCGGATGCGCCTGCAACTCCCGCCGCCACCGATGCAATACGTTCGGGTTTACCTCCAGCCGACGCGCCACAATCCCCGCCGGCTTCCCTGACTCCAGCTCCTTTACCGCCGCTAGCTTGAACTCCCGCGTGAACACTCTACGCGAATGGATCTGTGACTTCCCCATGAGACCTCCACAGCCCTAGTTTAAACTGTGCCTTAACTCGTTGTCTCACTTTTGGGGTTCACTCCAGCCTATGCCGTAGACAATGCAACTAAGCAGGGATACCTGGTTCAAGCTACTCAGGGCAACAAACAGCTTAGTGCTGCAGGAGAGCGCTTCGTTCAGGTCCTTCCCGATCATGACGCCGCGAGGGCAGCGATGTCTGGTACACGTCGCAAGCGAAGGGCGAGAAAGCAACCTCAAAAGGGCTCCGGTAACAGGCTAGCGAGCTAACGATGGCTGACATCCATAAGAGCCCAGTAAGGCACAAGTCGCAGCGTCTCGCGATCTTCAATCATAAAGGAGGCGTCGGTAAAACCACACTCACTCTCAATATTGCGGCTGCTCTAGCATCTTTGGGGAAGAGGATCTTGCTCGTTGATTCTGATCCGCAATGCAATCTGACCTCATATCTACTGGAGGACTCCGTTGTTGACGATTTGCTTGACCATTCTGGCACACCGACCGGGAGGACCATCTGGTCAGCATTAAAGCCTATCTCTGAGGCTACGGGGGAATTAAGCCTCATAGATCCCATCGCGCTAAGCCTTCGCAACATGTACCTGCTGCCAGGCGACATAGTGCTATCCGATTTTGAGCAGGATCTGAGCCAAATGTGGAGCGAGTGCTTTCAGCGCAAAATAAGAGGGTTTCGAGGAACCGCAGCTCTCAGTTTTCTGATTAACCAGGTTTGCGCGAACTACAAAGTCGACTACGTATTCTACGATTCAGGGCCGAACATTGGTCCTCTAAATAGAGTCATTTTGCTTGACTGTGACTACTTTATCGTGCCGGCAGCGTGCGACCTTTTTTCAGTCCGGGCGCTGAAGACCCTCGGCGTCACCTTGGCTGGGTGGATACGAGATTGGAAGACAATTGTTGAACTAGCTCCAGACGGCGTTTACCTGATTCCGGGCCTCCCGAGGTTCTTGGGATATATTCCCCAAAGATTCCGGGTATACAGAGGCGAGGTAACAAGCGGCCAGGCGAGTTATCTTTCTAGGATCGAAAGGCACGTGAACAGTGATCTGGTGCGCGTCCTCCGTGGAATTGATTCCTCTCTTGCCTCAACATCGATGCCGCTGAATAAGCTTGGTCAAATAAAGGATTTTGGAATACTTGCCACTGCGTCTCAGCGCCAAGGTGTTCCGATCCGTGATGTAGACGTCGGTGGCACCGATCAGAAGGTTCAGGCGGAGAGAGCCTTTACGACAATTGCCAAGAAGATTCTTCAACGCACTAGTGATAATTAGGATCCAATGCCGAAGATGACTCTTAACACAAAGGAGGAGAAGTTGATAGGCGAGCTTGTCACCCACTACGAGGAGAATAAGCACAATTTTGTTCATTTTTTGGAGCAACTGCTTTCGCTCTTCACTAATGCGAAGACTCTTTCTAAGCATGTTCACTCGATGAAATGGCGGGTCAAGGACCCGGCCCACCTGCGAGACAAACTCGCTCGGAAACTGCTTGAGGCAAAACAATTGAACAAAAATGCTGGTCTAAACAAGGAGAATCTATTCTATAAAATAAACGACCTCGCGGGTTTTAGAATCATTCATCTTTACACCCATCAGATGGACGCGATTAACAAAGCTCTTCTGGCCCTTTTCGCTGAAGAACGCTACCGGTTACGCGAAGGACCGATCGCAAGGACCTGGGACGACGAGTCAAGAGAATATTTCAAGAACATTGGGATCAAAACTCAAACGAGTTCCTCTATGTATACGAGTGTTCACTATGTGATAGAACCAAACCGTCGAACACGGTACACGTGCGAGATACAAGTCCGGACCTTGATGGAAGAGGTCTGGGGCGAGGTCAGCCATAAGGTTAACTATCCGCAACCCACCACTAGCGTCGCGTGCAGCGAGCAGCTCAAGGTTCTCGCGCGCGTCACGTCGAGTTGTAGCCGGCTCGTTGATTCCATCTTTAGATCTGACAAGGATCACCGAGGCTCGCTTAGTTAAGTTTGCGCTCTTCCGGAACGACCCCCTTAGAGAATCCGGGGGTGAATAGGACGACCCAATCGTGTTGATAAACACCTGGACTGAAAAGGGGTGATAACAACAACGCGTCGGGTGATTAGTACGGTACCTTGGTGCCTCGATAGACTCGGGGCGCGATGTACCGCCTCAGTGGCGTACATCTCCAGACAGGCAATTGGTTTCAGCCGCGTCGAATAAACCGGTACGTATAAGCCATACGATCCGATCATGTAAGTTGGGCGTGATGCTTCGTCATGAGATCTTCTATGTAGACCAACTTGCACCTTTGCGGGAAGAGGCTAGCGAGCTGGATTAAGTCGTCTGCGGTACTTCGCTGGCGAGTCAGCACGTGGACGGATTTGCCGCGCTTTAACTGCAGCCCAACGCCCACTATCTTGAAATCCTTATCGCCCGTGACCAAGACGACGTGCGTAATGGCGGGGCGGTCAGACCGTCCCATATAAAACTATTTTGGGTTTGAGCCCAAATTGGGTTCAGGCGATCTGGCTGCTGACATCAGCGGGTTACCAGAGATTTGATCGCGCCCGGGCGTGAGTTCTGGTCAGGCTGGTACCCCTCAGGATCGTCTGAAAGTGAATATTGGGGTTGTGCTCGATATAACCGGCAGTTTCTCATGCCCCCTGATACGAACGACAACACGTTGATAAATAGAGGTTTATCAACCAGTATTTACAGTCTTTGTCGAGGCTACGAACCCCTTCTGAACCAATTCTGAAGAAATGAATGAAATGAAACGCCGTTTTCGTCCATATATCATGTAGGGAACTAGATGCGGAGACTCGCCGCCAATCGCGGCGCGCATGGACAGGCACTCAGCAAGACCCTGTACCGGCGAGGAGGTCTGCCTCTCTGGCCGAGTTCAGGGAATCTCTCCATGAATTAGTGCTGACAGTTCTGGGGGGGGGGATGCGGGGGCCTGTCGCACCTCACGTTGCGGACGGGCGATTCGCGCCGCTTCTAATAGATCAGGAAAAGGCAGGAATCCAAATCTATGAGGATTGGGACGAAGCATCGTGTCCAGTGCAGATCTGACGACAGCACCAAATCAGCAAACGATTTCCGGTACGCAAAGAGCAGAGGCAGTGAGATTGGAGGAACCGCAAAATGACATCGATCAAACTTAACAAGAATCGAATCACTCTCATAATGGCGCTGATGACCCTGTTTGGGTCCTTATCTTCTTCGTCCGTATTCGCACAAAGGACTGAGTCTTCAGGTCCCGACCCGACCGCAACCGATTCCGTGCCGAAGGCCCGAATCAACCCGACCCCTGCGACAGGGACGGGCCTCGGCGCGCGATCGCTGTTGCGGAGGGAGGGTTCGCTGAGTCGACAACCAAGCGGTCGTAGCAATTCCTGGATGCGAGCGAGGCGATCGAACGTCTTTAATGTCCGGAGGTCCTCCAAGCGCACTCTGGCTCAAAAACGTGTGGCATTTATTAGACCTGACGGCGACGAAGGGCGGCACGACACGCAAGCTCTTGGGAACGCTTCGCTTGCCGTGCAGATCAGCAGTCCAAAAGGACGTTATGCTATCACTCCGGCACCCCAGATGCCAAAGATAGAGGTGTCCGCGACGATCTCCGGGTTAAATCCAGATCCCACGCCATCCACGGATTTCAACTGGACGGTCGATCTGCAGTACGTCACCCGGCAGCATAAGCCTCGGGTCCATAAACTTGACCCGGTTTACAAATGCACCCAAAAGGGCGGAGCCGCAGTTCAAAGTATTTTGGACGATCGCGTGAGGGGCGGTGAGCTTATCCTAATCGCAGAGGCAAAACTGCCCAATGGGGAATCGTTGAGCAAAACTACGCGTGGCCTCACGATCGTAGGCATCAATCCGCAAAAATCTGACATCCAAGAGAGGCTCGCAACTGACGATGAGTCTGAGACACAATGGTTACGGAAGATAGCATGCCAGGAGAGTCGGCAAAGGCAGTTTGCGACGGCTAATGACCGCGGGGGGTTTCGGTATGTGGGAGAGCCGCTCATGAATGGGATCGGTGATGGAGGAGCAGGTATTATGCAGATCACGAATCCACTTCCGACAGCCGCTGAGTTGTGGGATTGGAGGGCGAACGTGGACAGTGGGAAGATAGTATTTGCGGCCAAGCGCAAATCAAGCCGCAAGTATCCAAATCAGGTCCGAACAAGTCTAGGTTTCGAAGCTCTGATGTCGCTAACGAATGAATGGCGGGAGTCAAGCGGGCTCCCCCCGCTTGCTGAGATCAGGGTTCCTGATTTCGGGTCGTATCCTGTCTTGGAACCTGACGGAAAGCGGGTTTCAAGGGATACACTGGTTGAGGACACTGTAAGGGGCTTTAACGGGCATGTGAAGGCCAGCGTCCGAAACGCTGATGGGATTGCCGGCCAATTCGAGCTACCTTGGCATGAATTCTGGCTCAAGACACAGAAGGTTCAGATTCCGAATAGAGGGGTAAGCGAGGTTTTAGTTATTGAAAACGAGCAAAGGGACGATAATCATGAGGGCAGGCTCGTGGGCGATGCAATATGGGCGCGCATTCCGACGCGTCTGAGACCGATAACCGGCGATCCCAACTATGTGGAAAATGTAAGGCGGAAATCGCCGACGTGCCCCTAGGCCGCCAAGAAACCCAAAGTTCATAATGAGAGGAGGTGTCGACGATGAAGATGCCGGCTTTACTTTTTAGCGCTTTTGTTTTGCTGCCTGCAATTGCTCTTTCTCAAGGCCGCGAGCCGAAATTTGCATACGTATTTGATGGCACCGAATACGTCAAGGTCGAGGTAGCCACCCGAAAGACCGTTGGGAAGGGGTCGCTCTACGAGAAGGAAGACATTCGGCCGTTGCTTCCAGAGTCAATCAAGTGGGGCTCGGTTAGCAGTGTTCCAAAATATGACCCCAACACACACAGGCTGTTCTATGTCGCAACTCAGCCGGAGACATACTCGGACGAAAGATGGAAAGAACGCATAATCATCGTTTCCTTGCCAGACTTTAGGTTAATCGGGAAGATCGACCTTGATAGATTCGTAACCAAATCTGTAAATATTCTCCCAAGCCCCGATGGGAAGACCTTGTTTGTAGCCTACGATTTATCTGACCCAGACCGCAAAGACTTCCTTTTCGTCAGAGAAACGTACGACACGGCAACACTAAAACTCTTGGGAACCAAGGAAGAGACGATTGCGCGAAGCAACTGGACACTGGAGGCGGGCCGTGACGTTTATTTTTCCGAGAAAGCTCGATTTTCGGATGACGGCAAGACTATATATGACGAGCTTACAATCGGCTCAGACTACCTTTCGGGTCTCAGCGGACCCATGTTGGCGATCAGCGATGGCAAGGTCAGTCGCGTTCCAGTCAGTTTACCGATGGAGGTTACCGATTTCGTAGCGGGGAATCCTGAGTTTAAGATTCTGTGGTGCGACGTGCCCCACGCCAGTGCCGTGCTTGCAAAGACCGAGATAATGAGTCACAGACAGGGGCCTGCGAACTCGTCCGTTCGCTTGGTCCAGGGTTTACCAGTTAGAGTCGACGCGGACAGCAAGCGATTAAGCGCTTACGGGGACGGGCAATTCGCGGTCTACGATGGAATGGCTGATTCAAAACTAAAGAGGGTCCGAATAGAAGGTCTTGCCGGTTTTGATCCGGCTATAGTCGCTGTAGAGCCAGACAGAGATGTTGCGTATTTTACGAAGACGAATAAGGACGGCCACCGCGAGCTGTTCTTAGTTGGTCTAGCGGAAACTAAGCAGCCTGTACAGGTCCAGCTTTTCGGTATTAGGCCCAAGGCCTGCATTTTTTCGGATCTCTGAGATCAAAACAAAGAGCCTCGACCCTTCTCTATATTGCCACGCCGCAGCGCGACGATGTTTAAGTTCCTTTCGGTCATTGGGTCAAGGCACGGCGTTCTCAGGTTTTCGTAGTCGCACTTAAAATCGGGTGCCCATCCTGAGGTGCGCGTAGCGCTTAAGGCTGAACTCTCTTAAAGGGAGATCATATCGTTACGGTATGCTCAGGGGGGCAGATGAAGAAATGGTCTGGTCAATCGTCAAAGGAGTCCTAAGAAGAAATATTATCACGCAGGTGTCTAAGCAATGTAATGATCTAACTGCTATATTATATGATCAATTATATTATCTTTTAGGTTGGACTCGTGTGTTTACGCAGATACCGGGAGTTTCAACCACCGCGATTCTCTTCACCTGATCATATTCGGAGGCCCAAGACCGGGAATGTTAGAGCTAGAACAAAAACAGCGACGTGGCATCAGCATAGTTCGAGAGAAACAGTGTTCACTTAATCTTGTAATGGAGGAACTACACATGAAACGAGGACTAGCGTCCCTGGCCATATGTTTTCTGATGTCGGTTTGTGCTCTTCCCCAAGGGCAAAACCTCAGCCTTCGCCGCATTCAAACGGACATCAAGAACGACAGCTTGCAGATCAGTCTTGAATTCAGTACCGATATCTCGTCTCTAGCGTCACTTGCCTCTCTTGATTACACGGTCGTCACAAAAGAGGGGTTGAGTGCCAAGCCGTCGAATATACATCCCGCGCCAATAGACACCACCACTCCGAGACTGATGGTCTTTTTGGTTCCTGTAAAGGATCTCTTGCGCGCGAATGATGTCGAGCTTAGTTTTTCTATCAAGAATGGCGATACAGTCTTGTACGCATCGCCAGCGACGAGGATAAACGTAGCCTACTTGAATGATTTGCAGGTGGCACAGTCAAAGAACACAGATTATGAAAAGAAGCTGGCTGAGTACGCCGCGGCGAATGCCGCGAAAGACGGCGTCATTGCTGCATACCGAGAGCACACCCAAGCAAAGGCATTCACGGACATAAAATCTGTATTCACTTCAGATACGAGGGTTATCATTGATCTTGAACTTGACCAGCCGGGAAAGATTGTCACGATTATCAGTAACCCGGACCTGCGGCCAAAATCGAAGACATTTTCGACGCCGAGCAAGACACACCGAGTCGTGTTTGATGAAGGATTGGCTCCCGGCAAGGATTACATCATAGAAGCCGTAATACTTGACATCAATTCGGATGTGCCAACTGCCGCACGAGTTACCGGAGCTAAAGACTCGCGTCTTAGGGTCCATACCAAACCGTCGATGGATACTTTCACAGTCGCTCAGGAAGTGGACCCTTCTAACGGCAAAATCGCGATAAAGCTCACTGCCAACCAACCTGGCTTTGTAGGGTTAGACTATCAAGAAGTACTTGATGCGAAGACCGCACACTTCGGCATCCTGAAGCATAAGGGAGAGGCAACCCTTGATGAGTACAAAGTCCCGAGTGGGACTGCAATCAAAGACGGGGAACCAGCGACCTTTGTCTTGGATGACGTTGTTCCAGGAAAAACGTACTCGGTGACAATAAAGGGATTCGATGCGTACGGCAGAGAATTGCCTCGCACCGGGCACACCGTGAGCATATCTCTGCCGGAACTGCCGAAAGCCTTAGCGATCGCGCCTGATAAGCCTGTGATCATAACTGTAAACCCGCTGACTGGCGTTACCGTTAGTTGGTCGGCTACTGTGAAGCCAAAGGCGGCGTCTTTCGTTGTTTTGTTCAGCGAGACAATTTCCACTTCGGCGAAGGCGACCATTCCTGACAACGGGTCGATTACAGCGACTCTGCCGGTCGATCAACTTGCGAAGAGCATTCAAGATAAGGACGCGAAGAAGATACAACCGACGCTACGGCTCGTTATGGAGGATAACGCCGGTAAATCCGTCACCCAGGATTTCCAAGTTGCTTTCACCCAACCCTCAGCGGATGCCGTAGCCAAAGCATCGGCAGCAGCGAGAGCAGCAGGGAAGTCCCAAGGAACTCCGTCCAACACGACGACCGATCAGGATCTGCTGAACACTCTCAAAGATGCCGCAAACGGCAAGAAAATCAGCTGGGGAAACCTCTTGAAGACGGGACTATCTCTATTGGTTAGTATCCTCTGAGCTATTTGCGGAAGAGTCGTCCGAGCAACAGATAGGCTACTGCTGACGGCAGACTTTCAGATCGAACAGGGTGAGGGCACCGATTACTTCGCCCGACTCGGTTATGATTCCAAGGCCAGCGTCGGCTGGCTCCAATGCGGCGACCGTTTTCACCGGTATCCGCACCGGGGCACCCGGCGACGAGCAATTCTGGAGTTGGTTTTCAGTGATACAGCATCGTATGCCATAGGAAGCGAGTACCGTCTGACGAAAGAAGGTTTGTGCGTAGCGGACTCGGGCGGTCCGTTCCCCCTCGGTTGCTCTGTCGAATGGCGATGAGGGCCTCTTGATCGGGACTTCCTGCTTACGACGCCGCGATTCTGGATCGGGCGCGATCACCGATTTGACGGTGTTCTGAAATTCCTGTTCGCTTTCCGCCCCAAGGCTTTCCCAGTCATCATGGAATTCGGCCCAGATGGCGCGGTCGGCCCGGCTCACGGCAGACAGGCTCTTGATCCCTCTGGCTTGTTGGACGGGATCGAGCGAGGCGAGATTGCATAGCTTCATTGAGACGCTACTCGGCGAGCGCTCAAGCGCTTGCGCAAGCGCAATGATTTCTGGAGTCCGGTGGTCAAGTTGGCCAAACGGAAGCTTGCAGTACAGGTTCATCGCAAGCATCAGTTTGGTTCTGCTCCAGGGTTTTCGTGCGGTCACGTTAGGCGCCTCGGATCTCGTAGAGCATACCAAATCGCACGAGGCGGCCAAAGAGCAGCCTGGCGGCGATTGCGGCCAAGGCGCTCCCTTAGCCCAATGTGCCGCATTGAATGCCGTTCGTAGCACCGCCTTGAGGCGGGTAGTGCTTTTAGGATTTACGAGCTTCAAGCGCGCCTTAGGATATCAATCCGTCCTTTCGCACGGCACTACCCGCCTTAAGGCGGCACTACGAACGGACCTTCACGCTAAGGCCTGTGGCTTGCCGCCTTACCGCCTGAGCCTCTTGAAGGAAAACCGGATATATGCCGTCTCTTTATATGACTGAGACAACTAACGAAGCATCGATTGAAAGAGGCGCTTAACTCGCCGGCCTGCCGTCTATTTCTTGCGCTTCTGCAGGTCAGCTAGAACCTGGGCGACGGACTGGTTTGGGAACTCGAGGTTGTCCGCGTTCATCTGGATGGCTTTCTCGATCTCGTCAGCCGCCTGCGCTTTCTCCTTTTTGTTCTTGGATTGCGCAAATGCGAGCCCGCGATCGAGGCGCGGCAAGGCGCTGGATGGATCCAGTTGAATCGCCCGCTCGATGTCCTTGAGGCCATCCTTCTCACCTTTGGCGACTCGGGCCAGCCCGAGTCCGGCGACGGCCGCGCTCCGCCTCGGGTCGATCTCGATGGCTTTTCGGTAGGTATCGATGGCTTCCTTGTATCTGCTCTGGGCGTAATAGGTCATGCCAAGCCAGGTGAAGGCGGGAGACCAGCGTGGTTCGATCTGCGTCACTTTGGAAAATGCCGCCTCCGCGGGGCTCAAGTCGCCCGAGTAGAAAAAGACGATGCCAAGTTGCAGCCTTGCGGCGGCGAACGAATCGTCGAAACGCAACGCGTTCTCGAACTCCGCGCGCGCGGGTCCAAGTCCGCCCGCCGCGGGAGCTGACGCCGGCGGCCTATTGCCCGCTCCTTCGGCGCCCCTGGGCGAATTCCCGCCCGTTTGCCAGTCCCGCAACGCCAGCACGCCGCGGAGGTAGCTCGCCTGGGCTTGACTTCGATTATCGTCCTTCTTGAGCGCGATGGCGTTGGCAACCGCGCTTTGAGCTTTGACCATGTCGCCGCGAGCGACCGCGCGCCAATTGGTCACGGTGTTGGCGATCACCGGCGCGGCGCTCTCGACGAATTTGATGGAAAGTATGCTTCGCATGCGCACGACCTCTGGCCGGTCGGGGAATTTGGCCGTCAACCCGTCGGTCAGATCGAATGCGTTTGGACTCGCCGGCCCCGCCAGTTTGCCAGAGGCAACGAGGGCGTCGAACTGCTTCACCGCGTCTTCGAGATTCGGTTCGAGTTTGAAGACGAGGGTCGGCGAATCGGACCCGGCCTGGAAGGGCCGCAGCATGGACTTATAGCCGTCCTTTCTCACTTCGACGCTGTAGCTGCCAAGGGGCAGCTTGTCGAGCTGGATCTTCCCTTCTCCGTTGGTTGCGCCGCGAGGTTCGCCATTAAGAAAGACCGCGCTGTCGGGCGGATCGCTCAACACGGTTAAGATCACCGTAATCGGGCCCGGGTCGGGCTTTGGCGGAGTCCGCTTTGGGGTCCGCTTGGGATTCCTGGACGGGCCCTCGGGCGGACGCCCGCTCGGATCCTGTCCGAGACAAGTAATTGGGATAACGATTAGAATAGCAAGGGAGGGGAGCAAGGCGCTGGTGAGGATCTTTTTTACGTTGTACATATATTTCACCTCGGGGGCTTATTATAGCGCACCTCCCAAGCTCAACCAACGGTTTCGTGAGGGCGGAATCACGGCCGGCCCGGCGCCCCCGGCGGCCGCCTCAGCGGGGCCGTGAACGGAGAATGGCGAAACGCCGCCGGCCAGGAGCGGAGCCGAGTCTGGCCAACCGCGGATAGGAAAACTTTAAACTGCAAACCCGTCTGTAGTAGAATTGCGGCCGAGTAGGGGGTAGCTCGGAGACTTTGCCGCCGTGTGAATCGATGGAGCGCGATTTATGGCTGAGATCAGAATTTACACGACAAGCTGGAGCGCGGACTGCGAGCAAGCCAAGCAGTTTCTTCATGACGAAGGGATCTTTTACGAAGAGATCGACATCGATAAGTCGAGCGAAGGGGCTCGATTCGTAGAACAGGCGCATGGCGGCCGGCGAGTGGTGCCCACTTTCGACGTGGATGGAACCGTCTTCAGCCTCAAGCCCTTTGACTGGGAAAAGCTGCAAAAGGAGCTGGCCAGACTCGGAATCGACGATTGAGGGCATGAACGACCCACGAAGAGACGGATGACGCAGCTAAACTTCCTGGAACAATTGATGCAAGAGCGGCGGGCCCTGTCAGTTTCAGAGCTGACAGCGCGCCTGAAGACGCTGGTTGAAGGGCAGTTCGGCGACGTCTGGGTCGAAGGCGAGATATCCAACTTTCGCCGCCATACATCCGGGCATTGGTACTTCACACTCAAGGACGACGCGGCCATGCTCCGGTGCGCAAGCTTCCGGATGCAGAATCGATTAATTCGGTTTACGCCCGAAGACGGCCTGACCGTCAGAGCGCGGGGCAGGCTTTCGCTCTACGAAGCGCGAGGGGATTACCAGTTGCTGGTGGATCTCCTCGAGCCGGTGGGGGTCGGCGCGCTCCAGTTCGCTTTCGAACAACTGAAGCGAAAACTTTCGGCGCAAGGGCTTTTCGATCCGGCCCGCAAGCGGCCGCTGCCCTTGTTGCCGCGGCGAATCGGCGTGGTGACGTCGCCGGACGGGGCGGCGGTGCGCGACATCTTGCGGGTCATCAAGCGGCGCAACCAGGCGATCAGCATCATCATTGCTCCGGCGCGGGTTCAAGGAGACGGCGCCGCGGCCGACATCGCGCAAGCAATCGAGGCGCTGAATTCGCGCAGCGAAGTCGATGTGATCATCGTGGGGCGGGGAGGCGGGTCGACCGAGGATCTGTCGTGCTTTAACGAGGAGCGCGTCGCCCGCGCCATCCATTCGTCGCGGACGCCCGTAATCTCGGCTGTCGGCCACGAGACGGATTTTACGATCGCCGACTTTGTCGCGGACCTGCGCGCTTCGACGCCATCGGCGGCGGCTGAGATGGTGGCCCTGGCGCGCCAGGAGATCTGGGCGCGGATTAGCCGTCTGACGACGGAGATGGCCGGCGCATTTCGCTATCGGCTGTTGCGGCTGCGCAACAACGTTTCCGAGCTCGAGTCGCATCGCGCTTTCGGCGCCGTTGAAATGCAGATCAAGAAGGCATCGCAACGGTTTGATGACGGCGTCTTTAGCATCGAAACAGCTCTGCGGAGGGTAATAAGGAAACGGCGAGGCCAGCATAACGCCCTGGCGCTGCGCCTTGGCGACGCCGACATACGGCGCAGAATGATTCAACAGCGCGGCAAGCTGGCGGTGCTGAAAGCCCGGATTCGCTCATCTCAGCGCGTCTGGCTCGACGAGCGCAAGGAGAGGCTTTCGGTTGCGGCGGGGAAGCTTGACTCCCTGTCGCCGCTTTCGGTGCTTGGGCGCGGCTACGCGATCGCGTTCGACAGCAACGGCGGCGTGATCAAGCGGGCCATTGACGTGAACGAGGGAGAACGAGTTCGGGTCCGCCTGGCGGAAGGCGACCTACACTGCATCAAGGCCGAGCCGCCGGAAGGAATAGAGAGCCCGTGATGTACGACGCATGGGTGCGGCGAGCGGCTAAAGAGCGCTGCTTCGAGAGAGCGACGGCCGACGGCCATTCTACGCCGCGCCCGCCGCGCCCGGCATTGGCGACGGAATAGGAGTAAGTAATGACCGCGGAAAAGAGCTTTGAGTCGGCGCTCAGCGAGCTCGAGCGAATTGTCCAGAGTCTGGAGGCAGGCGACCTGCCGCTGGAGAAGTCCCTGGCGCTCTTCGAGCAAGGGGTCAGACTATCGCGAGAATGTCAGCGGCGGCTTGACGACGCCGAGCGCAAGGTCGAGATCCTGCTTAAAGGCGAGAACGGCGTTTTGAAGGCCGCGCCATTTGCCGAGGTCGAAGAGTAGGTTATGGCGGAGCGAGCTCTCGAGTACCTGTCGCGGCGCGCCGAAGAAGTCAACGGCGGCCTGGAAATCCTTTTGCCGGCGGAGACCGAGCCGCCGCAAAGCCTCCACCGGGCGATGCGCTACAGCGTGTTTGCGGGCGGCAAACGTCTGCGGCCGGCGCTGGCGCTGGCGGCCGGAGAGGCGCTAGGCGGGAAAGCGGCCGACATTCTGCCGCTTGCATGCGCGATCGAGATGATCCATACCTACTCGTTGATCCACGACGACTTGCCCGCGATGGACAACGACGACCTCCGCCGCGGCCGCCCGACGTGTCATAAGGCATTTGGCGAGGCGATCGCCATTTTGGCGGGAGACGCGCTGCTGACCCTGGCGTTTCGCGTGCTGGCCTCTGACGCGCTTGCGTGCGGGCCGGCGCGGCAACTTCGCGTCATCCGCGAAATAGCGGCGGCGGCGGGCACCGTCGACGCATTGATCGGCGGTCAGGCGGTCGACATCGAGAGCGAAGGCAAGCGGGTCGACGCCTCGACGCTCGAGTACATTCACCGTTCGAAGACCGGCGCGCTGATCTGTGCCGCGGTCGTAGCTGGGGGAATCGCCGGCGGGGGGGACGACGGGCAGGTCGATATACTGCGAAGATTCGGGCAAAACATCGGCCTCGCGTTTCAGATAGCCGACGATGTTCTGGACGTAACCGCGACCAGCGAGCAACTTGGGAAGACGGCCGGCAAGGATCAGGCGGCGCTCAAGGCGACCTACCCGTCCCTTTACGGCATCGCCGGGTCCGAAGCGCGCGCCAGAGCGCTGGTCGACGAAGCGATGACGGCAATGTCGGGCCTGGGCGTCGATTCCGCGCCGCTTCTGGAAGTTGCTAGATTTATCGTTGCAAGACGGTCGTGATGCCGCTATGCTTTTCAGTTCGCTGAACTATGAAAACCCGCGTTAAGCGATTATGTGCGAACCCGCATCGAAACTGCCGGCGCGTCTTCAGGGTACGCAGTGTTTCGGGCCGCCGCGCTAATCAGCGCGGCCGGACCAACCCTGTCTATGCGATCGGTTCCCGTTAAAACAACCCTAAGGAGACTCAAGCTGCTATGAAATTGCTTTCACAGATCAACAGCCCGGCCGATCTCAGACAACTTCCGCAATCTAAACTGCAGCCGCTGGCAGACGAAGTTCGCGAGTACCTCATTGAAGTTCTGTCCAGGATAGGCGGCCATACGGGAGCGAGTCTGGGTCCGGTGGAGTTGATACTCGCGCTGCACTACGCGTTCGAGACTCCAAAGGATAAGCTGGTATTTGATATCGGGCATCAGGCCTATGCCCACAAAATCATCACGGGCCGGCGCGACCAGTTTCCGACTATACGCCAATACAACGGTCTGAGCGGTTTTTTGCGCCGCGAGGAATCCGAGTATGACGTCTTCAACGCGGCGCACGCCGGGACGTCGATCTCTTCAGCGCTAGGCATAGCGGCGGCGCGCGATCTAAAAGGCGAGGACTTTCACGTTATCGCGTTCATTGGGGACGCCGGCCTGACGGCCGGAATGGCTCTCGAGGGGATCAATCAGGTTGGGCATCTCAAGAATAAGATGATCATCCTGCTGAATGACAATGAGATGTCGATCTCTCCCAACGTCGGAGCGCTGGCGGGATATCTGAATCGCATTCGCGGCGCTCGTCCTTACAATGAATTCAAACACGAGGTTGAAGAGTGGCTTAAGTCGATTCCGGCGGTGGGTGAAATGATGCTGTCAGGGGCGCGAGCGCTCAAAGATACGCTAGCGCGCGCGTTCATCCCGGGCGCGCTTTGGGAGGAGCTTGGGCTCAATTACATGGGCCCGATCAATGGGCACGACATCAATTCGATCCTTCTGACGCTCGAGGAAGCAAAGAAGGTCGATGGCCCGGTGCTGGTGCATGCCCTGACGGTAAAGGGCAAGGGCTACGAGCCCGCGGAGCGCGATCAGGCCGCCTGGCACGGAACCTCAGCGTTTGAAATTGCGACCGGCAAGTTCATTAAGGAGCCCGCAACCGCGCCAAATTACACCGCGGTCTTCGCGCAAGCCACGATTGATTTGATGAAAGAGGACAGCCGGATCGTCGCAATCACCGCGGCTATGCCGGATGGCACGGGGCTTAACAAAGTGATGCAGGCATTCCCCGAGCGCACCTTCGATGTCGCCATCGCCGAGCAGCATGCTGTCACCTTCGCCGCGGGAATGGCTACCGAGGGCCTCAAACCTATCGCAGCAATCTACTCCAGCTTCTTACAGCGCGCCTTCGACCAAATATTCCATGACGTAGTGCTGATGGACCTCGACGTTACGTTTGCCCTGGACCGCGCCGGCGTGGCGGGGGCAGACGGGCCGACACACCACGGGTTAATGGATTTCGCCTATCTGCGGCCGATGCCTAAATTCGTCATCATGGCTCCCAAAGATGAGAATGAGTTGCGGCACATGTTGAAGACGGCGATCCACTACGAGGGCCCGGCGTCTGTGCGTTATCCCCGTGGCAGCGGGACCGGAGCCCCGATGGATGAGGAGATTCATCTCCTCGAGATCGGCAAGGCCGAGATTCTGCGCGAGGGGACGGACGTGGCGATCCTCGGCATCGGTTCGCAAGTCCATTATTGCCTAAAGGCCGCGGAGAGGCTGGCGCTCGAGGGAATTAACGCTACCGTAGTAAACGCCCGGTTCGTCAAGCCGCTTGACAAGGAGTTGATCATTGCGCTCGCGAGATCACATGGCTCGATCATCACGGTTGAGGACCATTATCTGATGGGTGGGTTCGGCAGCGCAGTGCTTGAAATGTTGGAAGAGAATCGGGTCAGTGACGCTCGCGTCCTCCGGCTCGGGTTCCCCGACAAGCTTATTGAACATGCCAGTCAGAGCTTGCTTCTAGCAAAGTATGGGCTGGATGCCGATGGCATCTACTCGCGAGTGAAAGAGTTCGTTGCAAGTAGATTGAGCTTTGAACCGGTCTTTAGCAATTAGTTTGCGCTAGCGCTCGAATTCAAAGCTGACGGTTTGCTGCGCGGCCTTGGATTTGCCATCCTTGACGGTTACGCGGAGTTCGTAAACGCCCGGCTCCAACGCAAGTTGGAGCTGGCCTCCGGCTTCGATGCCTTTGTTGTCTTTCCTGATCGTTCGTGAACTCAACGGCTGCCACGGACCATCATAAACGCTCTTGCCATCGCCAAGGATTTCCACCTTCATTCTCGCGACTGACTCTAATCCCGCGTCTTCCGCGTTATATACGACTAGCCGGTACAATACATGGTCCCCCGCCTTGAAGGACGCCGGCCCGCTTATCATTTTCGGTTGTTGCGCCTGTTTTCCGGCCGCCGCGCCGTTAGCGTCCGGGGTCTCTCGTTGAATCTTGCCTAAAAAGATGCCGCTGAGGGCGACCCTGCCATTGTTGAGCTCGGGGACATCGACCCAAGCCAGCGAGGTCCCCATTGTCTGACGCTCAGCATCAAGCACGCCCACGCGTATCTGATAAAGGCCGGGCTTCAAGCGCAGGCGATCCGTATAGCGGTAACCGCTTCGCCGCGCCTGCTCGTACTGCTCGGGGTTGAGCGTGCCCTTCAGAGTCTCAGGGTGCGTTTCGGACAATTTCCCAGACGCGTCGAAAATGACTACCGCCAGGTCGCAACTAAGCTGATAGGTTTGATCCACCTGCTTGAAGAGCAGCGAATCAGCGTCGATATGGACAAGAAGGGAGACCTGAGCATCATCACCTTCATGCTCGAGGAAATCTGCAACGCACGTAACCGGAATGCTGGTCACAGGAATCGCTGATAGCATCGCTTGGAAGAGCTTCTGACGCGGCGTTGCGGCAGCCTCCAGCATCTTCGGCTCCGCCGGCAGGTAGCCTTTTTGTGCCCGGATCTTGTAGTCGGGGTGACCTTTGACATGAATCGATACCTTCCGGAATCTCTTTTTGTCGCTGTCATCGGCTGGGTAATAGGCGATAGCGTAATAGACTCGATTGTCGTCGAGCATTTTTTGCAGCCAGATGCTCATGTCGTTTCGGTTCAAGTAGGGTTCCCCGCCGGTGTCATTAGCAAGCGTTCTCAGGTTCGATTGGCGGTCAAGTTGGGAATCGGACATGAGAAAGCTGAAATCGCCCGCGCCCAGGCCGCCAGGAGTCGACGCGTTGTATTCGATCGGCGCGACTAGCCCCTCGGCTTCAAATGAGTAGATCACAACGCCCGACCGGGAAGCCTGGCTGGTCACGCGACGGAGGCCCTCGTTATCCGCGCTTGCTCCGTCTTCGAACAGAGTAAATCCATCGGAGATCACCGCTACTATCCGTTGGCCCGGCATCTGCGCCAGTCGTTCGCTGACCGCTTGCAGAGTCGAGAGTGTGGCCTTCCGCTTATAGGTCTCGAAACCCAAGATTTCGGCAGCCTTAGCGTGAACGTAGCCGATTGGTGGGGCCGGCATCATCTCCTCGGCGGCGACGATTCGCGTGGCTACGTTGATTGCCCTTGGGTCCTCGCCAAGAACCCTGGAGGCAAGGTAAGGGGTAAAAAGAGTCCGCTCCGATGCGAAGAACGAAATCTTGTCGATGGCATACTTGAGGATCTTCTTGTCGCTAGAGAACTGTTGTAAGATGCCCAACGATGCCGACGTTGTCACGATGGCGACCACGTCCTGACCGGTTATCTGCTCGTCTATGAATTGCTTTAGATGCCTCTTGGCGCGAATCAGACTCTCCGGCCCGAGATGCAGAGTGTCCACAAAGAGGACCACGCTGCGCGTGCCCAGTCCGGCGCGAGCCCCCGCGTCGGGCCCTTTTTCTGGCGCGGCCTTGGGCGCGAGGTCCGGGGCCGTCGACGCCTTCCCGACTCGCTCAACTGAAAAGAAGCTAATGGACTGCGGCTGACCGTTTTCGACCAATTCAAAATCGTCCTGCTTCAGATTGTCGACGAGCTTGCCGGCTCGATCGGCAACGGCAAGGCGCAACTGGACGAGTTCAGTTTTGAGGCGAACTGTCGGTTCGTCTTTCTGTGGCGCACCGGGCGCGGATTGCGCGAGCGCAACGGGACCTATGCAAAGAGCAAGGAAGAATGAGCGCCCGATATGGCTGAGCATTACTGCGCCTCTCGACTTACCTGCGCTTGACCATCCACAAAGATCTTGGTGGTGTGTTCGGTGACGCTGCCAGGCGTTTCGGCCGGGCGTTCGCCGACGTTGCCGGTACTGTAATCCCTGGGCTCCGTCGGCTCGTAGCTCCGCGGCGGCAGTTCCACGTTCTGGGCGGGGGGTGCGAATCGTGCCGAGAGGGTCGCCACGGATTCAGCAAAACAGGCAAAGAGGATTTGAGCCACGCCCTTGAAAACCGGGATTGCGGCAAACAGCCAGAGATACTTTGCCAACTCCTCGAGGCCATGGACATGCCCATTCGCCGCTTCCTCGATACTGCTGATTACGCCGGCCTCAATTGCGATCCGGCCGAAATAGTACCAGGCAAGCCCCAATCCGCCGCCGGCAAACAAGCTTATCAAGCCGTTTCTCAGATTGTGTTGCCATGAGAGGGCAAGCCAGTCCTTCCGTTTCGGCTGGATGTCTCGCTTTAGGTCGGCGCGAATCTTCTGCCTGATCGCCCTTTGGGTGCTGCGGGCATCGTGATTGATAGAAACGCCGTGAATGCCCGCTTTGAACTCGTTCGCGATATTGCCGATATTGCGTTTTACTGCGTCCATATCCACCCTGAGCTTTCCCAGGGTGTCCGCACCGTTATCCAGCGCGTCGGAAACAACCTGCAAGTTGGTTCCGCAAGACTTACAAAATTTCTGGGTCTCTGGGGAATCCTTGCCGCACTGTGGACAAAACATTTCGCCTCCACGACTTAGCCATATTCATTCTGCCGCAACCTCAGAACAGGGTGCTTCTAATTCAGACCGCAGCTCGGGGGCGGCCAAACCTGTTTACCCGCTAAGACATCACCCTACGCCCGCTGAGGAAGAAATCAACGAGCGGGTTGGGTCTAAAACTCTATGAAACTTACTGTAGTATATACGATAATAGGAGTGCAAGAGTTTGGAGTTTAGCCGCTCTTTGGTTGCAAGTAGGAAAAACTGACGTCCCGAGAGGCGCGTCGGCAGCTTCATGGCTTTGCACCGGCAACCCAGATCAGGTCCCTTTGCGTCTGCTGCCTTAGCGGTCGGGTTTGTTGTGCTGGCGGCCAGCAGCGCGTGTCACCGGAACAAGCAGGAAGCGCTCATGCCGCCTCCCGTAACGATCACCCGATCCGACGCGGAGCGCTGGAAAGACGCAGCGGCTAAGGTCGAGGAAGAGCGCGGCGAGCCCACAGGCGCCAAAGCGCAGATTGATGTGCCTGCTGAACTCCGACACTACAGCGACCGCCGCCGGTTTCTCGCGGTCCAGGTTGCCGAATTGCGGGAACAACGCTTTGACCTGCCACGTGATTATGCTGGACTTGCGGTGCTGATTGAGCAACATCAGCTCGTAGAGGCGCCCCCGGTCGGGGATGACTACGTTCTTTATGGCGTGGGAGGAAGCGCCACTGAAGAGCCTTTTTCCCACTTCGATCCCTCCAGCGGAAAGGACGTTCAGCTATTCGCGACATATGAGGACTTCAAAAGTGAGGATCAGCGGCTGTCCGCCTCTCTTGTCTCGCCTCGAGCGCGCGCCGCCGAACTTCAAACAGCCTTGCGTCAAGCTGGCAGAGGGGAACGAGCGCGGCGCAAGGCCCTGTTCGGCGAGCTCGCCGACACGCAGGCGTCCATCACATCGATCGCTGAACAGCGACAGCTCCTTGAGTCTTTCTACGAGAACGCCCAGAGGCGCGAAGCCCTGCTTTCTGAATACCAGTCTCTTGCTCGAGCTGCCGGAAGTCTCAGCGGCGTCAGCTATGATTTGGACAACCCGGCTAGCAGGCGCCTTCTGAAGACACGCCTGCTGAGCTTCATTCGGCCTCAGGCGCTCGCCATCCTCCTCGATCTGGCGAGCGGTTACAAAGCAAAGTTCAACCGTCCGATGCCGGTGACCTCAATGGTTCGGCCAGAACAATACCAGCGCCAGTTGGCTGTCAAGAATCCTAACGCCGCTCGAATATCGACGCCGCCGCATTCCACCGGATTGGCTTTCGACATCTACGATCACTATATGACGGCCGCCGAGCAGGAGCATCTCATGGCCTTGATCGCCCAGCTCAAAGACGACGGCCGTGTCGAAGCCCTGCGAGAGAACCGAGATCACATTCACGTTTTCGCCTTCGCGGACGGCCAGCGCCCTGATGAGTCCCTCATCGCCCGTTCCCTGGCCGATGTAGGGCCGGAGGCCGCACCGATGCTCACGTCTCGAAAACGCGCCGGGTCGAGGAAAGCAGCCCGGGCGTCCCCTGCTCGACACGTCGGCCGCAGGAGTAGCTGAAGAGCCCTCGAGAGCGACCCTGGGCGAAATTGAGTTCTAACGCAAAATGCGCAAGGAACGCATCGACAAGCTCTTGCTCGAGCGCGGTCTGGTGGAAAACCGAACGCGCGCCCAGGCTTTAATCCTCGCCGGCCAGGTGCTCGTCGAAGAGCAACGCATAGACAAGCCGGGTCAGATGGTTCCCTCTTCCGCCGAGATCCGGGTCAAAGGGGAGCCGCCGAGATATGTCAGTCGCGGCGGTGTGAAGCTGGAAGCCGCGTTGCGCGATTTCAAAATCGATCCGGACGGCAAAACCTGCGTGGACGTTGGCGCGTCCACCGGCGGCTTCACTGATTGCCTGCTGCAACACGGCGCCGCGCGAGTATGGGCTCTGGACGTCGGGCACAACCAGCTTGCGTGGAGACTGCGCCAGGACCGGCGCGTAGAAGTGATCGAAGGCCTGAACATTCGCAAAGTCGACCTCGCGACGTTCCCCACCCAGTTCGACATCGCCACGATTGACGTCTCGTTTATTTCGCTGACGAAGGTCCTGCCCGTGGTCAGGAACCTG
>Ga0207112_1057_pt1 | contig 28499 bp, 22 predicted proteins | sample Alteio_BWMinHeat_72_FD_153549 | JGI IMG/M metagenome (GOLD analysis project Ga0207112, IMG submission 153549) | Enriched cells from forest soil in Barre Woods Harvard Forest LTER site, Petersham, Massachusetts, United States -... | ecosystem: Environmental > Terrestrial > Soil > Temperate forest >...
AAAATGAAGGGAACTAGAAATAACGAGGAGTTTTTGACCTCCATGAATGGATAATTAATTTTTCATTTATCAATGGATCAATTAGCCAATGAAAATCGTTGGCTAATTTTTTGCAATTAGAGTTTTATAGAAAATAATGAAGTCATTCTTTCGTATAGCCATCACGCTGTTTGCCTTTTCGGCCTGCAATGGAAAAAAGCACAGAGAAACAATTCCAGAAAAATCTATTCCATATTCAGTTAAAAAAATATTTCCGCACGACATTAAAGCTTTTACTCAGGGATTGACTGTGGCTGATGGAACGCTGTTCGAAAGTACCGGTCAATCAGGTTCATGGATCGCCGAAGTGGACATTGCGACAGGCAGTCATGATAAAAAAGTAATTCTTGATAAAAAATATTTTGGCGAAGGCATTACAATTTTGAATAACAAAATATACCAACTCACCTGGCAAAACCACGTTGGGTTTATATATGATTTGAAAACTTTTGAAAAAATAAAGGAATTTCAGTACGACTATGAAGGCTGGGGCATCAGCTCCGATGGCAAAAATCTCATGGTGAGCGATGGCACAAGTAAGATCAGATTCTTAGACACTCTTACTTTTAAATCTGTGAGAGACGTCACAGTCAAAGATGGAGGCATAGAAATAGACAAACTCAATGAGCTTGAATATATTGATGGATTTATTTTTTCTAACAAGTGGCAAACTAATTATCTTTTAAAGATCAATCCTTTAACAGGAGAAGTAGTTGGAAAGATGGATTTAACTGCCCTTGCTGAAAAAATATATCCGCTCAACCCCTCGGCTGATGTACTCAACGGAATAGCTTATGAAAAGAAAAGCAAATTATTATTAGTAACGGGTAAATTCTGGCCAGCTCTGTTTGCATTGAAAATGGACTAGGTCAGTAAATCCAATCCTTAATTCAGCATTACGGAATTTGGCCAACCTTGTTACCACATGGACTAATTGATCAATTGAAAATTGACCAATTAATTCGGATGCTTCGCATACCTCTCAAAAAACTCTATTACACGTAACATATGATCCATCATCCTTCCAGGGTTTCCACTTCGCGTAAGCTCATGGCCTTCTTTTGGATAGCGGATGTATTCCACCTGCTTGTTTAAAATTTTCAAACTTTTATATAACATCTCTGATTGTATCACACCAGTACGCAAATCCTGGTCGCCGTGAATGATTAGTAATGGTGTATTGATGTTGCCCACGTAGGAGTAAGGAGAATTCTCGTCAAGAATTTTCTTCGTCTCCTTGTCCCAGGGATATCCACCAAAGTGATCTGGAATCAATCGCCAGGCATTTCCTTCACCCATGAACGTAGTAAGATCATAAACTCCTCGTTGTGCATTGGCGGCTTTGAAACGATTGTCATGACCTACAATCCAGGCTACCATATAACCCGCATAACTTCCTCCTTCAACAAATAAATCGTCTTTGTCAATCCATGAATTATTTTTCATCGCTTCATCAAGGGAAGCAAGAATGTCATTCATCGGGCTCGTTCCCCAATCTTTAAAGTTGGCGCGTTTGAATTTGTCGCCATAACCTCCACTGCCACGAGGATTACAGTAAACTACACCATAACCCCAACTGTTCTCCAGTTGATATTCATGCCACATCGAAAAAATTCCGGGTCCCCACATGGCTGATGGGCCCCCGTGAATATTAAGAATGGTAGGATATTTTGTTCCTTCTTTCTTTCCTATTGGCTCCATCACCCAATACTGCACTTTAGTGCCGTCAGGACGGGTGAGCCAATATTCTTTCGGCGAAATAATTTGTCTCTCTTTTATCCAGTCTTCATTCAGCTTGGTGAGTTGACTGCTGCTTTTATCTTTCATATTAAAGACAAAAATCTCCCAAGGATTCTTCGTTTCGGTAAGGGAGTAAACAATTTTATCTCCATGAACATCAAAATCATTTACGCCATTATTGCTTCCAAAATTTTTGGTGATCGCTCCTCCTTTTGCTGGAACACTGTAAATGGGAATACTTCCGTCCGTCTGTGCCGCAAAGTAGATGGTTTTAGAATCTCCTGACCAAACCAGATTGCCTGCATCACGATCCAAGGAAGAAGTAATCAACAATGGCTTTTCACCCGTTGAAGTTGCTGTTGCAATAACTGATTGAGCATAAAATCTTCCATTCGTAGTATTGGCAAAAAATCCAATCGATAGCCCATCTGGCGAAAATGAGGCATTGCTTAGGCTATAACTTTCCCAATGAAGCAATTGCTTCGCTTGTTTTGCCTCTATTTCAATAGACCAAAGGTCTGAATCACGTTCCTTGTCGGGATGAACGGAATACAGTTTTGAATCACATATTATTTTCTTCCCGTCAGGTGACCATTCTGAATTATTAAAATTTTGAAATCCTTTGGTGAGCTGTACTGCTTTTTCATCTCCATCAACTTTAATTAAAAATAAGTGCGAATAATTTTCATCAGGTTGTAAATCTTGTTCACCCTGGAAATTTTGGCGGTTAAGCACCCGCGGATTTTTTTCACTTGCATTCTTCGCGAGCCATGCACGCACGTCGGTCAAAGAACCATCCGGGCTGTTAGTCACCTTTTTCTTTTCATCGGCTTTCATGTTTTTGAAATTGGGCTCATCGCCTTGCATACGACCCGGTCTTTCATAAACCCATGGAGTTTTGTCATCTATTGCATAAAAGGGAATGCCCGATGAATAGAGAATACTCTTGCCATCGGGCGACCAGCGTGGACTAGTGGCCCCAAACTCAGCCTTGGTTAGCACATGGGCTTCACCTCCACTTAAGGGCAACAACCAAATTTGAGATTTATCATTATCCGTGCGCACAAAAGCAATTTGCTTCCCGTCTGGGCTCCATTGTGGCTGTCCATCATTCCTATCTCCGAAAGTAAGTTGAAGTGGCTCTGATTTATTCGTCAAGTCAAGTAAATACAAATGGCGTGTATAGTAATATTCATTTTCGTTTTTCACTGCTTTGCGAATCACTACGGCCACAGCCTTTGCGCCATCCGGTGAGATTTGGATTCCACCCGTGGTTACTATTTTTATTAGATCGCTGGCCACGATTGGTTTTTTAGTTTGGGAATTGCCAGTAATGGCTACAATTACTAGTGCAAATGCTAAGAGACGTTTCATGGTATTTCAATTAAAATTCCAATTTGGTTAAACCAGTATTCTATTCAAACAGAAAATAGGATAGGCGGAATTATGTCCTATATAAATTCAGAGTGGCGTCAATTCATTCGTTTGTATATTGAGCCCTTCTTAACCTAATTTCCAATGAAACCATTTTTCTTTTTTCTATTCTCGTTAACTATGGCTATCAATGCCTCTTCACAAAATCTTGACAGTGTTTTCAAGTTTGTGAAATACAGAAACATTGGTCCTTTTCGCGGAGGCCGTTCTGTTTGTGCTACGGGTGTGGTGGGTAATCCTCTTGTTTATTATATGGGCACAACTGGTGGTGGGTTATGGAAAACGGAAGATGCAGGGGTAAGTTGGAAAAATATTTCTGATAGGTTTTTTAAAACCGCTTCAGTGGGTGCTGTGGCTGTTTCAGAAAGTGATCCAAACATTGTCTATGTAGGCATGGGCGAGCACGCTCCCCGTGGCGTAATGACCTCGTATGGCGATGGGGTATATAAATCTTTCGATGGGGGGAAAACATGGAAGAACATCGGTTTGGAAAAAACTCTCCAAATCAGCCGCATCGTTATTCATCCCAAGAATCCCGAAATTGTTTATGTCGCTGCACAGGGCGCTATTAATGGTGCAACGCAAGACCGAGGAATTTATAAATCGACGAATGGTGGCATAAGTTGGACTCGTGTATTATTTGTTAACGAGCAAACGGGATGCTCAGAACTTTCGATGGATATGGGCAATCCAAAAGTATTGTATGCAGCAATGTGGTACCATCAACGCTTGCCATGGAAGGTTGTGAGTGGCGGGAATGGAAGTGGATTGTACAAATCTACAGATGGGGGTGATACGTGGGAAAAGATGCAAACTGGACTTCCAAAAGAGATGGGCAAGATGGCCATCGCAGTAAGTCGGGCAAACCCTGATAAAGTATATGCGCTTGTTGAAAGTGATACTCAAAAAGAAACGGGGGGATTGTTTGGCTCTGATGATGCTGGAAAAACATGGAGCAAGATCACTGGTAATCACGAATTGCTGCAACGTGCATGGTATTACATTGAGCTATTTGCTGATCCAAAAGATGAAAATGTGCTTTATGTTATGAGCGCGCCTGCACTCCGATCCATCGATGGCGGAAAAACATGGGAACACTTGTCCGGATGGCACGGTGATTATCATGATCTGTGGATTAACCCAAACAATTCCAGAAACATGATCATCGCTGATGATGGAGGAGCGAGCATAAGTTTCAATCAGGGAAAATCATGGTCGCTTATAAACAATAACATGCCAACCGCTCAAATTTATCGCGTGAATGCTGATAACTCTTTTCCTTATCGACTATACGGAGGTCAGCAAGACAATACATCAGTGCGAATTGAAAACCTGGCGTTGGGCAGTGGGGGAATTTCAGAACGTAACTGGAGTTATTCGGCAGGTGGCGAAAGTGCTTTCCTGGCTTTTAATCCCGATGACCCAAAATTGGTTTTGGGAGGAAGCTATCTCGGCACGATAGAAGCTCTGAATGTTGATGCCAATGCAAGTACAAATATCATGGCTGCCCCAATACAATACTTGGGCCGGGCCAGCAAAGACATGAAATATCGCTTCAACTGGAATGCGCCGATAATCTGGTCAAAGCATGAACCAACCACTTTCTATCATGGCTCACAATTTCTCCTACGCACACGCGATAATGGCGTGACTTGGGAAGAAGCATCGCCCGACCTGACTCGCAACGATAAAGAAAAGCAAGGCAAAGGAGGTGGCCCTTATACAGTCGAGGCGGTTGGCGCTGAAAACTACGGCACGCTAACTTATATCCTTGAATCACCAACTGAAAAGGGAACAATCTGGACAGGAAGTGATGACGGATTCGTACAACTTACTCGTGATGCCGGAAAGACATGGACCAACGTGACACCCAAAGGCCTCGCCGAATGCTTGATCAACTCCATTGAAGTCTCTCCGCACGATCCTGCTACCGCTTACATTGCCACTACTCGTTATAAGTTCAATGATTTCACGCCTGGTTTATATAAGACCACTGACTATGGAAAAACCTGGATCAACATCAGCAATGGAATTCCACAAGGTGCTTACACACGTGTAGTGCGTGAAGATGATAATCGTAAAGGACTACTTTTCGCAGGAACCGAAACCGGCATGTATATCAGTTGGAATGGAGGAACCACATGGCAACCGTTTCAATTGAATTTACCGATTGTACCAATTACAGATCTTAGAATTCACAAAGGTGATTTACTGATCGCCACGATGGGTAGGGCTTTTTGGATTTTAGACGATCTCAGTTTGTTCCGACAAAATTCAGGAACAGATGACGGGTTTAAAATCTATCAACCAGAAGATGCCGTCATTGGCAATTGGGGAAGCTCATTAAACAGAACTGCGGCTGATAATTTAGGAACTAGTACTTTTCAAGGAGTAAACCCGGCAAATGGAGTTGTAATTTATTACAACCTTCCCAAGTTACCTGACTCCATTCATATCAAAATTGAAATCAAAGATGCCAATGGTAAATTGGTACGATCTCTAAGTTCCAAAAAAGACGATTCGTTCAAAACTTATGCTGGAGGACCTTTGGCAGAGCCAACACTGTCTAAAATAAAGGGATTGAACCGCTTTGTTTGGGACATGCGTTACGCCACGATGTCTGGTGTCCCCGAAGTATACATAGAAAGTAGTTTTCGTGGACATAAGGCTTCCCCGGGATCATATTCCGTTACACTGAAATATGGAAATACAGAGGGCAAAACCAACTGTAAAATTTTGCCTAACCCATTGTATAGCACAAGTCCCGAAACATATTCAGAGTACAACAATTTTATGATTGCGATGGAAGATGCGTTAAACGATATGCACCACAAAGTGAATAATATTCTGAAAATGCGACAACAGTTGGAGGAAGTGATCAAAGATTTTCAGGAAGATGATAAACTCAAAACGTTGAAAAAGACGGGAAACGATTTGATAAAAAAGATGAAAACGTGGGACGATGACATGGTTCAGCGAAAAGCAAAGGCTTACGATGACGTAGATAATTATGAAAATAAATTCACTGCCAATTACATGTTCCTGATTAATCATTCAGAAAGCGACATTCCAAAATTGACAAAACCGAACCGCGACCGCTTGGCAGAACTTACAAAGGAGTGGGATCAACTTAATGCCAGGGCTAAGGAGATCATCGAAAAGGATGTACCGGGTTTCACTAAACAATTATGGGACGCAGGCATCGGAGCAGTGCAGGTACCCTTAAAATAGAAAATTCCCATAAATGGCTGGTAACTTGTTAATGTCACAATGCAGTTTACAATGAGATCATCAACCATTAACTTTACCTTTTACTAAATAAATCACATCGCTAACATTATGTCCCTTCATAAACGTTTCAGCACCCAAGACCTTGAGCGTATCAAGACGGCAGTGCATCAGGCCGAAAGCAAAATTTCAGGAGAAATTGTGCCGGTCTTTGTTGAGAAAAGTGGATTTTATCAGGTTGCAAACTATCGCGCAGCAATGGTGACAGGTGCATTTGCGTTTTTACTGGTGATCTTTTCTGATCGGTATATGCCAGCCTTGGCCATTTACGATCCCCTGTTGATTTTTTTATCGGTGGTAATGTTTGGGCTTATTGGTGCCTTAGCTTGTAATTATCTCGCTTTCATTAAAAGGATCTTCATTCCCCAACAACACCTCGATCGCGCAACCCGGCAACGGGCAGAAACAGCATTTCTTCAGGAAGAAGTTTTCAACACTCGCCATCGCACTGGCATCATGATTTTTATTTCGTTTTTTGAACGAGAGGTGATAGTAATTGCCGATCGGGGCATCAGCAAAGTAGTCGAGCAAAAAGAGTGGGATAAAATGGTACAGGGCATTATCCAAAATATTCGCATGGGCAAAGTGGTTGACGGAATTGAAGTCGCTATCCTTCGTTGTGGTGAGGTCCTTTTAGAAAAAGGCTTCTTAAAAACTCCCGATGACGTCAATGAATTGAAGGACGATTTGAGAATCGAGTAGTTAATCACAGTTCTAAATCTCAAATCAACAAATTTATCCATGCAATCATTTCAATATAGAGTACGCACTCCGCACTCCGCACTCCGCAGTCGAAGTGTAACTTACTACCTACTCATTACTGCCTACTGCCTACTATTCCTTTCCTCTCATATAGCATTCTCCCAGCGCGCCGTGCCCGATCATGGTGGTATTTGGGTGCATGACGAGGCGAATGTCTTATCAGCTTCTACTAAAGCGCAACTGGAAGCCGTCCTAAAAGCTGAACGGGATTCCACTTCTAATCAAATTGCTGTGCTCATTGTTCCCTCACTCGAAGGAGAGGACATTGATGGGTACGGAATTCGTGTTGCCGATGCGTGGAAAATCGGAACAAAAAATAATGACAACGGAGTGCTGTTGCTCGTTGCTATTCAAGACAGAAAAGTACGTATTGAAGTAGGCCAGGGACTCGAAGGCGTCTTAACGGATGCGCTATCAAGCAGAATTAATCGAAATGAAATTGCCCCACGCTTTCGTCAAGGTGATTACGAAGGGGGCATAACGATTGGAATTATTTCAATAATTAAAGCAATAAAGGGTCAATATGTTAACAACGATCCTGCTCCTTCGCGCAAGCGTGGAGGAAGGTCGCCGTTAGCTACCATCATTATTATTATCGTGCTTTTAATCATTGCTTCACGCAGGCGTGGAGGAGGCGGAGGCATAGGCGGTTATTGGGCTGCTGGTGCGTTGATGGGCGGGCTCGGAGGTGGACGCAGTTCCGGCGGAGGTGCGGACTTTGGTGGTGGCGGAAGTTTTGGCGGAGGGGGTTCAAGTGACTCATGGTGAAAGAATTTAGAATTCAGAGACAGAATTTAGAATGAATATAATTTTACCCATAAGATTTAGAATTCAAAATTCAAAGTTACTCTTCGCCTGCTGCTGCATTTTTTTGTTCGCAGATTCACTCGCACAGAAAGCTGTTCCCGAGCTTTGGGGCATTCGTGTACATGACGATGCGCACGCATTAAAACAAGAAACGATTGACCAATTAGAAAAAGAATTAAAGTCTTACGAAGACTCTACTTCCAATCAGATTGCCATTTTGATTGTTCAATCTCTGGACGGCGAAGTGCTGGAAGAGTACTCGTTACGCGTGGCAGAAAAATGGAAGCTTGGCAAAAAGGGCAAAGACAACGGCGTATTATTGTTAGTTGCGGTTGATGATCACAAGATGCGCATTGAAGTGGGGCAGGGTCTTGAAGGGGTACTCACCGATGCGCAAAGCAATCGCATTATACGGAATGAAATTGCTCCTGAGTTCCGCAGAAACGACTACGATGCTGGAGTTAGAGCTGGCATTGATGGAATTGTTAAAGCAATTGCTGGCGAATACAAAGCAGATGAAGTAGATAGTTCTTCAAGCGATCTTTCTACGAGTGAAAAAATACTTTTCGGACTTTTCATTTTTGGTATTCTTGGACTTTTCTCTGTGTTCGCGTTGTTTTCGAAAGGCGGGCCCGGCTGGGGATTGTATACATTCCTTATTCCATTCTACGCAACTTTCCCTTGGGTAATACTAGGCATAACCGGAGCCATCAGTTTGCTGATCGCCTACGTAGTCGGTATGCCGATTGCAAAATTAATTTTAGGAAGCACAGCCTGGGGAAAGTCGAAAATGATAAAATGGCAAAACTCAACCGGTGGAAGCAGTTCATCAGGAAGTAGCTGGGGAAGTTCAGGTTCAGGAAGCAGTTGGTCTTCCGGCGGAAGTAGTTTCTCGGGAGGAGGAGGGAGTTTTGGCGGAGGAGGAAGCAGTGGAGGCTGGTGAGTTAACCCGGAAGTGCACATTTTCTCTTGCCAATCCTGATTTCTCTGGATCATTTTCTCAAAACAAAATCTAAAAAAACGACCTTTAGTTTCGGTTAAGCACCAAATTTGTATAATCGAAATAAAGGTAAGCCTCCACCCAAGATGACCTCCTTTGGTCAAAGCTAGCCTCTCATTTCCCTACCCTTACAGCGACCTTATAGCGACCTTATAGTGACCTTATAGCGATGTTGATTCACAGTCTAGCCACAGTCCAGTCTAGGTCCATCTACTGTCCATCTACTGCATTGTCATAGTTGATCCTTTGTTTATTGTGATCAGCGTTAATGTTGGTCTGAAGATTCCAAAGACTTGTACATTGACAAATGGCAAGATTCCATCGATGGTAGCGAAGAATCCGTTAGGCAAACACCTTCCCTCTCCTTATTTTTGGGCTCTCAAAATCAATCTTACAGTTTTTCAATCCTGAAATCTTAAATCCTATGAAGCGCGATAAAGTCATCTTCGACCTCATCGAAAAAGAAAAACAACGCCAGGAGCATGGCATCGAACTGATCGCCTCCGAAAACTTCACCTCACCGCAGGTAATGAAAGCGCAAGGCTCTGTGTTAACCAACAAATATGCCGAAGGCCTTCCCGGTAAACGATATTATGGCGGCTGTGAAGTAGTTGACGAAGTGGAGCAATTGGCTATCGACCGGATTAAGGAATTGTTTGGTGCAGAGTGGGCCAATGTTCAGCCGCATTCAGGTGCCCAAGCCAATGCCGCCGTAATGCTTGCCTGTCTAAAACCTGGCGATAAGATTTTAGGATTCGATCTTTCCCACGGTGGTCACTTAACACATGGATCTTCGGTAAACTTTTCTGGCAAATTGTATCAGCCTTCTTTTTATGGTGTAGAACAAGAAACAGGATTGATTGATTTCGATAAAGTACGCGAAATAGCACAGCGTGAAAAACCAAAAATGATCATCTGTGGTGCATCTGCGTACAGTCGCGATTGGGATTATAAAAAATTACGCGAAGCGGCCGACAGTGTTGGCGCTTTGTTGATGGCCGATGTTTCGCATCCTGCTGGATTAATCGCCCGCGGCCTCCTCAACGACCCGATGGAACATTGCCATATCGTGACAACTACGACTCATAAGACATTGCGTGGTCCGCGGGGTGGATTGATTATGATCGGAAAGAATTTCGACAATCCATTTGGTTTAAAAACTCCTAAAGGTGAGCTGCGAAAAATGTCTTCGGTGTTGGATTCAGGTGTATTTCCAGGAACTCAAGGCGGCCCGCTGGAGCATGTGATTGCAGCGAAAGCCATTGCATTTGGCGAAGCGCTCTCTGATGAATATTTGGATTATGTCGTTCAGGTAGCTAAGAATGCGAAAGTCATGGCGGATGAATTCGTGAAGCGTGGCTATAAAATTATTTCCGGTGGCACCGACAACCATTTGATGTTGATCGACCTTCGTTCAAAAAACTTAACAGGAAAAATTGCGGAAGAAGCCTTGATCAAGGCCGACATCACCATTAACAAAAACATGGTGCCATTTGATACGCAATCGCCCATGGTCACTTCGGGTATGAGACTGGGCACACCTGCCATCACAACTAGAGGCTTCAAGGAGAAAGAAGTGATCAAAGTGGTTGACCTGATTGACGAAGCCTTGAAAAAACCCGAAGACGAAAAACACCTGAAAGCCGTGAAGCGCAAGGTGAATTCATTGATGAAAAAGTTTCCGCTGTTTAGTTAATGACTTGCACAACGCCTTTATTTCCCGCAGATTGCAGGTTGGAATCTGTTGAATCTGCGCGTTTTCCATTGAATTATGTCTGAAGAAAAAGAAATGTCCTTCCTCGACCATCTCGAGGAGTTGCGCTGGCACGTAGTAAAGTCGGTGGCCGCTATTTTTATTTGCTCTATTGTGGGTTTTGTTTTTGTAGAGTGGATTTTCGATCACATCCTTTTTGCTCCAAGCCGTATAGATTTTCCAACCTTTAGATGGATGTGTGAGCTTGGTAAATTAGTTGGCGCTGAAGAATCCCTTTGCGTAAAAGCTCTTGATGTCAAAATTCAAAGTCGCATCATGACCGGTCAATTCATGATGTCGATAACAGCATCGTTTGTGATCGGATTGATTGTCGCTTTTCCTTACGTGTTTTGGCAAATCTGGAGTTTTGTGAAGCCCGGCCTCCACAGGAAAGAAGAGCAGTCAACACGCGGAGTTGTTTTTGTTGTTTCATTCCTTTTTCTTCTTGGGTGTGCCTTCGGATATTACATTTTGTCACCAATGACAATTTGGTTTCTTTCCACTTATACCGTTAGTGCACAGATCGTGAATCAATTCGACATAACTTCGTATGTCGGCACAGTAGTGAGCATGGTGTTGGGTTGCGGTCTGTTATTTCAATTTCCCATCGTGGTCTTCTTCCTTACTAAAGTCGGCATACTTACACCTCAATTCATGCGTCAGTTTCGCAAGCACGCCATCGTAGGCATTGTCATTGCGAGCGCCATTATCACGCCATCGTCCGATCCCTTTACATTAATGCTCGTAGCTTTGCCCCTGTATTTCTTATTTGAAATCAGTATTTTCGTATCAGCTATTGAAGTAAAGCGAAAGAAAAAACAAGAAGACGCGGACTTGCTGGCTGATCAGCAAAAAAACTAATGGAAACTATAGCAATTGGTGCAGACCACGCAGGCTTTGAATTAAAAGAGCACCTGAAACAACTGCTGGAGAAAAAAGGATACCACGCGAGAGATTTTGGTACTCATAGTTCAGAGTCTGCCGACTATGCTGATTTCGCTCACCCGGTCTCTCTAGCTGTAGAGAAAAAAGAATTTGACCTTGGTCTTTTGGTTTGTGGAAGCGCCAATGGCGTTGCCATGACAGCGAACAAGCATCAGGGAATTCGGGCGGCCATTTGTTGGACCGAAGAACTGGCTTCCCTCGCCAGGAGGCATAACGATGCCAACATTCTTTGCTTACCTGCCCGATTCGTTAGTATTGATCTTGCAGAAAAAATCATTGACAAGTTTTTTAATTCAACCTTTGAAGGAGGAAGACACGAACGAAGGGTGAATAAGATCAGTTGCTAATACTTGCACTTCGTCCTTTGGTGTTGTTTCTTTGATCCCCATGAAGAACTTCAATGTTGAGGAATTCAATGAATTGATCATCGCGCGCAGATCAGTTTTCCCCAAAGATTACACAGGAGAAAAAGTTGATGACAAAATCGTTCAGCAAATGCTGGAAAATGCAAATTGGGCTCCCACACATAAACTCACCGAACCTTGGAGGTTCATCGTTTTTAAAGGAGATGGCTTAAAGAAATTAGCTGCCTTTCAAAGTGAATGTTACAAACAAGTGACCCAAGCGAAGGGAAGCTTCGATGAAAAAAAATACGAAGGATTAAAAGTGAAACCGATGGAGTGTTCTCACATGATTGCTATCGGCATGAAACGAGACGAAAAAAAGAGCGTTCCCGAATGGGAAGAAATGGGAGCTGTGTTTTGTGCCATCGAGAATATGTATCTCACCGCAACGGCCTACAGCATTGGCTGCTACCTGAGCACAGGAGGCATCACAAACTTTGAAGAAGCTAAATCATTTTTTGGATTGGGCCATGAGGACAAATTGTTGGGATTTATTCATATTGGCATTCCAAAAGAATCATCACTTAGCCGCAAACGAAAACCGATAGAAGAAAAAACAAAATGGATAACAACTTAATCACCAAGGCCACTATTGAAGAGGCGCATAAAAGAATAAAACCTTTTATTCATCGCACACCTGTCTTGACGTGCACTAGCATAGATGATCTTGCAGGCTGTAATATTTTTTTCAAATGCGAGAACTTTCAAAAAATAGGCGCCTTCAAAGCCCGTGGCGCGATGAATGCTGCTCTTTCATTAAGTTCAGACCAACTGAAAAAAGGATTAGCTACACACTCTTCGGGAAATCATGCGCAGGCTTTGGCGAGGGCTGCGAAAATTCTGGGCGTAAAATCATACATCGTCATGCCTCGCACCGCACCCGACATAAAAAAGAAAGGCGTTCGTGCGTTCGGCGGAGAAATCTTTGAATGCGAACCAACATTGGAATCAAGAGAATCTACTTTGGCTGAGGTGATTCAAAAAACCGGCGCAACCGAAATTCATCCATTCAATAATTACGAAGTGATCGCAGGGCAAGCAACGGCGGCAAAAGAATTATTTGAAGAAGCACCTAAGTTAGATTTTCTCATCGCACCAGTTGGCGGAGGAGGACTGCTAAGTGGAACTGCACTGGCAACAAAATATTTTTCTCCTTCAACACAAGTGATTGCCGGTGAGCCAGCTGGATCTGACGATGCTTACAGGTCATTAAAAAGCGGAAAAATTGAACCGGCGCAATCACAAAGTATTGCTGATGGATTGCTGACCACCCTGGGGGATAAAACCTTTCCGATCATTAAGGACCTCGTGAAAGAAGTCATCACCGTATCCGATGAAGAAATCATTGGTGCTATGCGATTGATTTGGGAACGAATGAAAATAATCGTTGAGACTTCATGCGCAGTTCCCTTTGCAGCTGTGCTAAGAAATAAAGAAAAATTTGCCGGAAAAAAAGTTGGAATAATACTTTCCGGTGGAAATGTTGACTTGGAGAAGGCGATGAAGCTATTCGCAACCGTAAATGCCTGACTATTTCTCCAAACTTCCTACCATTTTCTCGGGCCTTACCCATTGATCAAATTGCTCAGAGGTAACCAATCCTAATTCCACTGCCGCTTCCCGGAGGGTCTTGTTTTCCTTGTGTGCTTTCTTGGCAATCTTGGCTGCGTTCTCGTACCCAATATGTGTGTTCAATGAAGTCACTAACATCAACGAATTCTCCATATGTTGTTTAATGATTGGCAGGTTCGGTTCAATACCTACGGCACACTTGTCATTGAATGAAACACAAGCATCGCCAATCAAACGGGCGCTTTGCAAAACATTAGACGCAATTACCGGTTTGAAAACATTCAATTCAAAATGGCCCATCGATCCACCAAATGAGACCGCGACATCATTGCCAATTACCTGTGCACATACCATCGTCAGTGCTTCTGGCTGGGTTGGGTTCACTTTCCCCGGCATAATTGATGAACCAGGTTCATTGTCAGGAATAATAATTTCACCAATACCTGAACGCGGGCCAGAGCTTAACATGCGAATGTCGTTGGCGATCTTCATGAAAGAAACAGCGGCCCGTTTTAAAGCACCGGAAAGTTCTACCATAGCATCGTGCGCTGCGAGCGCTTCGAATTTATTTGGTGCCGTGATGAACGGATAGCCTGTTAGTTCTGCTATTTTCTTCGCAACAAGAACATCATAGCCATTGGGTGTGTTCAATCCTGTGCCCACGGCCGTTCCGCCTAGTGCCAATTCACTTACAGCTTCTAATGCGTTTTTGATTGCTCGGATACTATTGTCAATTTGCTGAACATACCCCGAAAACTCCTGACCAAGTGTGAGTGGGGTCGCATCCATGAAATGCGTACGACCAGTCTTTACAATAGTTTTAAAGTCTGAAGATTTTTTAGCAAGCGTATCACGTAATTTTTTCATGCCTGGCAACGTGATTTCCATTACTTGCTTGTACGCCGCGATATGCATGGCAGTAGGAAAAGTATCGTTGCTTGATTGCGACTTGTTTACATCATCATTAGGATGCAACACTTTCTTTTCGTCTGTTAATTTGCCTCCGCTGAGAACATGAGCACGATAAGCAATCACTTCATTCGCATTCATATTGCTTTGGGTTCCAGAACCAGTTTGCCATATCACCAACGGAAATTGGTCATCGAGCTTCTTTGCAATTATCTCATCGCATACTTTGCCAATCAAGTCTCTCTTATCCGCTGCAAGTACACCAAGATCACAATTCGCTTGAGCTGCGGCCTTCTTCAGATACCCGAATGCATAAATAATTTCATGCGGCATACTTGCTTCAGGACCAATTTTAAAATTGTTGCGTGAGCGTTCAGTTTGTGCACCCCAATATTTGTCGGCTGGTACTTGTACTTCGCCCATAGTGTCTTTTTCGATGCGGTAATTCATGAGATTATTTTTAAGTGAAGCAAAAATAAGCAATTCGGTAAAACGATTGTAAGTATGCGACTTGGCACAATCGGCTTGAAATTTATAGTTTGAATTATTTCTCACTAAATAGTAGAACAAATAAATACCCCTTCCGTATATTTGTTCTACTATTTAGAATGTTATGATTGAAACTAAGCTTGGTGAATTCGAAGAGGTAATTCTTCTCCTAACCGGAATTTTGGGTGAAGAAGCCTATGCCTTCAAGATTGCCGATGAATTTGAATCCCAAACCAAACGTTCTGTTTCTATTGGGGCTGTTCATTCTTCTCTTACAAGGCTGGAAGAAAAAGGCTTTTTAAAATCTGAAATGGGAAAATCCACTGCAGAAAGGGGAGGAAGGAGGAAACGAATTTATACGCTCACAGCCTATGGTAAGAAAACATTGGCTGCTGCCCGAGATTTTCGCCAATCACTCTGGGATCAATATCCTGGGTTTGCAACTTCCAAATTATATGTTGGTTTTTCCTAAACGATGCAAACGAAAGCCACACCCCCGCCGCTTGCCCAAAAATTATTAACAAATTTTTTACGCACTGATTTGGTTGAAGAGGTGCATGGCGATCTGGAGGAAAAATTCCATTCAGACCTAAAGCGAACTTCAATACTAAAAGCTAAACTTCAATACTGGTATCAAGCGATAAATTATCTGCGTCCTTTTGCCATTCGAAAATCAACAAGACATACAAACGGTTACGATATGTTTCAAAACTATTTTAAAATCGGTTGGAGGAATATACTTCGAACGAGGGGATATTCACTGATTAACATCGGAGGTCTTGCTATAGGTATGACCGTCACCATGCTGATCGGCCTATGGATTGATGATGAATTATCTTACGATAAATATCACGAAAACTATAGTAACCTCGCCCAGGTGATGCAAAACCAGACGCTTAATGGGATAACCGAAACAGAGTATTCAATACCCCGGCCATTGGAGTTTGCGTTACGAACTACATATGCCAATGACTTCAAATATTTGTCGATGGCATCCTGGACACATGACCACGTTATCAGCATTGGAGAAAAAAGCATAACAAAATCAGGCAACTTCTTTCAGTCAGATTTTCCTGAAATGATTTCTTTACGGATGATTAAGGGCACACGCCAAAACCTGAAGGATCCAACCTCAATCTTGCTTTCAGCGTCTACCGCTGCTGCTCTTTTTGGAAACGCTGAGCCAATGAACCAATCTCTAAGTATCGGAAATCGTCTTGATGTAAAAGTAACGGGTGTTTACGAAGATTTGCCTTACACCACCACATTCAGAGATTTGGATTTTATAGGAAGCTGGGAATTGTATGCCTCCTCTGAGTCCTGGGTAAAAAATTCCACTGATAATTGGGGAAATAATTCATTTCAATTATTTGTACAAACTTCTCCCAATTCGGATATGAAATCTGTTTCCGAAAAGATTAAAAGAGTGAAGTACGATAACTCTAAAAAAGAACAGCCATATAATCCAGAAATATTTTTACATGCCATGCCCGATTGGCATTTGAAGTCTAGTTGGAAAGGCGGAAAAAATATTGGGGGAAGAATTCAAATGGTCTGGATGTTTGGTGTAATTGGCACGTTCGTACTTCTCCTGGCCTGCATTAATTTTATGAACCTCAGCACTGCCCGCTCTGAAAAGCGTGCCAAGGAAGTTGGGATTCGCATGACCATGGGTTCCGTTCGAACTCAGTTGATTAATCAATTTTTAAGCGAGTCATCTCTGGTAGTGATGTTGGCCTTTATTGTTGCTGCAAGCTTGGTCGCACTTATGTTGCCGTGGTTCAATAATCTTGCCGATAAAAGAATTGCCGTGGAATGGTCCAATCCATTTTTCTGGATAATCAGTTTTTCGTTTATTCTATTTACAAGTCTGTTGGCGGGATCCTACCCTGCACTTTATCTCTCTTCTTTCCAACCAGTAAAAGTTTTGAAGGGAACATTCAAAATGGGACGATTTACATCATTGCCACGCAAAGCTATGGTGGTCGTACAATTCGCTGTTTCCATATCATTAATTATCGGGACCATTATTGTTTACCAACAAATTCAATTTTCGAAAAACAGACCAGTAGGTTACAATCGCGAGGGGGTATTGATGATCCAGATGAGGACACCTAAATTCTACGGAAAATTCGATTTGTTAAGGAATGAATTAAGAAATAGTGGAGCTGTAGAAGAAATGTCGGAGTCATCAGGTCCGATCACAGGAGTTTGGTCAAACAACAGCGGCTTCAGTTGGCAAGGAAAAGATCCTAATCTTCAGGAGGAGTTTGCCACTATCTGGATAACACATGAGTATGGAAAGACTTTCAATTGGCAAATAATTGCCGGACGCGACATTTCACGCGAATTTTCAACTGATTCTAGCGCAATGCTCCTTAATGAAACTGCGTTGAATTATTCGGGAATAAAAGATCCAATTGGAAAAGAGATCAAGTTTGACGGTAGGAAGCTTCACATTGTTGGCATAGTCAAAGACATGATCATGGGGTCTCCTTATAAACCTGTAAAACAAACCGTTTACATTTTGAATTATGAAAACGTAAACTGGATAAACCTAAAACTAAACCCAGGCAAGAGCACAAGTGAATCACTTTCAAAGGTTGAATCCATTTTTAAAAAGCAGATCCCATCGACTCCATTCGATTACAAATTTGTGGACCAGGAATACTCGAAAAAATTTGATTCTGAAGAGCGTGTTGGCAAACTAGCGTCTGTCTTTGCGGTTCTTGCCATTTTGATAAGCTGTCTCGGGTTATTTGGTTTAGCATCTTTCGTAGCCGAGCAGCGCACCAAAGAAATTGGTATCCGTAAAGTTCTGGGAGCATCAGTGGCAACACTTTGGAAAATGCTTTCAAAAGATTTTGTCATTTTGGTTTTGCTCGCTTGTGTTGTTTCGATTCCTTTAGCATACTATGTTTTAAATAATTGGCTTCGTAGTTACGAATACCACACTGAAATTTCGTGGTGGATTTTTGTCGCTTCTGTGCTTGGAGCAGTGCTTATCACCTTATTCACAGTATCCTATCAGGCGATTCGAGCTGCGTTGATGAACCCGGTGAATAGTCTGAAGTCGGAATAAAAAATAATGGAAAAAGAAAATAAACCGCCACGACTTGCTCAGCAATTGCTCACAAAATTTTTACGAAAAGAGCTGATCGAAGAAGTACACGGTGATCTTGATGAAAAATTCTATTCTGATTTAGAGAAGAAGTCTTCATTCAAAACTAAAATCAATTATTGGCACCAGGTATTGAATTACATAAGACCTTTCGCTATACGCAAATCAAAATCCACTAATATTAATTCCATCGCTATGTTTCAAAGTTATTTTAAAATCGGTTGGAGAAGTTTAACGAAACAGAGAATGTATTCCGCCATAAAGATTGGAGGATTTGCATTGGGGATCGCATCATGCCTCTTGATCGCCTTGTTTATCAAAGACGAATTAAGTTTCGACATTAGCTATCCTGATGGCGACCGGATTTTTCGAGTAGTGCAAGCATACAATTACAAGGGTGAGTCAGGAAAAGACGTTTGGTTTCAGGCTCCTTTCGCAAAAGCACTTAAAGATGATTATCCCGAAATAGAAAAAGTTGGACGATACAATTCCAGTGAATTGTTTGGCGCAGGAAACAAAGAAATTAGGAGGGCGGATAAAATTGAAAATACATACGAAGAAGGCTTCGTCTATTTTGATCAGGAATTATTAGATATTCTGAAAATACCATTTATCTATGGCAATCCTGCCAAGGCATTGAGTCAACCACACACTATTGTGATCACCAAACGGAAGGCCGATAAATACTTTCCGCATGAAGATCCTGTTGGCAAAGCTTTCATAATTAATAACGATGAAAAAAATCCATTCATGATTGGTGGGGTCATTGAAGATTTTCCCACCACTTCTCATTTTCAGTATGAGTTTTTAATGACGATGACGGGCGTAGAATTTTGGAATGGAGAACAAAGTGATTGGGGCGCCACTAATTATCCCACCTACGTTCTTCTCAAACCTGGTGCCGATCCAAATCAACTCGCTAAAAAAATGCAAGGCGTAGTTGACAAGTATTTACTCCCTTTCTGGATAAGACAAGAAGTGCCAAATGCAAAAGAAATGTCAAAGGCTGGGTGGTTCGAACTTCAGCCCTTAAAAGACATCCATCTTAGGTCAGAAGGAATTGCCGATCCCGTTTCACATGGCGACATCCGTTTTGTATGGCTGTTTGGTGCGGTTGCTTCATTTATTTTGCTCCTTGCTATGATAAACTTTATCAACTTATCAACTGCAAAGTCGGCTAATCGTGCAAAGGAAGTTGGTCTTCGTAAAACAGTGGGCTCGTTGCGTGTGAATATCATCAACCAGTTTCTTGCCGAATCACTCATATATAGTTTCCTTTCTTTTGTCATAGGAATTTTCCTGGCATGGCTGCTACTTCCGTATTTCAATTTATTATCTGCTAAGTCAATACAGTTTCCTTGGAACGAGTGGCAATTATTTCCAATTCTAATAACCTCTGCATTAGTGGTCGGAATTTTAGCCGGCCTTTACCCTGCTTTCTATCTTTCATCTTTCAATCCAGCCAGTGTATTGAAAGGAAATGTTAGTCGTGGCAGCAAAAGTGCAAACATGCGTAGTTCATTGGTTGTCTTTCAATTCACGACCTCCGTTGTTTTGATTATTGCCACTTTTGTTATCTATCGTCAAGTGGAATATATCCTCAATAAAAAAGTTGGGTTCGACAAGGATCAGGTGATCTTGATCCAGGGGACGAATACGCTTGACAAGAAAATAAAGACATTTAAAGACGAGCTGCTTCAGCTCTCTCGAGTGAAAAGTGTAACGATCAGCGACTACTTGCCTATCCGTGGAACAAAACGAAACGGTAACGGATTTTGGAATGAAGGGAAAGATAAAGTTGATCATTCGGTAGGCGTTCAGATCTGGAGAGTGGATTATGACTATATAACAACCATGGGAATGAAAATTGTGGATGGAAGGAACTTCTCTGAAGACATGGCTTCTGATTCTTCGGGTATCATTATTAATCAAACGATGGCGAAAAAATTAGGCTTGAGAGATCCTATAGGTAAGGGAATTCAAAATAATCGGGTATGGAATGTGGTCGGAGTAGTAGAAGATTTTCACTTTGAATCTCTTCGCGACCAAATAGGGCCTCTGTGTTTTGTTCTTGGTAATAATTCCAATATTGTAGCGGTAAAAGTTAACACCTCTTCTATGTCCTCAATGGTTCAATCTATTGATCGGATCTGGAAAAAGTTCTCTCCTAATCAACCAATACGGTACACATTTCTAAATGAAAGTTTTGCTCGTATGTATGACGACGTTCAACGCATGGGCAGGATTTTCATCAGTGCTGCTGGCCTCGCCATTATTGTGGCATGCCTCGGCTTGTTCGCGTTATCTGCATTTATGGTTGAGCAACGAAGCAAGGAAATTAGCATTCGCCTTGTTTTGGGCGCTTCCCTGAAAACAATATTCAACATGCTTACCTTTAATTTCTTAAAACTGGTGTTGATCTCAATTATCATAGCTATTCCTATTGCCTGGTATGTCATGAACAATTGGTTGCAGAACTTCACCTACCGAACTGAAATTACCTGGGATGTATTTGCCATTGCCGGAATTCTTTCTGTACTGATAGCGTTGCTAACCATCAGTTATCAATCCATTCGTGCGGCCTTTGTTAATCCGGTTGAAAGTCTAAAAACAGAATGATCTCAGTCAATTGTAACATCAAGCAACCAGCCCGTTAAACTTAATCGTTGGCGCGTTGCAGGGAGAACTTCGTGTTCCAGCAAATCACTTCGGAAGCAAACCAATTTCCCGGCAGTTGGAAAATAATCCTTATGCTGTTCGGTGAAATAAACCCGGAGTTGCCCACCCTCGTCTTCTTTCCAATTTTCGTTAAGGTAACAAATGATAGAAAGCTTGCGATGGTCATCCTTTTTGAATTGATCAAGGTGACGATTATAAAAACTGCCTGTTGGGTAAATGGTCATGTGCATTTCTAGGCCTTTCAAGCTCAGGAAAAGACTTTGGTTTAGAAACGAAATCAGTTTAGAAAGTCGATTTAGATACAAATGAATAGGTGGAACGACATTTGCAGGATCAATCCACTGAATATAATCTCCACGGATGCTTTCGTTAATCTGTTTCGCCTGCGATTTACCTATCCCCGCCTTCTTAAATCGCAACAATCCGCTTTTGAAAGCGTCTGTCTGGAGAATATCCCTTACCTCTTCATTTGATAGAAAATCGTCAATTACCGAAATACCGTCATTGGCCAACCCATCTGTAATTCTATCAAATTGTGAAAGTAATTTCTCATTCATGCACAAATGTAAGATCAAGCATTAATTTTGCGACCAGATGAAAAAATTTAAAAGTTCACTAACATTCTTTGCAATAATCCTCTATTGCTTGAATCTCTGGGCTTGCGTGCCCAAAGAACAAATTGTATTTAAAGGTGTGTCAGATATTGCTGTTGACATAAGCGACGCTGGAAAACCCATTTTAAATGCGAATGGTTACTTTTTCAATCCGAACAAGGTGAAGATGAAGCTGAAAGAAATAAACGTGGAAGTGTTTGTCGATGGAATAAAATCTGCAGAAGTAAATCACAAACTGGACGTAGCCATTGCCGGTAACTCTGATTTTAAAGTACCTATAGTGGCTCAGTTATCGCTAAAGCAAAATAATTTTCTCGATGCGGTCGTTGGTTTGTTGGGAGGAAAAAAGTACGAAGTGGTTTTCAAGGGCTACATTCGAATACACGTTCATGGTATAACTATCAAGGTACCCGTTTCTCAAAAGCAAGAGTTAAAACTAAATATCTGACATCATTCCCATTCTAGCCGTCAAGCCGTTATTTTCGGCTCATGCTTGAAGTAGTGATTCCTGGCATACTCGTGACTGCCACGTTGGTAGTTCTTTTACGTGCATTAATCAAGACGAAAGAGCAAGCAAAATTAATGCAACTACAGAGTCGTGAAATTCAAAGACACGTAAAGGAGTTAGAGCTACAAAACGATGAACTTCAAAAACTTAATCAGGAAAAAGTACAAATCATCAGTTTGGTCTCTCATGATTTAAAAGGTCCGTTCAATCGGATTTTTGCGCTCACCCAATTGATGAATTCAGATTCAGAAAATCTCACCAATGAACAAATCGAGTATCTCGGGAAAATCCATCAGATCGCAGTCGATGGATTAGGAATGGTCCGCAACATATTAGATAGCCGTAAGTTGGATGATAAAGGCATTGAACTTACTCTGATGCAATTTGACTTATCAACGCTAGCCACCTCGCTTGTAAAAAATTATCGAACGGTTGCCGGAAAAAAGAAAATTGAAATCAACTTTGAAACGGACGCATACCTGGTAGTAACTGCAGACAAGCTTTACTTGGGAAGAATCATAGAAAACCTGCTTTCCAATGCCGTTAAATTCTCACCAGAAGGGAGGAAGATTATTGTGAAATTGAGTCTCTTACCAAATATCGTAGAATTTTCAGTACGAGATGATGGGCCCGGTATTAGCAAGGAAGATCAACTCAAATTGTATCAACGATTTCAACAACTATCAGCAAGGCCAACGGGAGGAGAAAGTTCATCGGGCCTAGGCCTCTTTATTGTCAAGACAATAGTTGATAAAATGGGAGGTGAAATACTTTGCGAAAGTGAATTAGGTCACGGAGCGAAATTTATTTTACGTCTGCCGAATACTCTCGTCTCCTAAAAATAACTTTCATCGTTCCCTGAAATAATAGCCTGAAGGGATTCCACGACATTCTCATCCTTAATCACGTAATCGCGCACTCCCTTTTGAATAAAACTCAATACCATATTGCCATCATCCAAAGCACTAAGCATGATTACCTTGTTGCTCGCTGTCACTCTGGATTTAATTTTTTCATAGAATTCAATTCCGCTTAGCCCCGGCAATTTATAGTCAACAATTACAACATCGGGAAGTTTGCCGTTAATTGTTTGAAGAGCATCTTCAGCAGAAAAAAACGGCTTGACTTGGTAATCTGAATTCTTAGTCAGTGCCTTTCGAATAAACTCTGAATAGATGGCATCGTCTTCAACAAGGAAAATATCCATAAGGGCTATAGGTTTACAAATATAACAAGCTTCCCCTTAAAAAAACCCAAGAGCCAGTCATTGCGAATTTCTTCCTGCGGTGAAAATGAATTCGCAGCTTATCACAATTTGGAGTACTTTCAAGTATAAATGAATCTAAAATGAAAAATAAGCTAATTGTTCTGTTTTTGTTTGCGGTCTGCGTTCAATGCGGCCCCGATCAAAAAAACAGGATCCGTTTTTCTATTTCATTTAATAAGGAAATGGCAGACCAGGCTCAGGATGGGAGGCTTCTATTAATGCTTGCCAACAACGACAAAAGCGAGCCTCGGAAGCAAATCAATGACGGACTCACAACACAGTTAGTGTTTGGAATCGATGTTGACGACATGCAACCCGGTCAGGCGATTACAATAGATGAAAACGCCTTTGGTTTCCCCATTCGCTCCATAAGTAACATTCCAAAAGGAGACTATTATGTTCAGGCATTGATCAACCGATATGAAACTTTTAAATTGAAAACAGGTCAAACTGTAAAACTTCCACCGGATCAAGGTGAAGGTCAACATTGGAATACCAAGCCGGGAAACTTTTACAGCAAGCCACAGAAAATTTCAATTGATCCTTCAGGTAATAAAACTTTTAAGGTGGTGATGGATCAAAAGATTGAGCCTATCAAGGAGCCTTCAGACACCAAATACGTCAAACACATCAAAATCCAAAGCCGGAAACTGACAGAGTTTTACGGCAAGCCAACGTTCCTAGGCGCTCATGTATTGTTGCCAGAAGGATTCGATGAGCATCCAAATGCCCATTATCCAATTATGATTTATCACGGACACTTCCCCGAAGATTTTGGTGGCTTTAGTACAGAAGCCCCAGATCCAAAGATGGATACCTCCGATTATTCAGATCGCTTTGGGATCTATGGCTACAACAAGTTTCAAAAACAGGAAGCCTTTAATTTTTACAAGCAATGGATTAGTAAAAACTTTCCAAGATTCCTGGTCATCGAAATTCAACATGCCAACCCTTACTATGATGATTCATACGCGGTCAATTCCTCCAACCTAGGTCCTTACGGAGACGCCATCATGTACGAACTATTGCCAGAGATAGAAAAAAAATTCAGAGGGATCGACCAAGGATGGGCGCGCTTTACATACGGAGGATCCACTGGTGGATGGGAGGCTTTAGCGGTACAAATGTTTTATGCTGATGAATTCAATGGATGTTTTGCAGCTTGCCCTGATCCGGTCGATTTTCGTTCTTACTGCTTGGTGGATATCTACAAAGACAAAAATGCCTTTTGGTATGAAAGCGATTTCAAAAAACTTGCTCGGCCGGCGCACAGAAATTATTTGGGCCAAATTCAAAATACCATGGAAGAAACCAATCATTATGAGTTGGCAATAGGCACACACTCGCGATCTGGCCAACAATGGGATATTTGGGAAGCAGTTTACTCACCTCAGGGAGAAGATGGTTATCCGAAGAGAATTTTTAACAAAGAAACTGGTGAAATCGATCATGAAGTAGCTAACTATTGGAAAGAACATTATGACCTTCGCTACATTCTCGAACGTGATTGGAAAACGCTTGGCCCAAAGTTGGAAGGAAAGATTCACATCTACTGTGGAGATATGGATAACTATTACCTTAACAATGCCGTTTACCTTATGGAAAATTTCTTAAAGAAAACGAACAGTCCTTTCTACAAAGGCGAGGTTGATTATGGAGATCGCGCTGAGCATTGCTGGAATGGTGATCACAACAACCCGAATTATATTTCTCGACTGCGTTATAACACGATGTATCTGCCTAAAATCCTAAAGAGAATTAGCGAGAGTGCTCCAAAAGGTGCAGACATAAAAAGCTGGAAATACTAGGTTAATAAAATATTTACGTTTAAACTATCTTGTTCAGCCTATATCTAACCGACTTTAATTTTCACACACGAACTTTTTTTAATGCCATTTCGATTTTTTCTTCTTCTCTTTTGTTTAGTTTCCCAGTCCGCATTCGCTCAGCAAGATTCAGTCAAAGTAGTAACGAACGAAAAGGATTTGATTGACCTGCTAGAGACAGTAGCTAATAAGCCCTTGATAAAACGCGACACAGCAAAGAAAAAAGCTGGTCGAATTTATTTTTCAGGCTCTCCGTCGATCGGTTATTCATTGTCCAGTGGATGGGCTGCAATCGTTGTTGCCAATGCCGCATTTTACACAAGTGATGATAAGGATGAAAAGCTTTCAAATGTGTATACAGATGCGTTGTACACTCAAAATCAGCAATTCGTCTTTCATATTCAAAGCAACGTGTGGTCCAAGGGAAATAAATTCAACTTTGTCAACGATTGGAGATACTATAAATACCCACAGAAAACGTACGGTCTTGGAGGCACCAGCAGCACAGACAACTACGCGAATCAGGAATTCAAATACCTTCGCTTGTACCAGACTTTGCTAACAAGTATCCGACCTAATTTATACGCTGGCCTTGGATATGCATTCGATTATCATTGGGATATCAAGGGAACATCTCCCGATAATGCCGATGGAGATGCTGGTGTGATTTCGGATATTAATGCTTATGGAATTTCAGATAAGTCGACGTCCTCAGGGTTACTGGCGACTTTGCTTTTTGATAATCGCCTTAACTCGATCAATCCCGCTGGCGGTACGTACGCAAATATTGTTTACAGGCAAAACCTAACCGCACTTGGTAGTGATGTTAATTACCAATCGCTCCTCGTGGATTTGCGACAGTATGTTCCGTTTCCACGTCGGAGCGAAAACATTCTTGCCCTTTGGTCTTACAATTGGGTAACACTTGCAGGCAATCCCCCCTATCTTGACTTGCCGAGCACAGGGTGGGATACTTATAGCAATACCGGGCGCGGCTATATTCAGGGAAGGTTCAGAAGCAAGAACATGATTTATTTAGAGGCAGAATATCGATTTAAAGTTTCGCCCAGTGGGCTTTTCGGAGGAGTCGTTTTCGCAAATGCACAAAGCTTTACCGAGTGGCCATCCAATACCTTTCAGAAAATTGCTCCAGCCGTTGGTTTAGGCTTAAGAGTTAAATTCAATAAATATTCACGAACCAATATTGCCATTGACTACGGCTTTGGGCAAAATGGCTCACAGGGAATTTTTGTAAATCTCGGCGAGGTTTTTTAATTAATTTTAGTTGAGGTTAGAACCTTCTGATAATTCTGATGTTACACAATAAAACTGACAACTTATGAAACGCACATCTACAGCTAACTGGAGAGGAACAGGAAAAGAGGGTAAAGGAACTTTATCCTCCGCTAGCACCGTATTAAACAACACACAATATTCGTTTAACTCCCGATTTGCCGAAGGAGTAGGAACAAATCCCGAAGAGCTCATCGCTGCAGCCCATGCCGGATGCTTCGCAATGAAATTAAGCTTCTCTCTTAACGAAGCAGGTTTTACTGCTGATGACCTAACCGTTTCATGCACGATTACTCTCGAGAACGGGTCCATCACAGAATCTCACCTCAATCTTAGCGGCAAAGTGCCGGGCATTTCAAAGGAAAAATTTGATGCTTGCGCGGCTGATGCAAAAGCTAATTGCCCTGTTTCAAAGCTACTGAATACAAAAATTACTCTTGAGGCGTCATTGGTTTGACCTTATCATTTGCCGGTTTTTACACTAATTATCGAATTAGCATGTACCAAATTGGTCGAAATCGAAAAAAATAATTCATTAAAAAAACCTAAGTTGCAATTCGGCTCTTTGTGAATTGGCCGTTAAAACGGCATCCGACGCATCTTTTGAGCCGAATAACTTAGGAAAATGAAAGTTTCTGCAGCCCAGCCATTCCAAATTATCTACTCGCTATACCAGCATGAGTACTTGGGCTATGTGTTCGAATCGTTCATTGTCCATTTGGATGAGAAAGGCAAACTCACCTATCAGCACCAAAGTATTTCTTCAAAAAATGCTCGCGAATTTACCAAAGGGTTAGATGCACGTGATTTCGATTTGATCGAGCTAATGGATAGCATGGGGCAGGATGCAGTTCTCAAGCATTTCTCAAAAAAAATAATGAAGCCAGATGAGTTTTTCAGCAAAGTCTACCATAAGCAAAAAGGTGACGAGATGCTGCAAGAGCAAATCGAAGCATACATGGAGAAAAGGCGAGCTGCAATTCTGGAAAAAATGAAAGGCAAAATGCTTTTCGAGATGGGCAATGATGGTGAACCTACCTGGCGCAAATTGGAAGTATTGGAAGAGCGAGCAAGCATTCAGTTCCACTTCATGCGCAGCGAAGATTCAACCAATTACTATCCAACCATAATGCACAAGGGAAAACGCGTGGAGATTCCTGATCCCGCTGCCTATCTGATTTGCCGCCACCCCGCATGGATGGTGCTCAAAGGAAAATTATATGGATTTGAAAAGTATGTAGATGGGAAAAAGCTCCAGCCATTTCTGTCAAAAAAACATGTAGTCATTCCAAAAAACTTAGAAGAAACGTACTACAATCGTTTCGTTGCTCCTTTGATAGCATCGTTTGATGATATCGAAGCCTCGGGCTTCGAAATTGCAAAGCACGAATATGATCCGCATCCTTTATTGACTATTGCCGAGTTACCTGCCGCGTCATCCAAAGAAGTAATTTCTCTGTTTAATCAAGATGAACAACATGAAACGCCTGCAAATGATGAGGCCGGCAAAATTGTTTTCGATCTTTCTTTTAAATATGGTAAGCATCGCTTTCGCGGAGATGCGTTTGGTTCGGTAAGTGTGACTGTTGAAAAAAAAGAAAACGATTATGTGTTTCACCGGATTAAGAGAAACACTGAAGGAGAAAAAAAATACGCGCAAACGCTTATAAAGCTTGGATTGCCATTACGCGGATTTCGAGCTGCCGTAGACAAAGCACATGCCTTTTCATGGCTCAATGAAAATCGGGTGAATCTGTTAAATCTTGGATTTGAGGTGAGTCAGCCGGACAACAAAGACAAGAAATATTTTGTAGGCAAGGCTGTAATCGAGCTCGAGGTAAAGGAAAACATTGATTGGTTTGATATTCACGCAAAAATTCGTTTTGGTGAATTTGAAATCTCGTTTAAAGAATTGCGCAAGCTTATCCTCAGGAAGAAAGTCGAGTTCAAACTACCCAATGGAGAAATTGCAATCATTCCTGAAGCGTGGCTGATTAAATATGGCGACTTATTTGCATTGAGTGAAACGCATGGCACAAATGAAAAGCC
>Ga0207112_1058_pt1 | contig 28403 bp, 22 predicted proteins | sample Alteio_BWMinHeat_72_FD_153549 | JGI IMG/M metagenome (GOLD analysis project Ga0207112, IMG submission 153549) | Enriched cells from forest soil in Barre Woods Harvard Forest LTER site, Petersham, Massachusetts, United States -... | ecosystem: Environmental > Terrestrial > Soil > Temperate forest >...
GATCAGAAAACGCTCACATGGACGTATCGCCCGGGATTCTTCTTGAAGTCAGTGAGCAATGAATCGAGCGAGCCGATCGCGCGATGCGCTGATTGCACACTGCCATTCAAATTGTTATAAAGCGAAGGGTCGTTCGAGATCTTTGCCAGCGAGCCGTTCGGATTCGATAGTAATGTAAGGAGCGAATCGGTATGCGCGGATACCTGATTGAGCTTTCCAAGAAATTCATCGCCCATCAGAAATTTTCCGAGCGCGCCATTGCCATCCTTGAGCTTCGACGTGATGGTGCTGAGATCGTTCGAAGTCTGATTGATCTGCCGAGCAAGCTCACCATCATTGAGTAAGCGCGGCACGAGGCCCTTGCCGTTGGTGATCCGCTCTTCGACGTTATTCAGATTTGCGAGCGTCCGACTGATCTTGTCATTGAGTTCGGTCGTCGTGATAAGCTTGCCAAGTGTGCCTTCACCTCTATTGATCTTTGAGGTAAGTGAGTCAAAGTTGCGCATCGTGTGGATCGCATTGGCTGTCAGATCATCGAGGCCAGGTTCGGATGCGATGATCAGCTCACCGTGCTCGGGAACCCTCTCGCCCGAATGTCCAAGTTGGATATCAACTACTTTATCCCCCAGGATGCCCAATCCCTTGATCATCGCGCGAGAATCCTTGCTGATGAGCGCGAAGAAATCGTCACCCAGAATTTCGATCGTAACGTTGACTCCATTTGTATCGCCGTGACGCAGAAAGTCAAGCGTCTGCACCGTACCAACTTTCTTGCCCGCGATCCCAACGAAATTTCCTTCGCGCAATCCCTGACTGTTTGTGGTAAAGAAATGGAGATCATGACGGGGTGTGAGGAAGCCGCTGTTTTTACCGATGGAAAAGCCGAGCCATCCGAGAATGATCATGCCCGAAAGGAAGAGGAGGCCCGTCTTAAGATTTCTCCAGCGGAGTTTCGCGTTCTTGTCTTTCGTCATGGGTTTGTCTGAAGCTCTTCTTCGATGTCTTCCGGATGTTTCAGGAACGAGGATACGAACGGGTGATCACTGTTCTGCATTTCGTCAGGCACATCGTCAAAGACGATCTTGCCGTGAAACAGGATCAGCACGTTATCGGCAACCGTCTCGACGTCCTGGATCAAATGCGTCACGAGCACGGCGCCAAGGCCACGCTCAGAGCGAAGATCACGGATAACGTCGAGAATGCGCTTGGTGCTCAGCGGATCAAGTCCGACAGTCGGCTCATCGAAGAGGACCATGCTCGGTCCGAATATAAGTGCGCGGCCGATTGCGAGACGTTTCTTCATACCGCCTGAGAGCGTGTCGGGCAGTTTGTCCTCAAAGCCTTCGAGTTGCGCGAAGTGGATCATATCTCGAACTCGCCTTGCGATCTCTCTTTCCTCCAACTTTAGATTCTCTCGTAGGAAAAACGAAAGATTCTCTTCTGCGGTGAGTGAATCGAACAGCGCATTCCCCTGAAAGACCATGCCCATCTTCTTCCTGATCGGAAAAAGATCTTTCTCTTTCATGTGAGAAATATTGACACCATCGATCAGGATATCCCCCGAGTAAGGCTTGATCAATCCGAGCATGAGCTTAATGATCGTGCTCTTACCAGAACCGCTGGGACCGAGCACTGCCGTGATCTTCGCATCAGGGATCACGAAAGAAACGCCTTGAAGCACAGCGTGCTCACCATATCGAAGATGAACGTTCTTGAATTCGATCATTACGCTTGCCTGGGATTAAAGATTTTCAAGGACAAGCTTCGAAATATAGAAGTTTGCGATCAGGACGAAACACGAAGAGACGACGATTCCTTTGATCGTAGCTGCACCAACACCAACGGTTCCTCCTCTTGCCTGGAAGCCATTGTAGCAACAGACTAGCGTGATGATGATCGCGAAAAATGGTGGCTTCAAGAATGCCACGAGCCAGTCTTTTACGACGAGTGGATTGAGGACAGCATTCCAATAGACGCTGGAATCGATATGATGATAATTGGATGCAACCACAGCTCCACCAACAAGTCCAACGAAGATGCTGACAGCCGTCAACGGCAAGAACATCGAGAGTGCGGCAACAAGCCGCGGCATGACAAGTTTTGCGATCGGGTCGGTGCCAAATGCGCGGAGCGCATCGATCTGTTCGGAGATCTTCATTGCCCCCAGTTCGGAGCCATAACGTGCCCCAACCCGCGCGCTTAGCATCAGGCCAGTTACGATCGGCCCCATTTCACGAATCACCGACAGTGCAGTTGCTCGGGGCGTTAGTGCTTTGCCTCCAAGTTGTGCAAGCTGGTTGCCCACTTCAAGTGTAATAAGACAGCCGATCGCGATCGAACTGACGAGAACAATAGGAATCGACTCGGTCCCACTCTGCGACATCTGCGTGAGTGTATCGCTCCAATACTTGCGAAGCATCCCGATGGAGCGAAAGGTGCGTAGCGAGAAATTGAAGAATTCCTGCAGCATGTTGACGAATCCCTTCGCTCGATCATTGAGACGTGTCGCCAGTCGTGCTTGCAATCTGAAAAAAGGCATGAAGTCTTTGGTGAATCAGAGGCCTAACAGTGACCAATGCCATTTGTTCCAAACCTTTGTATTTTTGGAATTGAGTGCCGCTAAGCAAGCGCACTCTATTCGGCCAGAGACTGAAAATCACTCGCTCCATAATGCACATTCGTATCTGTTTTATCCTCGTACTTTTTTCACTGCTCAATACCACCGGGATGAACGCACATCCGCGTTCTCTCGTAGGCTCCTGGATCGGAGTCCTTACGATCTCCGCAGGCTCCAAAGTGCATCTCGGCTTTACTGTCCGCCAGGATACAAATGGCCATTACCGGGGCACTTGGTCGAGTCCCGATCAAACCCCGCTGCCCGGAGAGATAAGCTCGATCAAAGTCAACCGCGACTCGATCCGCTTTGTACTGAAGGTCATGAACGGTTTATTTGTTGGAGTGATGTCGAAAGATGGCTCGCGGATCGAAGGTTCTTTCTCGCAAGGTTTTCCGATCCCATTTACGCTGCTTCGAGCTGAATCTTTTGTTGCATCACTTGAGGATACATCGAGCTCAGCGCCATTAAAGAATTTCCATCTTGCACTTAAGATCGCGAAAGATTCGAATGGCTGGCTCGGTACTGTCGAAGTGATCGACATGGGTGAGGAAGAGTATTCGATCGACTCTGTAATTGCACATGGCGATTCGCTGCGGTTTGCGGTGCCAACTATTGATGGGGAATTTACCGGCAGTTACAAACATGGTGATCCAGGTGAAATTGACGGGGTGTGGCAAGAGGATGAGGACTTCACACCGGCCCACTTTGCTCGTGTTCAGGTCGTACCCGAGCTTGTGCGCCCACAGGAACCTCGCGCACCCTATCTATATAAGGAAGATAGTGTAAGCTACGTTAATCCTCGCGCGGGTATCATGCTGGCCGGCACATTGACCGAGCCTATCGGCAAAGGACCATTCCCAGCCGTGGTTCTCATTCTTGGTTCAGGGCCACATGACCGCGACGAATCGATCATGGGGCATAAGCCTTTCAAGGTGATCGCTGATTACCTAACGCGTCACGGCATCGCGGTACTTCGAGCAGATGATCGTGGTGTAGGCAGCTCGGGTGGGGTTTACAATGGTGCAACGTCAGCCGATTTTGCTTCGGACGTTAAGTCCGCGATCGAATTCCTGAAGTCAAGACCCGAGATCGATCTGAAACACATTGGCCTCATTGGACATAGCGAAGGTGGTATGATCGCACCAATGGTTGCTGCACGTGATACCCATTACTATTCGGATCATTCTGATGTAGCCTTCCTTGTTCTCCTTGCAGCTCCAGGTATTCACATATCGGAATTAATGAGTCTTCAGCGTTCGATGCTTTCTAAGAGCGATACCTCAGCCAGGACGAAGATATCACTGAGGTATAGCGCGTTGATGGACGGCATCGTTGCGGGGACGACTCCGTCCACCGAGCCATTACTAAGCCATCGACTTGACTCGCTTTGGAGGCGAGCTTATGCCGAACAAGGTGGAGATACAAGTCAGAGTGCCCGTGCATTGGTCATTCGATCAAAAGTTGCGGCGCTCTCGCAACTGCTCTCTCCCTGGTACCGATATTTTATTGCGTATGATCCGGCGATCGCACTTCGGAAAGTCAGTGCTCCTTTGCTTGCGATGAATGGCACGCTCGATCAACAAGTTGCATGCGATGTTGACCTTCAGGGTATCAATAGTGCGCTGAAAGATGGGAAGAATAAGGATGTGACGATCCGGAAGCTTGATAGTCTGAATCATTTGTTTCAGCACGCGAAGACAGGTTCACCCGACGAGTATCCAATGATCTCCGAAACCTTTTCTCCCGAAGCACTCGAAATCATGTCCACATGGATACTGAAGCACAGCCACAAATAGACACTTCGGGGCTCTGCTCGAGTTGCATCCATCATCGCAAGATCGAATCAGCTCGTGGGAGTGCTTTCATACTTTGCACGAAGAGTGAGACTGACCCGTCCTTCCCCAAATACCCTCGATTGCCGGTACTCGTCTGTGCCGGCTATGAGACCAAAATAGTCGCTTGACTTCGGTCTATTGGCGCTGTTATATTCGCATTATCTCACTAAGCAGAAAAACCGTAACCAAAGTCCGCCATGAACACATCGCTACGACTATTCGCCATCGGGCTCGCAAGCCTGAGCATCGTGATCTTCTCATCGAATTCATTAATGGCCCAAGCTCCTATCCCGAACGGAGGGTTTGAGTTATGGACCGGTGGTAACCCAGACGGCTGGACCACCGACAATAATGGGCCTTTCACTCCGATCACAAAAACCGCAGATGCTCACTCTGGCTCCTGGGCATTGCGGGGAGATGTGGCTTTATCGGGTCCTGTGGCGATCGGGCCCACAATAATTTCAGGAACCTCGGCTGACCCCAGATTTCCTTACGCTGACCATCCCACCAACTTTACTGGCTTTTATAAGTTCACAACCGTGGCCGGTGATATGGCGATTCTGGTTGTTAGCTTTTTTAAGAGCGGAGGTGTGACAGGCACAACGAGTGTGCAAATTAGTACCGAAGCCACTAGTTATACGTCATTCTCGTCCCCGATTCAATGGGTAGACTCGGGAGCTCCAGATTCTGCCAGTATCGTTCTTGAGGTCATAAACCAGAGTGGACAGCCACATTCCGGCACGACGATCTATCTCGACGATCTTGCTTTCTCAAATTCAAGTAGCGTGTCTAACGCGATTCTCCCGATGGGATTGTCGCTCGAACAAAATTATCCTAATCCGTTCAATCCAACGACAACGATCCGTTATTCGCTGAGCGAGAGTGCGCCAACGCTCCTTAACGTTTATGACATGATTGGGACGAAGGTTGCGATGCTTGTGAACGAAAGACAAACTGCCGGGCAGCACGAGGTTTTGTTCGATGCATCGCGTTTGGCTTCGGGTGTATATTTCTGCCGACTTTCATCGGGCATCCGGACGGTCGGCAGTGCGATGCAGTTGATCAAATAGAGTTGAGAAACGATTTCATTCCTGGCCGCCAGCATATGGCGGCCTCGTTTATTTAATGCCCTACTAGAAAGAGCCCAAGAGAAGTCAACTCCCACTTTTTGTTGATGGGTCAGTTTAAGATTCTTGGCAATGGTACAGTTTGAGAATTTGTTACATACTTTATGTTGTCCTGTTTGGACATCCATATCTAGCAGTTGTTGGGTGGCTCGTCCAAGAACTTCAGGCGCTCTTGTTCTTTTCATCCCAGATCATTGGCTCCCACAACTCCACCTTGTTTCCCTCAGGGTCCATGATCCACGCGAACTTTCCGTTTTCATGCGATTCGGGTTCCTTGATGATTTCGACCCCGCCCGCGCGGAGCTGCGCAATCAATTCCCCCAGATCGTCAACCCGGTAGTTGATCATTAAAGAAGCGTCACTTGGGCTGAACCACTGGCTTTCCTTTTCTGCAATGTGCCACACGGTGAGCCCCTTATCCTCGGCCTTATCGTCCGGCCATCTAAGGATGGCACCGCCCCAACTCTCTAGCGGAATGCCCAGGTGCTTCTGATACCAGGCCGCAAGTGCGGCACGGTCGTTTCTGCTCTTGAAAAAGACCCCACCGATCCCGGTAATTCTCGCCATCGTTGCCTCCGCTCAGTAGAAAATAGCGCCAAAGTGAAAATCATAAACCAAATAATGTCTCCAGAATCGAAGGCAATTTTGAAAGTAAAAGTTTTCACTCACATTCGGTTATATTCGTGCGGTTGTCAAAATTTCGACTAAGCACGCCTATGCGACAGTTATGCATCTTCTTTGCAGCTGCTTTCTTGATCGCTTCCTCGAGCGGAGACGTCGCGGCACAAATCCCGAATGGCGATTTTGAATCCTGGCAGCTCAACTCACCAACCGACTGGGTCGTCGACAATATCCCCTTCCTCGTCGAACCAGTGACGAAGACCACCGAGGCGCATTCAGGCAAATATGCATTGAGAGCCGCAGTGATCGTTACTCCTTTCACCGGTGACACTGTGCCGCCAACAGGTACCACCGGCCATCTTGCCGGAACAACACTCGTCGCAGGCTTTCCTTATAGTGGAAGCCCAACCGCTCTAAGGGGATTTTGCAAATTCACATCCGTAGGTGGAGACGCATTTACGATCGCAGCAACATTCAGGAGCGGCGGGGCGACGATTGGCGGCGGATTGATCGGAGGGTTTCAAAGTTCAGAAAGTTATCAGTCGTTAACGGGTCCGATCCTGATCAATCCACTCTCAAAGCCAGATACGGCGAGCGTGTCTTTCCTGATCATTCCCGGGCAAGGCGCAAAGCTGGGCCATGTTGGTACGGTGCTCCTGATCGACGATCTCACGTTTGGCTCGATCTTCGCCGTAGATCACCCATCGCAAGCTAGTCATTTTTTGCTGCAGCAGAATTTCCCGAATCCGTTCAATCCATCAACGACTACTCGCTATTCGCTTAGCGAGCGCGCTTGGACATCCCTAACGATCCTAGATGTAAACGGACAAATAGTCAAGACCGCTGTCAATCATCTGCAGGAATCAGGCATGCACGAAGTAGCCATCGATATGAGCAGTTTCGCATCTGGCGTCTATTATTATCGGCTTGTTTCCGGGGGTCATGCGAGTTCTCGTCTTATGCTGTTCCTGAAGTAGCCCGATCGCACGCTTGTTGGGACGAATGATTTTGTTCAATCCTGTTGTTTATCATTGTTGTATGGGATAATAATACTCTCGGCCTTCTTATTTCGATCGGATAATGAACATTCTTATTGGGTATCTAAAACATTACTGGAAACTTGTTGCGCTGACACTCGCGCTCGCGACGGTCAATCAAGTCTTCTCGCTGCTCGATCCTTTGATCTTTCGCCATGTTATCGATGACTACGCGACGCGTTTCAAAGAATACACGACAAATCAGTTCTTTCGCGGTGTCGGTCTGCTCCTGTTGATGGCAGTGGGAGTTGCATTCGTCTCGCGCGTAGCAAAGAATTTCCAGGATTACTATATGAATGTGATCACGCAGCGCCTCGGAGCAAAGCTCTATGCAGACGGCATTTCACATTCGCTTAAACTTCCCTACCAGGTTTTTGAAGATCAACGTAGCGGCGAGACTCTGGGCAAACTACAGAAGGTGCGTCAGGACGTCGAAAAATTGATCGCTTCGCTCATTGGCATTCTCTTCATTTCGCTTGTTGGTTTTGTGTTCGTCACGATCTATGCCTCGGTCATTTACTGGCCGATCGGTGTTGTCTACGCTGCGACTGCCCCCATTATCGGCATTCTGAGTTATACCCTAAGCCGCAAGATCAAAACCATTCAGCGCGTCATCGTCGCCGAAACGACGGCGCTTGCTGGAACGACGACGGAATCACTTCGCAACATCGAACTTGTAAAGTCACTTGGTCTCGCCAAGCAGGAGATCGATCGTCTAAACATGACGAACGACAAGATCCTGGCGCTCGAACTAAAAAAAGTACGCTACATCCGAAAGTTAAGCTTCTTGCAGGGCACGACGATCAACGCATTGCGGACGAGCATTCTGGCGCTGATGCTCTATCTGATCTTCATACAACAGATCACCTTTGGCGAGTTCTTTTCGCTGTGGATCTATTCGTTCTTCATCTTCGGTCCACTGCAGGAACTTGGCAACATCATCAACACCTATCGCGAAGCTGAGGCATCACTGATTAATTTCAAGACGATCCTTTCAACCCCGATCGAAGCACAGCCTGCACATCCCGTTGTGCTCGGACCCGTTCGCGAATTGGAATTCCACAACGTTACCTTCCAACACTTAACCGCGTCAACAAAGGCACTCGTCAATATTTCATTTATGACACGGCGAGGTGAGACGATCGCGTTTGTTGGACCTTCTGGCTCAGGCAAGACGACGCTGGTGAAGTTACTTGTCGGACTTTACCACCCGATGGAAGGGGACATCACGTATAATGGGTATTCTGCTTCCTCTGTGGCACTTGACGAACTCCGTGAGCGCATCGGCTTTGTCACGCAGGATACACAGCTCTTTAGCGGCACGATCCGGGAGAATCTCCTTTTTGTGAATCCGAATGCAACGGACGAGGAATGCTATGAAGTGCTGAACAAAGCTGCGTGCCAGTCATTGCTTGCTCGCGCGAGTGAAGGACTTGACACGATGATCGGTGAGGGCGGCGTGAAAGTATCCGGCGGTGAGAAACAGCGCCTCTCGATCGCCCGCGCCCTCTTGCGACATCCCGATCTCCTCGTTTTTGACGAAGCGACGTCTTCACTCGATTCGCTCACCGAGGAAGAGATCACAGAAACAATTCGCGATGTTTCGACGAGCGCCGATCTCATTACGATCTTAATTGCGCATCGGCTTTCAACCGTAATGCACGCCGATCGGATTTTTGTGCTCGAACGCGGTCACATTATTGAAGCAGGTAGGCACAGTGAACTCCTCGAACTGAAAGGACTTTACTATGCAATGTGGCGTCAGCAGATCGGCGAGCGTGATCGCCTCACGCATCGTGCCACTGCCACACCGGCACGCACTGCACCAGTGCTCGCATCGCCTCATTAAACGATCCTTAAGATAGAGGATCGAACGCATCGCAGAATCGTTTTTCATTGAATGCTCTTGTTCCTTTTCTATTTTAGTACTATGTAGTTGTGCTCGTTTGCTTCATGTCGTGATGAACGGACGACTTTCGATTTCGCTCGTGCAGGAAATATGGCTCGCCAAACAACCGTTGCATTACTCTACAATGACATTCCGACCAGCAACGTTGTAAGCGATGCGCCTGTCGATCTGTCTCCTGAAGCTCTCGGATTCACTCCGTACTTCGATCTTGAAGAGATGCACGCGGAGCAGGAATATGCGAACATTGAGAAGGCCCTCGAACAAGCAGGCTATCGCGTAGCAAGTTTTAATGTGAAGGATCGATTCGAGCGGCTATTCAAATTCATGGCGCGTCGAAACATCGATGTTGTCTTCAATTTGATCGAGTTCTTTCATAATCGTCCTGAACAGGAGATGCACGTTGCCTCCTTCTTCGAGCTATTGCAAATGCCTTACACAGGTGCCCCGCCGCTCGCGCTAGCATTGTGCCAGAATAAACCGCTCGCAAAGGAGATCTTGCGTGCAAATGATCTTCCGACACCGCGTTCGTTCACAGTGAACACAATGGATCAATTCAAGCAGCGTCATGGATTGCGCTATCCTGTGATCGTGAAACCTGCGTGTGAAGATGGCTCAGGTGGGATCGAGAATGCAAGCATCGTCTCAACGCTTGAAGAACTTCGAGCGAGAGTTGAATTTGTTATCGAGGATTTCAAGATGTCGGCGCTCGTCGAAGAGTACATCGATGGCCGTGAGTTAAATGTTGCGGTCCTGGGCAACGGGGAAGCCAGACGCGCACTCCCCATAAGCGAGATCGAGTTTGGAGGGATGCCGGAACATCTGTTTAAGATCGTAAGCTACCAGGCAAAGTGGGAGCCATTGCATGAGGCGTATCATAAGACGATACCTTCATGTCCCGCTGATCTTCCCAAAGAACTTTCTGAACGAGCTAAGGAGATCGCGCTCGGCGCAACAACAGCGCTAGGCACTCGCGATTATGCTCGAGTGGATATGCGTTTGAATAAGGATGGAGAGTTATTCATCCTGGAAGTGAATCCAAATCCAAATCTCTCTGAGGGTACCGGAATTGCTCGGAGTGCCGAAGCGGCGAAGATCTCGTTCAGCGATTTGCTGGGGACAATCGTTGAATCCGCGCTTGAGCGGAGTCATGCGCCGGCCTCTACTTAGTATTGCCGGGAGGTCAGTCTCCCACACTTCCCAAAAGCACTTCCGCAAAATATTTCTTCTCGTCTTGCCAGACTTGTTCGAGTTTTAACCCGACCTTCGCAGCAAGAGCTTCAAATGCTCCAAGAGTGAATTTGTGCGAATACTCCGTAATGATATGCTCTCCCTCGGAAAATACAATCCTCTCTCCTGCTATCATCGTCTCAAATGCGCGCTTGACGATCAGGTGCATCTCGATCCGCGACTCGGCTTCGTTAAAGAAGGCGAAGTGCTCAAAATCCCGTGGGTCGATATTCGCGCCAAGCTCGTCACGGACACGCTCGATCAGGTGAAGATTGAATTGTGCGGTGACGCCTTCCGAATCGTTATATGCACGCTCGATCGTGGGGCGGTCCTTGACGAGATCGATTCCGACTAATAGCTTACCAGTTTCTCCGATAAGAGTTGTGGTCATTTTCAGGAATTGCTCAGCTTCCTGAACTTCAAAGTTTCCAATGGTCGATCCTGGAAAGAATACTACAGTGCGATTGAAGGCGCTGCAAGCCTTTGGCAATCGAATCGGTACGGTGTAATCCTGCGCGAGCGGCAACACCTCGAGGCCCGGATGAGCCTGACGTAGAATGGAGGCCGTCGCTTCCAATTGCAGGTGGGAAATATCAACTGGAATATAGACAGATGGTCGATCAAGGTGATCGAGAAGCAGCTTCGTCTTGATCCCCTCTCCGCTTCCGAACTCAATGATTCGGGCATGCGGACCGATCGTTGCGGCAATCTCAGTGAGATAAGTCTGCAGGATGCCTATCTCGGTTCGCGTTGGATAATATTCTGGAAGCGTGCAGATCTCCTCAAAGAGTTCAGCTCCTCGTGCATCATAAAAATATTTGCTGTGGATGCGCTTCGGATGTTGTTTCAGACCTTCAAGGATCTCCCGCTCAAACTGTTGCTGCGTCTGAGTGACGATCGATTCTGAGTAAGGTGATTCAGCGTACATATGAGTGGATCGTTAGCGCGCAAGCCGAATACCGCTAAACTGCCAGCGCGCATATGGTGGAAAAAAGTTACGGTACGTAAGTCTTGCGTGCGAACGTGGTGTGACACATGAGGCACCGCGAAGCACCATTTGATTCGACATGAATTTTCCGTTATACTCGCCGAGCGCTCCCTCGGGAGCTTTGAAGCCTGGATAGGGAAGATAATTGCTTGCAGTCCATTGCCACACTTCGCCGTAAAGCTGCATTAATCGAGCATCGTTCGTACTTGCTGCGATGGGGTGAAAATGTTCAGCCTCAAGGAAGGATCCAGAGATGGTTTCTTTATTCGCGGCAACTTCCCATTCCTCTTCGCGCGGCAATCGAGCTCCCGACCACGCAGCGAAAGCTTCGGCCTCATAATAACTTACATGCGTCACAGGTTCATCATGTTTGACCAGTCGATAACCACAGAGGGTCGTTTGCCACCAGGTACCATCTTCATGCTGATCCCAATAGAGTGGTGCATTCCAACCGTGGGTTTGAACTTCATTCCAGCCATCCGACAGCCAGATCTCTGGATGCGCATAGCCACCTTGAGACATAAAGTCGAGATATTCGCCGCATGTGGTCAGTCGATCTGCGATTTGAAAATCATCCAAATAGATGCGATGAACGGGTTGTTCGTTATCGAAGGCGAATCCATCTTCTCCATATCCGATCTCGTAAAGTCCTTCATCCATGTTACGCCAGCCCATCGGCATAACATGTACTGGGCCAACCGGTTTGGACTGTGTGTATTGCGGGTGCAATGGATTGATCGAAAGCACGTGTTTGATATCCGTGAGAATCAACTCTTGATGCTGCTGTTCGTGATTCAACCCTAGCTCAATGATGGGTGCAACCTTTAGGAATGCCTCTTCCGAAACGAAACCCAACAGTCGCTCCAACGCTGCGTTGACATAAGCGCGGTAAGCATAGATCTCTTTGACTGTGGGACGAGTAAGCAGTCCACGCTCCGGTCTCGACCACCGCTTTCCTACAAGGTTGTAGTAGGAGTTAAACAGGAAGTCATAGGCGGCGTCGATCGAAACATAGGCTGGATCGGCAGCCTTCAAAACGAACGTCTCAAAAAACCAACTCGTATGAGCGAGGTGCCAACGAGTGGGACTTACATCTGGCATGGACTGCACGACGTAGTCCTCGATCTCGAGCGGTTTACAAATCGCTTCTGTTTGCGTACGGACTTTTCTAAACTTCTCTAAGAGCCCAAGTCGATCGAGGCGCAGATTCACGTTGTGGCGCTCAACTTCTTTCGGACTCGTCGGGGCGACTGACTCCCGCATAACGATATCGTAATATTGATGTCAATGTCCAACGAGGTGGAGCTTCGAGGGACGCATTGTTCAGCTTGCAAGTATAATGCAATTCTGTACCAAATTATCTTAGGGCACAAACCTTTATTATGATTCCCCTGCGGAACGATAAGAACTGGCAGCATCGTGGTCCACAAAAAACAAGGTCTGCTCCCGAGCCCGAACGCGTGCTGCTGGCAGTGGAGCATTTGGATCGTCGGCAAGTTGAAGTACTTGCGCGAAAGCCGATGACTTCGTTTTGCCACTGATCAAAAACATTGCGATCCTTGAAGCATTAATAACACTCAGTGTCACACTAATCCGATCCCTTGGTGGGAGTGGTGACATTGTCGCGATCACTTGACGATCGGCAACAGACTCCATTAATGTCTCAGGAAAGATCGATGCGGTATGCCCATCATTGCCCATTCCGAGAAGAATAATGTCGAAGCCAACAGAGTTGGGATCAAAGAATGCGCGAAGATCTTTCTCGTACTTTTCAGCAGTCTCTGCCGGAGAGGGCAGTGCCGTGAATGGATGATGTATCTGGACTGGCGGGATTCCCAAAGGGTCGAAGAGTGTCTCGCGCACCATCCGATAGTTGCTCTCCGGATCGTTGGGCGAAACGTAGCGTTCGTCACCAAGGAAAAAATGAGTGTGCTTCCAGCAATCACTATTTCGGTAATCACGCGAAAGGATCTCGTAAAGTCTTTTTGGCGTATCGCCACCTGCAAGCGCAAGGGTGGCTACCGAGCGGTCTTCGATCGTGCGGGTGAGTTCAGCAACGACGAACGCAGCAGCCGCTTTGCTCAGCGCATCGAGATCATCAAAGACCTTTACCTCTCTCCCTAGAGTATGATCCATTCAGCGCCGTGCTTTTGCAGGAGTGCTGCGCTTTCTTCCGGCCCCCATGTTCCTGCGGGATAAGGGTGAGGTCTAAAATCGTAAGCAAACAGTGGCGTATAGACTCTCCATGATGCTTCAACTTCCTCAGCATGCAGGAAAAGAGTTTGAACGCCCTGGACCACATCAAGAAGCAGCGTCTGGTAGCCATCCGGAGGCTCTCCAAATGCTTCTTCATAGTCGAAACGCATGTGATGACACTCTAGACGGATCTCATCGCCAGGAGCTTTCACTTCAAAGGAGAGATCAAAGCCCTCATCAGGCTGAATCTTGATGACAAGCGTATTTGGGTGCATCTTGCAATCCTCGATGTCCTGGAACAGCGTTACTGGTGGACATCTGAAAGTGATCACGATCTGTGTGGCATGCTTTGCAAGTCGCTTGCCCGTTCGTAAGAAGAACGGCACACCTTGCCAACGCCAATTATTGATCTTGATTTTGACGGCAGCGAAGGTCTCCGTCTTGCTTTGTGGGGCGACACCCGGCTCTTCACGATATCCGGCAACGTGCTTTCCATCGATCTCCCCAGGTGCGTATTGACCGAAGACGACATCTTCCGGTGAAATGGGTGCGATGGCGCGTAGTACTTTGATCTTTTCAAAACGGATGGCATCCGCATCGAACGCTCCAGGCACTTCCATGGAAGTCAGCGCAACAAGTTGAGTGATATGGTTTTGTACCATGTCGCGAATCGCGCCGGCATGTTCGTAATAGTCGGCCCGTTTTTCAACGCCGACCGTCTCTGCGGCAGTGATCTGAATATGCTCGATGCGATCGCGATTCCAAAGTGATTCGAACATCGCGTTGCCAAATCGGAAGGCTAACAGATTTTGTACAGTCTCTTTTCCGAGGTAATGATCAATGCGGTAGATCTGGGTTTCGTCGAAGTATTTATGAACCAGCGCGTTGAGTTGCTGCGCACTCGACAAGTCGCGGCCGAAGGGTTTCTCAATAACGATGCGAGTCCAACCTGGAGATTTATTCAGACCGGATTCTCCCAATGCCTCTATGGTTGAGGTAAATGCCTGAGGCGGCAGTGCGAGATAGTACACGCGGTCACCTGGGAGGTGTCCCTCACGTTCGATCATTTCGATCTTCTTTAATAGCGCTTTGTAGTCATCAATACCACCTTGATCGATCGGTTCATAGAAGAAGGCGTTGTTCAGCCAGTCGCGGACTTTTGTTTCCTGCTCAGGATTGATACCACCACGATCTTTCTGTTTCAGAATTTCATCAAATACCTGATTTGCAAGTGTTCGGAATTTTTGGTCGTCGAGATTGCTACCGCGTGCACATCCCAGAATGCGCACTTGCTCCGAGAAGGAATCAGCGGCACGAAGATGAATCAGCGCGGGTAGTAGTTTGCGATGCGTGAGATCCCCTGTGACACCGATGATGATAAATAGACAAGGTTCGATTGCAGCCATGAGGTTAACCTGTTCTAGGGTTGGGTCTATTTCTTCTTAACTGCATGCCCACCAAATTGTTGGCGCATTGCAGCAAGGAGTCGATCGCCAAATGAATTCTGTTCGCGCGATCGGATACGTTCGATAAGTGAAAGAGTAATTACAGGAGCAGGAACATTGAGATCGAGCGCCTCCGTCGTGGTCCAGCGCCCTTCCCCAGAATCCTCAACATAAGGTGCAATGTCATTTAGGCCGGGATCTTGCTCAAGAGCGAGCGCGATGAGGTCTAGCAACCATGAGCGAACAACACTTCCGAATCGCCAGATCTCAGCGATCTGATGAACATCCAGCCCCAACTCTTCTTTATGCTGAAGGATCGAGAATCCCTCAGCGTATGACTGCATCATCCCGTACTCAACACCGTTGTGAACCATCTTGACGAAATGCCCTGAACCACTTGGCCCAACACGTCCCCAACCCTTGTCTGGATCAGGCGAAAGCGTCTGGAAGATCGGATTTAAAGACGCGACTACCTCCTCATCGCCTCCGATCATCATGCTGTATCCCTCTTTCAGGCCCCAGATACCTCCACTTGTTCCACAATCGACGTACTGGACGCCCCTGAGTTTGAGTTCGGCAGCTCTGCGAATGGTGTCCTTGTAGTTGGAATTGCCTCCATCAATGATGATGTCACCCTGCTTCATCTGAGGCGCGAGCGTTGCGATAAGATCATCCACTGGCTTACCAGCTGGAACCATCATCCATGTGATCTTCGGCGAAGGTAGCGAAGCGAGAAGTTCGTCTAAGGAGCCTACACTTTTTTGACCACCAGCTTCATACCGTTTGCGAGCTGCCTCCACGGGATCGTATCCGAGAACGATATGTCCGCCGCTGGCCAACCGATTTGCCATGTTGGCGCCCATTCGGCCTAAGCCGATCATTCCAAGTTGCATAGTGTGAGAGATAAAAGAATGTGATTGGTGCTATGCCCTAGCCTCTTTAACTATAACGCTGGCAAGAGATAAATTACTTCGACGAATTAGGTTGATTCAGACGGACCACCCGTTTCCAAACCAGTAGATCGCGAACTCATCGCCCGCGGACTCAGCAGTGTGTATAATCCTGGCAGAAGTACAAAAAGAAGGATCGTCGAGACAGAGAAGCCCCCGATGACTGCGATCGCAAGCGACTGTTGCATTTGTGCTCCGGCACCGAGTGCGAGAGCGAGAGGGAGCAATGCAAGCACTGCAGCAAGCGTCGTCATCGCGATCGGCCTCATGCGTTCGTGCGTCGCGCCGATGATCGCATCGTGCGGATGCATTGCACTGTATCTCGGCAGATGTGCAGTGTAAAGAATGAAGATCGCATTCTCGGCCACGATACCAATGATCATGATGAGCCCCACAAAACTCGAAATATTGAGAGTCATATTTGTGACCCACAGTGCTGCGAAGACACCTCCAAGCGAAAGGATGGTAATGAGTATGATCGCGATTGCAGCCCGGAATTCCCTGAACGTAAATAGTAAAACCAGGAAGACGAGTACGAACGCAATAAGCGCAACGATGAGCAAACTGCGAAAAGACTCTTGCTGCGTTTGATAGACACCGCCGTACTCAATGCGCATGCCTGTAGGAAGATGCAACTTCGCATTGAGAACCGATTTGATGTCATTGATCGTGCTGCCGAGATCGCGGTTTTCAATGCGCGCCGTAACCGCGATAAACGGCTCCAGTCCCTCCCTGTCACGCTCGGCTTCACCCGGCGTCCTGTAAATAGTGGCGATCGCCTTGAGTGGTACAAGCGTGCCTTTCGAGGATGTCAGCATCAGTGATCCGAGCGAATCCAGATTGAAATGATACGCTGCAGGAAATCGGACACGAATACCGACGGATTTTTGGCCGATGAGTACCGAAGTCGGCTCGACACCCGCCATCATAAGCTGAAGTTGCTCCTGAACGTCTTTTGTGGTGATGTTATAGAAAGACGAACGCTGAGGATCCACCTCGATCATATTTGAAGGGCCTGCGATCACGATCCCATTGAATGCATCAACAACGCCATTCACCGGCTGAATGAGTTCTAAAACGCGATTGGCCGTTTTTTCAAGTGTCATCTGGTCGCCACCAAACACTTTCACCTCGATTGGCATGGGAGTGTTCGTGAGATCACCGATCACATCCTGCAGGATCTGTCCGAAATCAATTGTAAGTCGCGGCTCAATCTGTTGAACTCGAGCCCTCACTTCATTAATCACTTCATTGATCCCTCGTGTCCGTACCTGGTTCAGACGAACGGTGTAGTCTCCCTTATTTGGTTCGGTAAGAAAGAACCCGAGTTGCGTTCCAGTGCGACGGGAATAGGCGGCCACTTCGGGTATCTTCATCAACACCCGTTCGACGTTGGTCAACATTCGATTTGTCTCCGTGAGCGACGTGCCAGGCGGAGATGCATAGTCAAGGACGAATGAGCCTTCATCCATCTCAGGCATGAAGCCTGAACCAAGTTTGATGTAAAAGAAGTAAGAAGCCGCAAGCAGGAGTAAGACGGCTGGGATCGTAACCCAGGAGTTATTTAGAACGCCTCGCATGAAACGTTCGAAATAATCGCTCAGACGAGAGCGCTTGTCTTCACGTTTCACTTCGCGATCGATATCGCGTGCGCTTACAAACCCACCTGCGAGCAGTGGCGCCAGCGTTATTGAGAACAAAAAGGAAAGGATCAGCGCGAAAACCATGGTGATCGAAAGCGACCTGAAGAACGCTCCGGTAATCCCGCTTAAGAAGCCGAGAGGAATATGGATAACGATGGTGCTAAGCGTCGAGGAGATCACCGCTACCATAAGCGTTTTAAGCGCCGCTCCAGTTGCTCTGGAATAAATCTCTTCTTTCGAGCCTCCCTCATGCTGTTCGATCGCGAAATGCGTGAAGATCGCTTCGATGATCACGATGGAATCGTCGATGAGGAGTCCTACCGCAGCAGCGATACCTCCAAGCGTCATGATGTTGATCGTTTCGTTGATCGTGTACAGGCAGACGAACGTGCCCGCGATCGTGATCGGCACTACGAGTGCGACGACGAGTGTGATGCGCCAGCTTCGAAGAAAGAGCAGCAAAACGATCATCGCCAGTACGATGCCGATGACAATACTATCTCGCGTACTACTGATCGAATCGCTGATGTAGGTGGCTTGATCGTAAAAATTCTCGAAGGAGACATCCGAGGGCAGCTTAATCGTCCGCAGCACAGATTGCACGTCCTGTCCGATCTGCACTGTGCTTCCCGTTGGCTGTTTCAGGATGTTGATGAGGACCGCATCCCTGCCGTGCGCAGTGGTTCGGATCGTCCGGTCTTCTACATTGGGCGTCACTGTTGCAACGTCACCGATCCGGATTGGCGAACCATTGAGTGTCGTCACCGTGACGGCGCTGATGTCATCAGCGGTTTTTAAGAGTCCTGTCACAAGCGAGAGATACAGTTGATAGTTGTTATCAAGCATCCCCGTTGACGAGATAAAGTTAGTTAGCCTGAGCGCATCGGCGACCTGGCGAATGTCAAGCTTGTACTGGTAAAGCTTATTCGGATCGACACGCACTTCAAAGTCCCTCGTATCACCTCCGGTGACCTCTACTCGCTGCACGCCAGGAACACGGAGTAATTGCGGGCGCAGTTGGTACACTGCGATGTCACGGAGCTCTACCAAACTTCGCGTTTTTGAAGTGAGGCTATACCCTTCTATGGGGAAGACGGCCACGCTCATTGCCTCTGCATTAATATGAGCTGTGGGAGGCAGGATGTTGCTGATGTTTGCAAGTCTTCCCTGCAGAAGCTGCAGTGCTTGCTGCACGTTCACACCCCAATTAAGAAAAATGGAGATCTCTGCCGATCCTCGGCTGGTCAGTGAACGTTCGGTGCGAAGCCCTGGCAGCGAACTCACCACTTCTTCAATTGGCTTCGTCACTGATGCCATCATCCTGTCTGCAGGTTCTTCGCCATTGTCAGCGAGAATGACGATCCGAGGGAAGGTGATATCGGGAAACAGACTAACAGGCAGCTGCAACATTAACGCAACCCCGGCTGCCGCGAGCAGAAGCGAGACGGAAAAAACCGACTTGCGGTGGGTATGAACGCGAGAAAAAAAGCTCATTCGTCTTTGATCAATGAATGAGCGTGATTCGCGTGGAGTCCGGAAGTGCATAGGCACCTTCGGTGATCACATTCATCCCCGCATGGATCTCCGGACTGATCACTTCAACAAGGCTATCGCGCGAACTTCCTTGCTGTACTTGAATCGGAATCGCAATGGAATCAGGGCCAAAGCTGATGATCGTGAAACTGTTCGTTTCATCATTTCTCAGCACCGCCGACTTCGGCACAACGAGCGCAGAGGGATGCGTGCTAAGCAGGAAGGACGCGATGCCGTTCACATCCGTGCGAAGTGCTGAAGCGATCGTCGGCAGAACGTGGTCAAAATTAAGGATCACCTCTGCTGTCTGACTTTCAGGTATTACCCTCGACTTGATAGCAAAGGCGTGCGCGGTGAGCGTTACATTCGAAAGCCCGGGAAGTGAAACACGCGCCGCCATTCCCACTCGGATCTTACCCATCTCATTTAGCGGCACATTCGCAATAAAGGCGGTGCTTGAAGGATCGATGATCGTGAGCATCTCCTGACCTTCAGCAATATACTCGCCTTGATTCGCCGTTTTGACATCGATCACGCCGCTTAACGTTGCTCGGACAGCAACACCATTGACCGATTGCTCGGCCTCCTTCAACATACGTTCAGCAGTGAGTTTTTCGTCCGGTGTTTTTGCCTGCTCCAACAATACGCGAGCACCCTCGACGGAGGCACGAGCTTCTTTAGTCTCAATGCGTCCGAGAATTTGCCCTTTCGTTACCTGCATTCCTTCCGCAGCGTTGAGTTCTACGATCCGACCTGCAATGGGTGCAAAGATCTTTTGACTCATGATCGCACGCGTCTTCCCCGTGACATTGAGGATGTCCTCGACATACCCCTGCTTGATAACCGTCGCTCGAACTGGAACCACGACGGTAGAGGCACTTGTCGTTTGTGCGACTTGAATTTTGCTGCATGCGGCAAATAGCAACGATGCCAGGCAAACACTAAGCAAGGCTTGAGTACTAGTGCGCATTGAGTCGATCAAGTTGGGCCTTTGATGAAGTGATATCCGATAGGATCTGCAACAGTACCCGACGGCTGTCGATATACTGTCTTTGTGATTGCAAGAGTTCGTTAAACGTAGCCTGCCCACCAGAATATAGAAGTAGTGTACGCTCATAACTTCTTGACGCCAAGTCGATCGAGCTTCTGGCCATTGCCAAATTATTTTGCAGCTGGCGCAGAATCAGGCGGAGTCGAATCAGCTCTCCATGAAGCGAACGCGCAAGGATCATATTTTGAATGCGCTTATTGGTCGCCTCCGCAATCTTTTGCTGCACTAAAAGATCGTTACCTCCCCAATCAAAGAGCGGGCCATTGATCGTGATACCTACCGACACGCCTGCAAAGTGTCCCCGATCAGCAGAGGAGAGAAGCATATTATCCATTGACGAGAGCAAACCAGCATCTCCGGTCATACTGATTGTCGGCTTTGCATTCGCTGAAGCAAGTTGGACATCAAGATCAAATCTTTTCAGTTCGAGATCAGCGATCGTAAGTTCGAGCCTGCGAGCACTATCGATCGTGGTAGCTTCTTGCATGGCTGTCGCGGCTAGACTATCAATGGAGCTTGATGCAGTGATCAGCGTGTCGTCAGGCTTTCCCATTGCGATAGCTAACGAATAACGAGCGACCATTGCGTTCGATAACGTCTGCGCAAATTGTAGTTCGGCCCGATTGACCTCACTGAGTGCAGCGAGCAAATCCCTTTCACCAAGTAGACCGCCGGCTTGCAACCGCTTTACCAAATCTCTGAGTCGATGCGTCTCGTACACTACCGCGCTATCGATCGAACTTTCCTCGCGTGTGCGGACAACTTCTATGTAGGCCTGCGTAACTGCGCGAATCACATCAGCCCGCTCCAGTACGATCTGTTTCTGCAGCCGCTCAAGATCAAGATCAAGCTGCTTGCCAGCCAATTGGGCCTTGCCTCCATCGTAGAGGAGCTCGTCGGCTGTTACCTGGGCGAGAACATCACCACCATTGGTGTTGATTGGATCATAACCAAAGTGTGAGGTGTGGGGGGCGTACAAAGCTCCTCCCTTATATCCGATGCGAGGAAGCTTTCCAAGTTGCGTGATCTTGCGCGCGTTGGTCGAGCCGATGATTTCCGAGTTCAATCCGAGGATCTTTAGATCATTCTTCAGGGCGGTATCGATCGCTTCCTGAAGACTGTAAACACGAACGCCAACAGAAAGTGTATCCACAGCATACGACTGAGCAGTCGACGTTGATGCGCAGAAAATTAATATTAGAGCAAGTGAAAGAGCTAAATATTTCAACTGTGGCATAGTGCTCAGTCTGCTGCCTCAGATTCAAGACAGATCATAAATATTCTTTCATTTGATTTCGCTTCAGCAGATCGACAAGCTCTCGTACCCCTTGCGCTTCGTGGCGCGTAGTAATAAGGATGGCATCTCCAGTATTGACAACCACAAGATCATGCACGCCATAAAGTGCGATCAATTGGTCGGTTCGAGAAACAACAAGCGAGCCACGCGTTGCACGAGTAACGACTCTATCACCAATGAGTACATTATTTTCCAGATCCTTTTCATTTAATCGGTACACTTCGTCCCAACTACCCACGTCACTCCAGCCGAGAGCGCCTGCGCGAAGTACGAAAACATTCGAGGCCTGTTCCATCACACCATAGTCAATGGATACACCCCGAAAACAACTGTATGCCTCCTTGAGCTTTTCCGCAAATTGAGGCGACTCAGGCTGTGGGACCTTCGCGATCTGCTCAGCGATTTCAGGAGTATGTTGCGCTAACGCAGCTAGGATTGAGTCAACACGCCAAATGAACATTCCTGAATTCCAGAGAAAATCACCACTTTCGACGAATCGTTTTGCAGTGTCGATGTCGGGTTTTTCTGCGAATCGTTTTACTCGGAATACATCGCGCAATTCGAATTCTGTAAAGTTTGGAAGTTCGCTGTGCGATGGAAGATGCTCATCATCAAGTTGAATGTACCCAAATCCGGTCTCAGCCCGCGTTGGGTGAACGCCGACCGTGATGAGATTCTTCGTCTCAAACGCGAGTCGCGAACCGAGATCAACGAGCCTCGAGAATTCCTGTGCATTCCTGATCACATGATCAGCAGGCAGTACAACCATGACAGCATCTTCACCACATCGTTCTTTTGCGATCGAAGCTGCGAGAGCAATACAAGGCGCGGTATTTCTCCCGAAGGGCTCCGCAATCACATTCTCTGCTGGGATGGAAGGTAGCTGCCGCTCGAGTTCCGCGCGCTGCCCCTCACTCGTAATAATGATCGTATTCTTAGGTGATGCGAAAGGAGCTGTCCGCGCAATAGTTGACTGTACCAACGTTTCGCCCTTGGCCGCGATTTCGAGCAATTGTTTCGGTTTATGCTCTCGCGACTCCGGCCAAAACCTTGAGCCAACTCCACCCGCCATGAAGACCAAACAGATTTTCATATTGCTAATATAGAGGTTCCTCTTCTTCGAACACCGAGCCAGCGTGGGCAGAGTTCATTCATTGGGCACTATACGATACACTCGATCCTCGGCACCCTTTGGGAAATGTTCGTCAGGATCTCATAGGGTATCGTACCTATGGTCCGAGCCAGTGACCATGCCGTCATCTCTTCTCTCAAACTGGAAATGAGTTTCACCTTCTCTCCGGTTCGGACGTCATCGTCACCCACATCGACCATTACTTGGTCCATACAGATCGTCCCGACGACCGGATAACGTTTTCCGCGAATGATCACTTCCGTTCTATTCGTAAGAGCTCGTGGGTAGCCATCGCCGTAGCCGACCGGGATGGTAAGAACATTCGTCTTCTTCGCGCTCTTCCATCGCAGATTATAACTCACGCCTTCGCCGGCATCGATCTGCTTTACGAACGCAACAGCACTAACCAATTCGAGCGGAGGATTCAGCGACGATCCGTAAAGCGCATCGAGTTCCTCGCTAGGGGTGTAACCGTAAAGCATGATCCCTGGGCGTACCATATCAAATGAGCAGCGCTTGGCAGCTTGAAGGATCGCCCCGCTGTTGGCGGCATGCACAAGAGGGATAGTGATCCCCGCTTGTCGCGCCTCGGTTATGATCTGTTCAAACTGTGTGAGCTGCTTGTTAAAAAAAGTTAAGTCAAGTTCGTCGCTCGTGGCGAAGTGCGTGGAAACGCCGACGAGTTGCAGTGCATCCTCAGCCTCCACTATCTTGCGCATGATCGCGATCGCTTCCACAGGCTTCACCCCCACGCGTCGCATGCCAGTATCGATCTTAAGGTGAATTTGCCCGCGCGTGCCGAGTGCTCGAGCTTTAGCTGCAATAATCGGAATGTGGTGTGGATCAGTCAGGGTAAATTGAAGTTCGTGTTTTAGAAGCACCTCGATCTCGTCCTCAAGAACAGAAGTAAGGACCAGGATCGGCCGAGAGGTCATCTTCCGCAATCGAACTCCCTCCTCTTCTGTCGCCACTCCAAAGGCATAGACCTCTCCTGATTCAAGCGCCGCCCTGGCGATGATGTCCAGCCCATGGCCATATGCGTTCGCTTTCACGATCGCCATGATCTTCGTTGCCGGTCCAACGCGATCCCGGATGAGGCTCAGGTTAGATTGAAAATTCGGGATATGGATTTCAGCGCGCGTTGGGCGCATGTAGTTTAACTTAGTGATTCAAGTCGTTCACCGCAAAAATACGTCTTCGCGAGCGTTGGCAGGCTTGTTTCGTATGATCCAGCGCTTCCCTAAGTGCTTTTTGCCGGACAGAAGCCACAACCTTTCGCTATTTCTGGATGTATTATCATTATGATAAAGATTGTCGCTCTCGTTCTTGCGTTTGTTCTGCTTTCCACGAATTTGCGGGCACAGGTTGAAGACAAGATCGTTGAAGATCCGTCCTTCCCAGCACTCGAACATGGAAGCAAGCCTGCACGTGCACTTGATGTAGTGGACACAACAAACAAGCGCCCATTCGATGTGCTATCTTACAAGCTGCTCCTTGATTGGAGAACTCCTTTCTGGACTCAGGCCCATGTCTTCAAAGGGTGGAATACCATCACGATTGCTGTAACTGATAAGACCGACAGCATCGTCCTCGATGCCGCCGAGATGCGGATCGATACCTGCTGGCTGAACGGAACAAGCATTGTCCCCGCGCCTCAGCCGGATCAGACGGAACTTCTGACGATCCCGCTTCCGTCCGGATTGCGTAATCCCGCAAACCCAATCGTTCTCAAGTTTGCCTACACGCGCACTTCCGAGACCAACGACGGCTTCTATTTTTATCCGAAGGGCACCGCCGTTACGATCAACACGCGAATAGATTCAACGGCCGAGGATCTCGCATATACAATGAGCGAGCCTTACGATGCTCATAAGTGGATGCCATGCATGGATCTGCCTTACGACAAAGCAAATTCTGAGATCAGCATTATCGTCCCTGAAGGCATTACAGCTCAATCAAACGGGACCCTCATCTCCGTAATCCCTAATCCGGATTACTCAAGCACCTTTAACTGGAAGAGCGACGAACCGATCGCGACCTATCTCATGGTTGCCGACGCAAGCCATTGGGTCGAGTGGCGCGATTACTACCATCGCCTGTCGAATCCCAATGACAGTGTGCCCGTCATCTACTATGCATGGCCAGTCGATTTCGATCCGGATACAGCAAACGCAAATTACGATGCACAGGCGGCACTTAAGAAGACGCCGCAAATGATCGCGGCCTTCTCAGCTCGGTATGGTGAGTTCCCCTTCGTCAAGTATGCCCAGGTGCCAGTTCAACCTTTCTCGTTTGGCGGCATGGAGCACCAAACGATTACCACGATCAATCGATTGTGGCTTGCTGGCCATTCGGAAACGGGAATTGCCCACGAACTTATGCATCAATGGTTTGGTGACAAAACGACTTGCGAAACCTTCCGTGACATTTGGCTGAATGAGAGCTTTGCAACATTTGGCCAGGCCATCTGGCGTGAAACTGCGTATGGAAAAGCTTCCTATCAGGATGAGATCGCCTGGGATTCGCGTGCCTATTTTGTAACCGCGCACAATGATATCCCGATCTATAACCCTCCTATTGCTTTCGTCTTTAACTATGCTACGGTCTACACCAAAGGCGCTGCAACGCTCGATATGCTTAGGCATTATCTGCACAATGACACTCTCTTCTTTAATTCATTGAGAGATTATTCGGCGCACTTTGCGTGGTCGACAGCAAACACAGCCCAGTTCGAAGATTTCATGAGCCGCCGTTTGGGTGTCGATCTTACTGAGTTCATGGACTCGTGGATCTACGGGGCTGGACATCCGATCTATAGTATCACCTGGGGCCAGCGAGCGAATAAGCAACTCACGCTTCGAGTGAATCAGCTACAAACGGTTCGCGATCATTTCACGATGCCGATGCAATTTCAGGTCTTTCATAATAATCTGATCGATACTATCGTCGTCATGAATGACGCGAGGACAAAGAGCTACAGTTTTTCCCTGAATTACACCGCCGACTCAGTTCGATTTGATAGCAGCTCGGTCGTAGTTTCCCTGCATTCTGTTCACCGCGATGACAACATGTCGGTCAGTCGTCTAAATTTTCTTCAAGGAAGCCTCGGGCTGACTGCACAAAACGCCGACGAATTCATCGAGTGCCGTTTTTCACCGCTTGAGCAACAGGGTGAGATCGCTCTCTTCGATATTGTTGGGAACAGACTCGTTACTCAATCTATCGGACGTGGTGAGCATTCTTTCCGGTTCTCTTATCCCGTAGCTTCTGGGGTATACTTCGTTCGGCTACGAACGGTGGATGGTTCGTTTGCGTCTGCCCGTGTCTGCATTCTTAGATAGCGAATCGATTTCGTTCATGCAGCTGCATTCGTTGCGAGTTGAGTCTTCGTCGCATTGAGCAACGAGCGGGAAGAAGCTCTCCACGTGATCGCTCCTACTACAATTTCAAGAGCGCCGCTGACATAGAACACGAGTGACGCGCCATAGGCCTTCGCGAACGGCATTCCTAAGACGATCGAGAGCACGATCAGCGGTCCGGACATTGCTGAATAGAGCGTGAAGACTCGGCCCCTTGATTCCACGGGACTTTGCAGGGTGACCGCAGCAGTTAGGGCAGTGACCAACACCGTGCCGACGAATCCAAACACGGTGAAGAAGAGCAGCACGGGAAGCAGTGAATCAAATGCGGCGAAGAGCATTACGACAAGCCCATCGAGTGCGATCACCGCCGCGACGTTTCGCCGTCCTCGAATGGTGTTGGTATCGAACATCGTGCTCTCCTTCTTGAGTGTTGCGATAATCGCACCGCCAATGATCCCTCCAATACCGATCGCCGAAAAAAGCCAACCTGCTTCCGTTGTGCCTCCGTGAAGATTCTCCCGAACAAAGATGAAGATGAGCGGGTACTGGATTCCGATCACTAACGTGAAGGCGGCAAACATTCCGAAGATGTGCCGAAGAATGGGACTCCGACTGACCGCTTCAAATCCACCCTTGATCTCTTTCCAATTATCGACATGCCCTTCATCAAGAGCGAGTGCAACATGGTCAAGACCGCTCACCATCCAACCGGAGATCAGAAAACTGACCGCATCAAAAATGAACGCACTCCGGTAACCGAAGACCGCCACAAGCAGCCCTCCGAGTGCCGGACCAACGATCATCACCAGATTCATGAGCCCCTGGCGGATCCCGCCTGCCTGAGCGATCTCGCCTTCAGGCAGATAGTGAGGTTCGAGCGCCTGCCGCGCTGGATCGAACAGCATTGCAAACGATGCAGCAATGAACGCGACAACAAATAGCAGCCACGTCTGCGGAAAGATAACTACTACAACAAAGAGGACCGCGCGAACGAGGTCTGCGACGAGCATGAGCTTCCGTCGATCGTAGCGATCGACAACAAGCGAGACAAGCGGCAGTGAGAGAACCGCGGGGAGCATTTCCGAAATCGTGATGCCCCCGATCGCAAAGACATCATAAGACTGCGCAGTGATCGCGGCAAGGAAGGCAATGTAACCGACTCGATCGCCAAGTGCCGAGATCGAGCCGCCAAACAGCAATCGCCGATAGGAGCGATGCGCTGATAGCCGCCGCAATTGCGCAAAATATTTCTTGAGCCAATCCATTGTCGGTCAGATACGCCGGGGAAACGGAAGAAGTTTCGGAGGCTGACTTCACTTTAGCATCGGTGATCGGGGCATCATCGAACAATCTCCAGCAGTTCTGGCACATTGAATATCTTTCCGATTGACTCCGGTCGTTCAAGCGAATGAACGATCGCTTTTGCAAGCTCATCGCGGGTGACGTTTTGCGATAGCTTCGCAACTTCACCAAACCGGCCAGGAATGAGTGACATCACTTTCAGGATCGGCCCCATGATCACGGGCCATTGCTGTCCGGGACCCACGATAAACGCCGGCCGCAATATCGTCCAATCGAGTTTCGAATCCTGAACGACTCGCTCGGCCTTCGCTTTGCTCCGGACATAAACGCTCTTCCCGATCGCACCTGCACTCAGCAAAACGATACGTCTCATCTCCAAACGCTTCATTACTCCCACTGCCACGTCAACCGACTTTACATCGACATCATCGTAGGTCAGACCCGTGCGCTGCAAATCCTTGCGACGAGCACCAACAAGATGAACAAGAGCATCGCATCCTGCCATTGTCCGAACGAGATCATCGGCACTGAGTACCTGTCCAGAAAAATATCGGAGCTTACCATCGATATTATTCTCGGCTTGTTTGCGTGTGATGGCGTTCACATCATACCCGGCGTTCAGCAAATACCGAACGACTCCACGACCAACGAAGCCAGTCGAACCGGTTACGCAGACTCGCATAATGAAGAATTGAAAGCGCAACTCGCGCAGTGAGACATAGAAAAGATTTTCGACATCGGCGTAGAACTCTATTTTGCACCAACCGAAAACGGGCCGGGGGATCGAGGACAGAATACCCTTTTGCGATTAACTCCGGCGAACTGACAATATAGTTGTTTTCGATTGCAGAGTCAAGGGGGGAAGTGGTCGGTGGTCAGTGGCCAGTGGTCAGTGAGGGGATTGAATGCGGGGACCAGGCACTGACCACTTCCCCAAGAATGTGAAAACTTTATTCATAATTGAAGGTCGGGGCCTTGGCATCTTCTGCTTCCCATCCCCCAATCCCCTCACTGACCACCGACCACTGGCCACTGACAACTTCCCCCGCATCAGCGATTCTGAGCCAGAATCAGCATTTTACAACAATCCGCTCCGGTGCGCGTGAAAACTTTATTCATAATCGGAGGGTG
>Ga0207112_1059_pt1 | contig 28266 bp, 30 predicted proteins | sample Alteio_BWMinHeat_72_FD_153549 | JGI IMG/M metagenome (GOLD analysis project Ga0207112, IMG submission 153549) | Enriched cells from forest soil in Barre Woods Harvard Forest LTER site, Petersham, Massachusetts, United States -... | ecosystem: Environmental > Terrestrial > Soil > Temperate forest >...
TGTCGTTAAGCCGGAATCATGAGTTGGCGCGTACGATGGGGGCTAGAGCTCGAGCGCACGTGGTGCGGTATTTCAATCGGGCCCGGCAGGCGGAACTTTTCGAGGATTTGTTAACTGCCTTGAGGGACGGGGAACTGAACACCGCTCTGTAACGTTTGGAAAAACCAACTCATGGTTCCGTGAGTGATTCAAAAGAGCCGGAGCATTCTTTGCATTTGTCGTCGAAACGAAATGGAGAGATGACGCAAATGGAGGCTTTAGTAGTAAAATTTTGTCCTTATGTTCCAGCCTCCTTCAGCCACCTCCCCCGTCTTGGCGTTCATTGAGTCCCAGGACTGATAGTAACCTATTTATCTACAATGGGATACAATGTGGGACAGAATTTAAATCTTGATTGGCATCACAATTGCCAAACATTATAGTGTCTGGTTGTCCCATTTAGGTTAATGGCGGTCCCCCAAGATAGAGGCATTGTTGAACGCTAAAAAGATTTTGCTATTCGTTTTCTTCCTATTGTTGGGTTCAAGCGCCTGGGCGGATGGTATTACGTCGGCGATCTATGGGACATACGCTTGCTGTTCGGGAGCCGGAAGTCCGTACTCCAACGTGGCAGGGGTTTTGTCCTCGCCTGATGTAATGTTCGGCACAAACACCGGCTGGAATTGGAAACCCTTCGGTCTCTCCGACTTTTCCGCCGACGTTAGCGGATACCTTAAGGCCTCGTCCTCAGGACCCTATACTTTCGGCGTAACGTCACAGGATGGGAGCCTTCTGTTCATAGACAATTCGTTAGTCATCAATGATGGCGGGACACATTTGCCCACTCTTGTGAGTAACTCGGTATCGCTCACTGCGGGCGTACACCCATTCGACATCCAGTTCTTCGAATGCTGTGGTGCCGGCGGGGGGATTGACCTTTCTTTGCCTGCCGGAGTTACGTTTACGAATTCGTCTGGCGTCAGTCTATCATCTGGCGGTCCAGGTCCAATCCCCCTCGGTTCACAGGTTCCCGAGCCCAACACCCTGATATTGCTGGGGACCGGCCTGCTTGGCGCAATTCGCGCCATTCGCGGCAAGATCAGATCCTAGAGGGCGCGAGTCTCTCCTTAATGTCTCGGCCTATCGCAATCCCTCTGGCAGGTGTTTTCAGATTCTTTCTTTATCCCTCCGATTGTTGATCCTATCCGCTGAGAGGAATGCCGTTTCCTTGTTATTTGATCCCCAGGACTATGCTTCTCCGCTTCATTTCCTTGAACTCGCCTCTTTCATAAAGACACTCAGAAAAACCTCTATTTAATTCCTGCCGATGCAGTGGATCGGCCTGATGGATCGAAAGTCCTATTGGGAAATTGTTACCTTTCCTCTATTGGTAATAGTCGAAGCTTTCGTTATTGTGAAATGACCTGCGCGGGATATTTCGAGTGTCCTGCGGGCTCCTGGAGGTGCAATTGGATTCCTGGGGCCATGCATTGTTCAGGAAGGTTAACGACCTAAGTCTTTTGCAGATTGGGGAAACTTATGATGTGCAAAACGAATTGGCTGCCAGTATTGTTGGGAATGCTCATGCTTTTTTCAGGTTTCGCAACACATGCCCAGGAGCTGATTCCCGTAGCGGGAAACCAACAAACTTCTAGCGCATCCGTTGCGCCAGCCGTCAACGCGCCGCGATTGGTGAAATTTGGCGGTGTGTTGAAAGATGGTTCGGGTCTGCTGCGGAGTGGGGTGGTGGGTTTGACTTTCGCTATTTACAAGGACCAGCAGGGCGGGAACTCGCTCTGGCTGGAGACGCAGAACGTGGAAGCGGATGCACAAGGGAACTACAGCGTGTTGCTCGGCGCCACTCAATCGGAAGGGCTTCCCCTGGAATTGTTCACGACGGGTGAATCGCGCTGGCTTGGCGTCCAGGTGCAGTTGCCCGGGGAAGTCGAGCAGCCCAGAGTCTTGTTGACCAGCGTCCCCTATGCCCTGAAGGCGGCGGACGCCGAAACCCTGGGCGGATTGCCGGTGTCGGCCTTTCTGCTGGCCAACCCGGATCTCTCCACCGGTGGTAGCAGCGGAATCTCCACACAGGCGGTTTCTCCCAACGCCTCTGGACGGAGCATCTTCTTCCATACCGCCAACGCGAATACCGGCGGTACCGGGACTGCCAACCAGATGACTAAGTGGCTCAATAACACTGGCACCTTGACCGATTCCGCTGTTTTCGAATCGGGCGGCAACGTCGGCATCGGGACGAGCAATCCAGCCAGTCAATTGGACATAGAAAATTTCGGGGCTGCCAATGACGCTACGAAGGAAATCATGCGTTTTGGCGGAGGGACGGACCCAACGCTTGGCCCGATGGTGCTGGCGTTCGAAGCGAACCCTAGCTCAACGGGCAGCAACAGATTTTTTGCCCTCGATACAGGAGACAACCTCTCGGTGAGGAACTTAATACTGTTGCCCAAGGGTGGCGCTAACGTCGGCATCGGCACGACCAGCCCTTCGCAGAAGCTGGAGGTGAACGGCAGCGTGCAGGTGGACGGGAAGCTCGGCATCGGGACGAGCACGCCAGCCAGTCAATTAGACATAGAAAATTTCGGGGCTGCCAATGACGCTACGAAGGAAATCATGCGTTTTGGCGGAGGGACGGACCCAACGCTTGGCCCAATGGTGCTGGCGTTCGAAGCGAACCCTAGCGCCACGGGCAGCAATAGGTTTTTTGCCCTCGATACAGGAGACAACCTAGCGGTGAGAAACTTAATACTGTTGCCCAAGAGTGGCGCTAACGTCGGCATCGGCACAACCAGCCCGACGCATCAACTGGAGGTGAACGGCACCGCCAAAGTCACGGCTCTGATGTTCCCAGATAACAGCACGATGAATACCGCGGTGACGCTAGGCGCCAACACCTACACTGGGGTTCAGATGGGCACCGGATTCACCGCCAGCTCCAATAGCGGGACACCTCTATCCGGCACTAACAGCGGCACCGGCGGCGGCACCGTGGCCGTACAGGGGACCGCTAGTGCGATCGGTCCGAGTGCGGGCGCAACCATTGGAGTCCAGGGGATCACTAATAGCAGTACTAACTCTGCGGCTGGGGTCGTGGGTATTGCCAGCGCTCCCGGAAGCAACGGCGGGGTGACCTTTGGGGTGGAAGGGATCACGAATAGCGGCGCCGCCGGGGCGGCAGGCGTGTTTGGCTTGGCCAACAGCACAAGCGCCTATGCTGGCCTTTTTAATAACCAAGCGAGTGGAAACATCCTTGTGGGACAGGCAGCGGGGGTCAATGTATTCCGCGTGGATGGCACGGGGAAGGGCTTTTTCAACGGAGGCATCCAGTTGAATACCGCTAACGCCAAACCCACTTGCGATGCGACGGTTCGCGGCGCGTTTTGGGTGACGCAGGGCGGGACCGGTGTAAAGGACTCGGTAGAAGTCTGCGCCAAGGACGTTAGCGACTCATACGCATGGAGAACGATCTATTGATTGGCGTAAAGCGAGGGTGCTTCGCCGGGACAATGCAATCGAATTTATTTAACACGGAGTGATTGAAGTCCTCGTTAGCTTGCAATAAAACATCAAGTCATGTAGTCGCCGGTCGCTCAGCGCTGGCCGGATGCTGGCGGGTGAGGTGCTGCCGGTGTCATCGCGGCTGGGTCCTGGAAGATCGCGAAGTAGTGATCGGCCGTATACCCGGATGCGTTAAGCGATGCCTGGCTGAACCTAGTCACGCTTGACATACCAAAGGTAAAGTAGAAGCTATAACCGGCCGAAGGGGTAAACGTAGCCAGCGTGCCAGGCGACGCGCCGCTGAACACCGGATGCAGTATGGCGGGCGAGGCGGTGTCATACCAGCAACATTCGTGGCCCAGCCGCCGCCACTGGTTCCCGAGCGGCATACCTGGGCGCGCGGTGCGATATGCGTCGGACCGCTGTCCCGGAAGACGTTAACATGATGGTCCCAGGAAATCGTACCCGCTCCATCTTCACCCGGTACGGCATCGTAGACGAGCGAGACGAGCAGGAAGCATTTCGGCGCTGCCAACTAAAGAGGAAACGTTCGAAGGGTCGGCGTCACCATAAGCGAGGAAGCCTTTGGAGTGAACCGACCTGTAAAAGGTCGCTTTGAAGACCTAGCGGGCGGCCGCTGGTATGCTGATGAACCGCCGCGGCTGAAAACCTGGCCGATAGGCTAACCGGATACAGCCATTTGCCGCCTCTCTTGTGCCTCGATTTCTTAAGCGCCGATCTGCTCTTACAGCGGCGGCCGCGCGAGGGCTCTGGTCCGGGCTGTGGCTCCTGCAATTCGCTTCCTGGCGTTTCCTGCATGGCTCACTCCTGTTCTCTAGGCTCTCCGCTGATGTTCGGCCATTGCCTGGCGGAATTGTCGGCCACCCCGGCTTCGTCAAAGTTTAGACCGGAATCAATTTTCGGCCTTCCAGCGGTCAAAACTTTACACCTTTTTGCGACCAAGCGAGCCTCCAAAAACGATTCTTTCTTCAAGACGGCACCAGTGCAATGTTGATGCTGAAGCCCGCATCAATATTGACGTCTGAAGCATTCAGAAGGTTCCCTCTGCGTTTTTAAAATGGAAATGCGGGCTGAACAAGTACGTTGATTGCTTATGAAGGCAAGATCACCCGAACCACTGCATTCTGTGCAGGTGGCCGGCTGGGTTCTGCCAGAATTTTTCTGGCCAGGGCAAGTTTCCAAGAAGGGAACTTCGGGACCGATATAATGACTTGGGTGGGTACACAGAATTCGTTTCCGAATGCGCCGTCATCCGCCAGGAAATTCTGGTGAATATGATCTTTCTTCTGCTGTCGCTGCGCTCAAACGGCTCAATGGGGAATGAACGGTGGTATAATCCTCGCCATCGGATTGTCAAATAAACGAATGCTACCCGAAAACCTTCCGAGCCAGTGGGGGTCCTCATGAGAAAACGATCGATGAATTTGTTCATCCCGATTTGTTTGCTCGTCATGATATCGAGCGCTGCGAGGGCGGCTGCCGCTGTCCCATTTCTCTTTGGCCCACCGGTGAGCGCGGCAAGCGGGCAGTTGCTGGGTTTCCTAATTCAGGAATCGCTAAAGGCTCAATGTTTGTGGTCTCTGGATTCGCACTCGGCCCTGGCAATTATACAGGTGCGAGTTCCTTTCCCTTGCCGGCGACACTGGCGGGGACATCCATCCAGATCACAGCCGGAACGACGAAACTCAGTGCGATTATGATCTACACTTTGTCATACCAAGTGGCGGCCATTTTACCTTCGAGCACTCCGGTGGGCCCCGCGAACCTGACATTAACTTTTAATAACCAAACAAGCAATTTTGTTTCATTCCAAGTTGTTCCGAGCGCCTTCGGCGCATTCACTCGCAACTCAGGCGGCAGCGGTCCTGGGATCATCCAGAATTTTGTTTCCGCCATGGACCAGGCTCTCAACACCGTCGTCAAGACGGCACAGCCAGGTGGAACCGCGATTATATGGGGGACGGGCCTGGGACCGGTAACCGGCAATGAGGCCGCGGGACCGCTTCCGGGCGACATGACGAACCTAAATGTAAAAGTATTTGTTGGCGGCCAACTGGCCCAAGTCACGTATAGAGGCCGTTCCGGATGCTGCGTTGGAATTGACGAAGTTGGGTTCATCGTGCCTTCCGGAGTTGAAGGCTGTTACGTTCCCGTGGCGATCCAGGTTAACGGCGTGCTCGGGAACTTCACATCCATCGCCATCGCTTCCAAGGGCAACACGTGTTCTGACACAAACGGACTGCAGGCCGGTGATTTGCAGCGCATTGCGGCGGGCGGGAGTTCCAAGCTCGCCTGGGTCCAACTGCTACGCCTTAACTTCCAACTGGACACAGGGATGATGGGGTCAGTACAGGGTACCGCCGACTTCGCCTGGGGCGACTTTTTCCGCTGGGACTCCAATACGTTATCCGATGCTTTGGGTTTCAATTCGCTTTTCGGGACTACGCTGGGAACATGCAATATCACCACGGCCGCCGGCGCGGGCTTCTCGTTGGCCCGGCAGAGTGGTGCACGGTTGAACATCGGGCCGGCATTGCATCTGCAAGGTCCCAGTGGCGCCGCACAGTTGGTCGCGGACAGCACCGGTATGTACACGGCGAGGAAAGCCCTTGGGGTGACAATGGACCCGCCAATTTTGGGGCCAAACATTCCCCTTTTTCTCACACCGGGAACCTACACCATTGATAATGTCGCTGGAGGACCCGACGTCGCTCCGTTTCAGGCCGCACTCTCAATTCCGGGAAAGCCCGTATCGCTGAATTGGACCAACTTGGGCACTATCCAGACGATCGACCGATCGAAAGATCTGAATATCACATGGACGGGAGGAGATCCCAAGAGCGAGTACGTCGTCATCGGAGGCATGGTCGCTCTTTCCTCAATCCTCAATGGCGAGGTCAGCGCATTCTTCGCTTGTTCAGAGCGGGTAGAGGCGGGGCACTTCGTTATTCCCTCCGTGATTTTATCTGCTCTGCCAGCCAGCTCCACTGACCCCTTATCGGCCCTACTTTTGGTAGGCCGCGTCTCTCTTCCAGCCGGCGCCAAGTTCTCAGGTGGAGGGATCGACGCCGGCTATTTTCTTTACGGGGAGCTCACCGGCAAGAACGCGACTTATCAATAAGGAAGCGACAGAACAATCGAGTAACCACGGTGAGAGTTTTTCTCACCGTGGGCATTCCCGGCGGATTTTACAAATCCACGGCAAATGGTAACTGCGAATTTGCCATTGCTACTAGAACTGGTTTCGAAAATACCTCAGGGTGATTAATAGGCAGGCGATATGACAGAAGCCCTGAAAACACGCTCAGGATACGGGATTGCCACACCTGGAGCCGACGGAAGTTGCTGAACCAGGCGAAGGTGCGCTGGATTTTCCAGCGCCGCCGATACCGTCGCAACGTGCGGCCGTCCTGGTACGGCTGCTCTGGTTGATTCCGGCGGTAGGGCACCATGAGTTCGATGCCTCGTCGTCGCAGCCGCCGACGCAGAGGATCGCTGTGGTAACCGCGATCGGCGATGATCCGCTGCGGGCGCATCCGCCACCGTCCGCGCCCACGGCGAGGCACCCGCACGGCGGCCAGCGTCGGCTCGGCCAAGGTCACCTCGTGCGGCGTGGCCGAGGCCATGCAAACTCCCAGAGGTATACCCTCGCCAGCAGCCCATACCACGGCTTTCGTGCCCTTGCCGCGCTTCGTTTTACCGACTGCGAAGCCCCCTGTTTCGCCGGGAAGAAGGTGGCATCCAGAAAGGTCTCTTCCCATCGCAAGCGGCCGCGCTGGTCCAGCGTGCCGAGAAGGGCGCGCCAAGCCTGCAGCCAGACCCCGCGCTCTTCCCACCACCGCCGCCAACACGTCACTGGGCTGGGATACTGCAGCGGCAAGTCGCGCCATCTCGCACCGGATCGCAACACCCACAGGATGCCTTCTACACAAGCCCGATTATCCGCTGCCGGTCGTCCTCGCCGCCCTGTGCGCCGGGACTCCGGCAATAAATTCTCAATCGCTGCCCACTGTCGCTCGGTGAGTCTCCTACAACCACTCAAGCGCAATGCGGCAATTCAACGTAAGTACCTCATTTGAGGCTGTATCGAATTTTGAAACCAGTTGTAGTGATTCCTAGCATGAACGCGCGATGTCAAAGCCACGGTAGCGTCACGTGCGTCTACATGAATTTTGCCTATTCCTGTTCTTCGGACCGAAGTCTTTTCAGTCGATGAATCTGACCCCCTGCCACGCCAAATATTTCGCTCACGAGCTTACCAAGTGCTGCAGCTCGGACAGTGTCGAAAAGCTTGCCTGTGATCGGGGAAGTAGAGTCGTAATGCGTGGGTGCCAAAATGTGGTTCTATGGGAACGGAAACGTGAAGGCATCCCACTATTTTGCCGAGTGCTCATCTACGAGCTACTTTCCGTCCCCGTCCGGTTTTCCACTTGCTCACTCTGCGCTTTCCTCATTACAGAAAGATGTGCCATGCTAGCAAATACCTGTCATACTTGCTAAATGAAACCTTCCCACGATCTTGATGCTGCAAAAGCAAAAATGATGGGTGCTCGCAAGGCGCTAGGTGACTACGAATCGCTTCTCAGATTTGTTTCAAATTGTGGAGAGCACCAAAAGTTACTCAAGGAATTCAATTTGGCTGCAAGGTTATACCTCAAGATTTCGTCTTTAGCTTAGCACCGCACATTTAGGACACTACCGCTCATTGCTATTGCGTCCCTTTAACGGCCCGGATCGGTTAGAATGAGGCGCTAACCGCACCCTGATTTAAGGGAAAAGGAAAAGTAAAGCCGAAGATGGGTCTGGGCGAATCCGACACTCGCGCGAAGCTGATCGACCCCGCGATCCACTCCCGCGGCTGGACGGAAGACCTGATCAAGCGCGAGGAGACTGCCGGGGCAATAGACATTGATCCTTCTGGCGGCAAGCCACGCAGACGCGCCAAAGGGCGGGTTGATTACACTCTGCGTATCAAGATCAACCCTGAGAGCCAGCCAGTCGCCGTTGCCATCATCGAGGCCAAGGCCGAACACCTGCCGCCCGGACACGGCCTGGAACAGGCCAAAGCCTATGCCGCTTGCAAAAGGCTGAGCGTTCCGTTCGCCTTTTCGAGCAACGGGCATCTCTTTGTTGAATACGACCGCTACAGTGGCTTCACCAGCTCACCCCGTCCCCTGGCTGATTTTCCAACTCCCGCCGAGTTGCGCTCCCGCTACGAGCAGTCTGTAGGGTTCAGTCTCTCAGACCCGGCCGCCCAGCCCTTGCTGGCCCGCTATACCGGAGGCGAGGCTACCCGCCGCTATTACCAAGATGCTGCCATCCGTGCCGTCCTGGAAAAAATTGCCCGCTGCGGCAAAACCGGCCAGCCTAAACGCGCATTGCTCTCCTTAGCCACAGGTTCCGGCAAGACGTTTATTGCGGTCAATCTGCTCAAGCGGATCGCGGATGCCGGGCAGCTTCGCCGCGCTCTCTTCGTTTGCGACCGCGACGAACTACGCAGCCAGGGGGCCGGAGCATTCCTGAATCTTTTTGGATCGGACTCGGCCTCGGTCTCATCTGGCAACCCGCAAAAGAATGCCCGGATTCTCATTGCCACCTATCAAACGCTCGATGTGGACACGGAAGAGGCCACCGCCAACTTTTTGCAAGTCAATTACCCGGAGAACTATTTCAGCCATATTGTCATTGACGAATGCCACCGCTCGGCCTGGGGCAAGTGGTCCCAGGTTCTCACCAGGAACCCCGATGCCGTGCAGGTTGGCCTCACCGCCACGCCACGGCAGCTTGTCATCTCGGAAAAGACCAAGGAAGCCTTAGCCGATGCCAAGATTACCGCCGACAACATTCGTCATTTCGGCGAGCCAGTCTATGTTTACGACATGAGCCAAGGGATCGAGGATGGCTACCTGGCTGCCTGCGAGGTTCATCGCTTTGACCTCTTTCACGACAACAAGCAGGCGAATGAACGGGAGAGCGGAGTCAAACGGGAAGACCTGATCGGGAAGCGCCTCATTGATGCGACCACGGGCGAAGAAATCAGTGAAACGGAAGCCCGGGATTTGTATGGCGCGCCGGACATAGAGGACAAACTACTCATGCCCGACCGCGTCGCAGCGATGACGCAAGACCTTTTCAACCAACTGCTGGCAACGGGTGGACCGGAGCAGAAAACCATCATCTTCTGCCGCCGCGACCGCCACGCCGATGATGTTGCCGTTGCCATGAATAATCTCTATGCCAAATGGTGTTCGGATAATGGCAGGCGGCGTCTGAACCCCTATGCGTTCAAATGCACTGCCAGTGTTGGGGGATCGGACTACATAGCCGACCTGCGGGGTACGTCCCGTTCGCATTTCGTGGCCACAACCGTGGACCTGCTTACCACCGGCGTGGATGTGCCCGTGGTCCGCAATATCGTTTTTTTCAAGTATGTCCGCTCCCCCATCGCGTTTTATCAGATGGTGGGCCGGGGCACGCGCTTGGACCCCCCGACTGGTAAGCTCATGTTCCGGGTCTACGACTATACCGATGCAACGCGGCTTTTCGGGGAGGAGTTTTTAACCAAGGCCACTCCTCCCAAGAAGCCACGCGAAGGCCCTGGCCCCGAGCCGCCGGAGCCGCCTGAACGCACGATCTGGGTTGAGGGTTTCGTTGTGCATATCACGGATGCAGGGAAGTACATCGTCACTCAGGTTGATGGCAAGGCAATGCCCGTTACGGTGGAGGAGTACAAGGAGCGGCTGGCCGCCAAGCTTGTCGAGGAGGCCCCAACACTGGAAACCTTCCGTCAAAACTGGGTTACCCCGCCGTTCCGCAGGGAACTACTTGGTAAACTGCCGGAAGGGGGACGGTCCGCTCTGCTGGTCCAGCAGTTGGAGGAGATGACGGACTACGACCTTTACGACGTGCTGGGAGAATTGGGCTATGGTCTGAATCCCAGGACATCGAGAGAGCGGGCCGAAGCCTTCCGTTACAAAAACGCCAGTTGGCTTTCCGGGCTTCCGAGCCCGACCCAAGAGACCCTTTTTGCCCTAACCGAGCAATTCGCCCAGGGAGGAACAGACTCTTTGGAAAGTCCGCATATCTTTGAACTCTCCGCCGTCCGGAGCGCAGGCGGTTTGGCAGCCCTCAGGTTGTTGGGAAGCGCTTCGGATGTTCTCCGCGAAACCAAAGAGCGGCTTTTTTTGGCATAGGAAGCAGAACGAATGAACCAGCAGGATCACGAAACGAAACTGCCGGAGGGCTGGCGCTGGGTGAGGTATGCGACGAGCACACCGGCACTCGCGACCCTCGAACCGAACCAGAAAAGCCCTTCTGGTATGTAGACATCACTAGCGTTGATAACAATAGAAAGCGGGTTATGGCTCCGCATAAGGTTTTGGGCTCAGACGCCCCAAGCCGAGCACGTCAGGTGATTCGAACCAACGATGTGATCGTTTCAACGACTCGTCCCAACTTAAATGCAGTTGCAATGATCCCTTTTGAATTGGATAACCAGATATGCAGCACGGGTTTCTGTGTACTGCGTTCAAACGGTTCCATTGATCCGACATACTTATTCGCCCTCGTGCAGAGCGTAGAGTTTGTTCTATGCCTCTCCGATTTGGTTAAAGGTGCACTTTACCCGGCGGTCACAGAGAAGCAAGTCCGTTCCCAACAAATACCTCTTCCCCCGCTGCCGGAACAGCGACGCATCGCAGCGATCCTGGATGAGCAACTGTCTTCGGTTGAGAAAATGCGGGCTGCTGTCGAGGTTCAATTAGAGGCCGCCAAAGCCCTCCCCGCCGCCCTCCTGCGCCGGGCCTTCAATGGAGAGCTTTAATGTTTAGCTTTGCGTGCCCCTACCTTCGCAGTGAAGTGGAACTGAGCGAAGTACGGGAAAGGCACATCGCGGAGCGCCATCCGGATTTTCTGCCGCTGCATCGGGACAAAATTGGTGAGGCGCTGGCCAAGCCGGACCTGGTGCGCCGCAGTGTCCGTTTCGGCAACGCCAGGCTGTTCTCGCGCTGGTATACTGGCTGGTATACTGGTCTGCGAGGGGGCAAGCACGTTGTTGTGGTTGTCGTCAGTGAGCTGGCGGCGGGCGGGCGCCATTGGATCATCACTGCGTATATGGCCCGGAAGCTGGCGGAAGGAGAAACAGAATGGAAGCCAAATTAGAAGCAAAGTTGAGCTTCAAATACGACCGCGAGGCGGATATCCTCTACATCAACAAGCGGCCCCCCTACCCGGAGCAGGAGTCGGAAGAGCTTGGGGACGAAGTGATCGCCCGCCTGAACCCGGAAACGGGCGATATTGAAAACCTGGAAGTTCTCTTCTTTTCGACACGCCTCTTGCGGAATGACCTATTTGAGTTGCCCATCACGGCTGACTTGCGGCTCGCTGTGAAGGGATAAGCAATATATGAGGCTTATACCTTTAACTCCCTTGTGACTTTCCCATGGTGAATATTCTCTTGTTGATGGATTGACAGACGATTATTTCCAATATGTTCTGGACATTCGGCGTCTCTCCAGGAGTTGCAACTTCAATCCCTGAGATCTCCTTTGATACTTCGTTTCCAATTCCATCGAAAAGGCTGATCAGGACTCTAAACATCACACGCTCTCCTTTCAGGGTTCCCTCTTATTTCGAGGGAGTTAACGGTATAAGTCTCTTTTCTTTGGACCCCCACGGATCAGGCTCGACTGCAATGCCCCGTTTTTCGACGGATAGATAAACACGCCGACAAGGTAGGCTCGACGCGCCATGGTGACGGACCTTGCTACGTCACCGGCGTCGCTACGGCAGGCCGCGAGCGACGGCACCGTCGGCATGCAAATTGAAGGCTTGACATGTGACCAAAGGGTCACGTATTATTGCGGGTATGGATGATGTGTTCAGAGCCCTTGCGGACCCGACACGTCGAGGTCTGCTCGACCAGCTATTCAGAGACGATGGGCAGACGTTGAGCGCGCTCGAGGAGCGGCTGCCGATGACGCGCTTCGGTGTCATGAAACACCTGAAGTTGCTGGAAGAGGCTGGTCTCGTCGTGACCAGGCGGCGCGGGCGCGAGAAGTTGCACTTCCTGAATGCCATCCCGATCAGGCTCATCCACGACCGGTGGGTGAGCAAGTACACCGAGCCCTGGGTCGCGACGCTGAGCGGCCTCAAACACAGATTGGAGAACAAGACGATGCAGAAAGTATTCGAAATCTACATTAAGACCACACCCGAGCGCCTTTGGAAGGCCATAACCGACACTGAGATGAGGCGCAAGTATAACTTCGGAGCAGTCGTCACCTCGGACTGGACAATCGGCTCCCGTTACGAGGGCGTCGGCGGGGGAATGCCGGTTCTCGAGGGCGAAAATCTGGAGGTTGATCCGCCGCGACGACTCGTCCAGAGCTTCAGGGCCCTATGGGGCGATGACGTGAAGAGTGAGGGGACCTCGCGGGTGACATGGGAGATAGAGCCGGTCGGCGATTCTTGCCTGCTGAAGGTCACGCACGATCAACTGCGCGAGGACGCCAACAACCAGCTCTACGGAGGCTGGCCGATGATTCTCTCCGGAATCAAGACGCTGCTTGAGACGGGGGAGATTCTCACGACGCCCGGATCGCTGCGTTGGTTGCAGGGCGAGAAGGAGCAATTGGCCGAAGTCAGCCGCTCGAAATCATGATGAGCGAGTGGCTTAGGTGTCGGTGGCGCAACTCCTCGCTTGAGCATCGCTATCAACGTGCAGAGAAACCGCCTTCGAGCGGGTTTACGGTCGATTGCGTGACTCAAAAATGACCGTTTGAGACACGCGGCGCGGCAGGTCGCGGCCACCGTTAAACCAATGGCAATGGCCTGAGGTCCGGAACAGGAACTGGAGATGGTATTAACTCCCGATTAACGCCGAAGGGGCGAGTGAGCAGCGCTTCATGCTGCTTGCCCTCGGTGACGACCGCATGTCAGGGCAGAAATCCGCCGTGATCCAGCAGCAGGTTTAGCTTGGCGACGCCCTTGGCGCGGCGGAAGAGTGCCCAGTCGAAGACGCTGGCGCACAGGTCGATCACCGTCGCATCCATGCTGATCAGCTTGTGCTTAAAACGAAACTTGTGCCGGGCCACCGGATTGCTCGACGGCCAACGCTTGGCATTGGCTCAAGAGTCGCTGGAAAATGGTTTCGTACAACTGCCATGGCCGGTGCTCGTTGGCATAAGCCAGGGTGGAACGGGACGGAGCCGCCGGCGGGCCCAAGTGCCGCGGTTTCCTTTCACTGGCCGCCAGCCCTCCACAGATCTCCCGTAACGATTTCGCCCCGCTTGGCTGGCAGAACAGGAACTGTCCCCAACTGCTGAACCCGCGAGCGTGACGTTCCACCTTGTGCTGCCGGACTGCCGTCTCGAAGCCGGTCCGCGAGATGAGCGGTAACATCTGCGAGAAAATACTGCATACTTTGCTCGAGGCTGAGCCCTCCTCTGATTCCTAGAAGTTTTACCATCCTGAAGTTATCAGGGCGGGCGAGCTAGAGTCTGACCGATCCCCATTTTTTCGCGGTTTTCCACACCCTGCCAGGAGAAGTATGCGCTCGAGTGGTCGCCGAATATTCACGGTGGCTACGTGGCCTCTCGCCGGTGTCAATGTCCTGGGGCGATTATCGTTGGCCGGTTTTGTGTAACCCTCATTGGCCGGGTTCAAGTAACCGCTGAAGCCTCGTCTTGTTTTCCCATCTTGGGTTGCCGCTGAGCGTCATGAGCCATCCCAGCTATCAAGAAATAGTGGCAAAACCTTTCTCTTTATACCCATCATTGAAGAATCCTTAATAGAAATTCCTTTTGTTATTAATAATCTGACTTTGGCCTTAAAATTGCCCGAAACCCGATTATGAAATTTCATGAAATCGATCCATCGAAAGGGAAAGTCGAGTTATGAACAACCGCAAGTGGTACTTCGAAATGTCGAAATTGATGGGCACCGCCGTCATCGCCATCGCAGCTCTATGGATTGTGTTACCCGCCGCTCACGCGGGATCCGTATCTTCTGACGAGGTCGTAATCAACGGGGGAGGCATCTACCCCAATAGCGATGTCGTCTTCCCGGAGGGCCCAGGTGCGAGCGAGGCGTCTAACGTTTTAATTGGCGGGGCCCCGATTTTTGGAGGTCTCCATCCAGCATTTAACATCTATCTCACTGAACCTGGAACCAACATAGTTAGCGACCATCTTTTCAATGGTTTGACAGGTGTTGCAGCGTGTTTTGCTGCTCAACCTAACAATCAAGGTCCCGGAACTTCGGACTGTATATATTTTAGCTCCGACCCATCGACGGACGCATCAATCGGAGCTCCATGCACCGCTGTCGGGACAACCAGTTTTTGCATCCCTGAAACCGGAACGCTCCAAGACATGACTCCCTTTATTACCATATGGAACGGCGGGAGCGGGATTTTCGGCGGCGGTTCTATCAAAGTCCAATCCGACGTCGTGCCCGAACCCAGCACCATAATAATGCTCGGCACAGGCCTTCTGGGCCTAAGCGGCAGCCTGAAGCGGAAGTTCTTTTCGTAGATCGAGATTACCCTTTGACAAAGAGCCGCTCTTCGGGGCGGCTTTTTTATTTTAGAAGTTGCTACACCCCACCTCCCTATGCCGAAGGAGCAACGCCGGTCACGCCTTTTTCCGTAATCCAATACCCAAGAAACGTAAATCCCCGCTCAATCCGCCCTCTTAGCTGCTTCGTTGATTTCGCTGCGGTAGACGCGATGTCCCGGCCAACAGCTAAATCGAGGCCCTATTAGATTCGAGCGCCGAGCCATTATCCGGGACTCAGCCTTCTCCTCATCGGCTCACCCTCCGGGCTGAAATGTTAATTTGGACAAGACTAAAAAAAATGACAATTAAAAATATTGACGCTTACATTACACTCCAACCAAAGAATGCTGGGGCAATACTTGAAAAACTACGACAAATCATCAGATCGGCAGCCCCCGAAGCACAAGAAGTTATCAGTTACCAAATGCCTGCATACAAGTATCACGGAATGTTGGTGTACTTTGCCGCTTTCAAAAATCATATCGGATTTTATCCCACACCTTCAGGCATTGAGGCGTTCAAAAACGAGCTTTCAAAATATGAGGGAGCAAAAGGGTCGGTAAAATTTCCATTTGATAAGCCATTGCCTTTTGACCTATTAAGAAAAATCGTAAAATTTAGAATGAAGGAAAATCTAAGTAAATCTATAAAATAAAAATAGGATTAAGGAAAGCGATGAGGTGCGCCCCGGAGTGATTGCCGATTTCGGATACGATGGAGGCATCGTCAGTTTCGAAATACTCGACGCTTCCAATGTGGCCCAGAACGCCCGCGAGATGCAATTCGCCATCGCTGAATAGCGGTACGCCACAGCCTGTCCGGAATGCGCAATGGAAGCGAGATAGACAAGTTCCGTTCCGAGCTTTGACATCAACTTCGCCCTTATAATACTTTTTGACCGAAAGGTATAATAAGGGGCGACCGTATTGAAAGAAAATATAATAAGTCGCAACTGACTGAGTTCAAGGGAGATAGTTCGCGAAAGCTCATCAAGATGGCAAAAGCCCGCAACCATACGAACGGGAAAAGGCTCACCTCACAGCAATCCGTCAACAGCGCAGTCAAATCCATCTGCGACATCATGCGCCGATCGAACTGTGCCGGAGCCTTGCAGTACGTCCCGGAACTGACCTGGATTCTCTTCCTTCGCATCCTGGACGAGCGGGAGGAGCGAGAGGCGGAAGAGGCCGAAGCCGTCGGCGCAGAGTACAGGCCGTCGCTGGAGTCGCCATACCGCTGGCGTGACTGGGCGGCCCCCCCCCAGTGGACCGAAGCGAATCGAACTCCACAACAGCACACTGGGAGCCTTCTTCGGTTTCGTGAATGGGGAGCTGCTGCCCTACTTGAAGAGACTGCGAGAACAGCCCAATGCTGCCCCGCGCCAGAAGGTCATCAGCGAAATCATGGCTGGCGTGGAGCACGTCCGGATTGACACCGAACGGAATATGCTGGACGTGCTGGACAAGGTCCACGCGATTACGGACGAAGCGATTGACCCGACCCATGTTTCCCCCCTTTCCCAAGTTTACGAAGGCTTGCTGTTAAAGATGGGGGAGAGAGGCAACGACGGAGGACAGTTTTTCACTCCCCGGCAGATCATCCGGGCGATGGTGAAGGTCATTGACCCTAAGATCGGCGAGACGGTTTATGACCCAGGATGCGGTACGGGCGGCTTCCTGGCACAGTCCTTTGAGCACATGGCTGGGCCAAACTATTCCCACATCACCTCACCCGATCAACTGGAAACACTGAAGCACCGGACCTTTTACGGGCGCGAAAAAGACAACCTGATCTATTCCATTGCGCTTGCCAATCTGGTGCTTCACAGGATAGACGATCCTCATGTCTGGCACGGGAACACTCTCACGGGAGCGGAAACCTACGGAGGGCTCTTCGAGGGCGCCCCTGCGCTATATGACGTGATCCTCATGAATCCGCCTTTCGGAGGCAAGGAAGGTAAAGAAGCCCAAACGCGCTTCGCCTATAAGACCGGAGCAACACAAATTCTTTTCCTCCAACACGTGATTGATAGCTTGAAACCGGGCGGAAGATGCGGAATTGTGCTCGATGAAGGGGTTTTGTTCCGCACCAATGAAGCGGCCTTCGTTCAAACCAAACGCAAGCTGCTGGACGATTGCGACCTCTGGTGCATCGTTAGTATGCCGGGCGGTGTGTTCACTGCGGCAGGAGCGGGCGTCAAAACGAATCTGCTGTTCTTTACAAAGGGCGGGCCGACCAACAAGATTTGGTATTACGACCTTTCCGACATTAAGGTCGGCAAGAAAAGGCCGTTCATGCTGGATAAGTTCGACGATTTCTTTCGGCTGCTGCCCGAGCGCGCCGACAGCGAGCGCAGTTGGACGATTACTCGCGCGGAGATTGAGGCCGGAAACTACGACCTGAAGGCCGTCAACCCAAATACCAAGAGCAATGAGGACACTCGTACCCCGGAAGAATTGCTGGACTTGATCGCCGCGAAAGGACGTGAAGTAGAGGAGGCTCTTGCGGTTTTGCGACGCGCCTGAGACGGGAAGCCGGGATTCCATACAGGCGACTCACGCTCAAAGCGCTGGAAATGAACACGGTCGCACGGCCAAGGACGCCAAAGTAGGGCAATAACAGACATGACTCGCCAAGTCGGGGCCGCTACACTTTTTGCCAAAGCTAGCGCAAGGGCCGGTTCGCCAGCAGTTTTACCTTGGCGGTAGCTTCTTAGGCATCGCACAGCAGCGGAAGGTTTTGAACATGGACAAACCAAACTCGATCCAATCACCAGAAAGTGGCGGGTCACCACCCGGCGAGTTGCGTAGGATCCTTGACGACGCGATTCGGTATTGGGAGCCGCGCCGCCTCGGATATAACCTTGTCCTCACGGCGGTGGTCGTCGGTTGGCTCGCATTGACGTGGCCTCATTTCCGTGAGGCATTTACGCTGCAGTCGCTTCTCTTACTTTTTATCCTCGCGGTATTGGCCAATGTTTGCTACTGCGCCGCTTACCTCGTAGACATTCCAATGCAGTCTTCATCCTTTCGGGCTGTGTGGCAGCGTGGGCGGTGGGGGCTTTGGCTCGCGGGAACGCTTTTCGCAACTGCGCTTGCGAACTACTGGATCGCCGATGAGATCTACCCATATGTCCGTTGAGGACAGGAGCGGCGCCCAACAAAGCGCTTCAGCCGACTGCAACTTATGGTTCTTTTCCTTGGCTCGGAATCTTAAGGGGCGATCTGCTTCAGGGCGCTCTTGGACCGCGAACAGTTTAAATAAGTGGTGACTCAAGTATGTTGTTGCCCTAAGTAGCCCACTACCCACTGGCAGTGGTGGGTGATCTGGTCTACGGCTGTTTTGGCCGCATTGCTATTCATCGCGGGGATGGCCGGCGAGTCTTCATCGGAGAAAAACCTTCTATCTGCCCTCTGTCTGACAGTTGTTTTTTCGGCGGTTTGCTCCTCTGGAAATTCAGCAAGACGGAATAACAATGCACTTTTAGGGAATTACAAAAAGAAGTGCCACCACAGCCAATACCTGTCATACTTGAGGCCGAATGAAACTTTTCCACGATCTTGAAGCTGCGAAAGCGAAAATGATGGGCGCTCGCAAAGCGCTAGGTGACTATGAATCGCTTCTCAGATTTGTTTCAAATTCCGGGGAACATCAAAAGTTACTCAAGGAATTCAATGTGGCTGCATGTTTATACCTCAATATTTCCTCTCTAGCCTGCCCGCCACCGCACTTTTAGGAGGCTCCCGAATGGATCATGTTCCATGCACCTGCACAGCGGAATTCTGCGATCATGCTGACAGAGAGCGATGCGGGAAGCCCAGCGAGTTTGTAATTGGCATCGCGCATATAGGGAAAGAAGGCAGTGTCGGGCCTCAAATCACAAGTGGCGTTTGCGAGGAATGCTGGGCACGCATCAAGAAGATATTTGGGTTATGAGATTTCCCGCAACTCCTGGCGCCACACTTTTAGGACACTGCTCAGGATGTGCGAGTTGTTCTTACGAGCAGGCATTGCCTCGTACAAGAAAGAGGGCGCTAAGTTTCTTCGGCGCTTCCTAACTCAGCAAAAATCAAGGTAAGTATCCCGTAGATGCCCGAATCAACCACATGCCAAAACCTCTTATGGTATTCGCATTGCCGAAGTCCTCAGAGGATAAGATCAATATCGCAATTGTTACGTTGCTTATGCTTGAAAGGTGGGACCTGCCTTTCGAGTCACTCTCAATCTTCGAGGATCAGACCGAGGTTCCGCGCAAGGCCCTGGCCAGATTTACGGGTGTCAGCGGAAAGGCTTTCTCAAGTCTAAAGGGCAATGAAGAACCCATTGCTACTTACCTAAAACGCGTTCTCAAAGGATAACCAATGCCAGAAAAAAGCGAGAATAAGCAGACTGTTGTGCTACACGAAATACTGACGACGCTGAAGGATATTTTACAACAACTGAAGTACCTGAGCGCGGACATCGAAGGAATACGCAATCAGAAAAAGAGCAACTAGCCAACTCGCGAGGAAAACCATGAAACAAGAGGTCAAGAAACAGGGACGAGTCATCGGAAGATTTAAAAGGAACATTCCAGTCGGGGAATTCGACAAATGGAAAGACCAAATCCGGCGCAAAGCGCGAGGTTATGGCTTGTATGCTCTCTACGATGTAAACAAATTGATCTATGTCGGCTTAGCCGCAAAAGGGGCTATCAAGGCCCGCATTCAAGCTGCAATAAGGACGAAAAAATTTACTCATTTTTCGGTGTTCCTGGTAACGGGAACAAGGGGCGAAGCCCAAGAAAGGCGGATTCGAGATTTGGAAGCCCTTTTACTCAACATCATAAAACCGCGTCCCAGGCTCAACATAATTAAAACGAAGTTTGTGGCTGCCCAAAAGCTTGAGCTTTCCACCGTCAGTTCGCAGTAAAGTATTGCTCGCCGTGATTATACTTGATATGGAGGGATAGTTACCAAAATCAAAGGCCTCTGATTTACTGTTGCGGGTCAGGAGGCTCTCTTTCCTCCCGCGCGTTGGTTACCAAACCGGCGGGTCCAGACCTCGTTGGGCGTTAACTGAAAAGATTTGGCGCCGGATTTTTTCTCTTGCCTCCGTTTGCCTTTTTCCTGCAAGCGATGGATAATGGCGAAAGGAAGGCGAAGAGCGGAAAGTCGGCGGCTTTCTGCAACCAGGTTGCACAAGAGGGGGAGGTTTGTTCTTCCTCATGAACGAAAGGAGGCCGCCGTGGTGCAAGACGTGCTCGTGACAGAGGCGCCGAAACAGGAAGAGGGTAATGTAGCCGGAGAGAGGATTAACGGACGAAAAAAGCTTAAGAGAGTGGTCTCCTCAAAGAGCATCGAAGCAAATCGCGGAAACGCTCTCCGCTCGACGGGCCCCCGGACTCGCAAAGGCAGGAATGCCGTCCGGTGGAATGCTCTCAAGCACGGTCTTCTCGCCCAATCGGTTGTCATTTCCTCCCACGAGGGTGAGGAAACCGCCGCCCAATTTCGGAAGCTGCTGATTCATCTTCGGAAAGATCTCCATCCGTTCAGAATCCTTGAGGAGATCCTGGTCGAAAAGATTGCCGTTTGCTACTGGCGGTCATGGAGAGTGATTCGGTCTGAGACCGGAGAAATTCGCGAAGACTTGGACTCGCTATGGAGTACATTATATCTGCCCAAAAAGATCCAATTTCAGCGCGCCAAGGACCCCGAATCGTTTCGCCCTTTCTATGATCTGCAATCCAATACCTATGGAATTGAATTTCTTTTAGCACTCCTGCGGAAATTCAAGGAAGAAGTCAGCGCGAATGGCTGTCTCTCCGAGAAATCGCTTCAGGAGATGACCCGGTATTTCGGGGATTCCGAGGACGAGTTGGCCGGGCGCTACGCTGCCGTGAATTCGACGGCAACTAGCGGCGAGAACAGCGCGGGTTCGGGTGAATCCATTGATCCAATCGCAAACTCCAGGCAGGGAATCCTTAAGATTCTTCATGAAGAAATTCTTGATGAAGAAATAGAGAATCTTGAAGAGTATTGCGGCTTCATACGGGATCAGGAATTACAGAAGCTGGAGACCGAACGGGCCCGTCTCAGCCTGCCCGGCGCCGCCGCGACGGAAAAGATTCTGCGGTACGAGGTCGCGATCGAACGCCAGCTCTATCGAGCAATGAACCAGTTGGAGAGACGGCAAAGACAGAGGAGCGGGGAAGCCGTGCCTCCTCCAATCAACATAGACGTTTCTGGAGAAAAATAATTTTTTCGAAACAAACCCAAACTAACCCCGCGCACCCGTCTCATGTAAGTAATTGATAAATAAGTAAGTTATGGGGAATAACTACTCCTGAGCGGCAGGTTGGAAGGTTCTGTTTTCGTCAATATTTAGCTCTCGAATTGAATGGATTGGACAAAATTAACAGGGATTGTGCTCGCCCTGGGCGCTGTTGCTAGCACTCTCGCCTTCGGTGGTGTTGAACCGCTGGCGTTCGCCCCGGTGGAGATGGCAATTGCTTTTTTGGCTGCCGTCCAGTTCTGGCGGAAGGGCTGGCCTTCCGTGTCTCGCACGACCCTGTTGGTATTGGGAACTGTTGTGGCAATCCCATTACTGCAGCTCCTTCCACTCCCGGCCCGCATCGTGTCGGCGGTTTCTCCCCAGCGGGTAGCATTGGCTCGAGCTCTTTTTGCTTCCATTGCTCCTCTCGGAGCGAAATTTGCGTTAAGCGTCAATTCTTACGAAACCCAACTCTCGATTCTGAGACTGATCTGCTACGTGCTGGTATTTCTCCTTGCATTCCAGGATTACCAGCTTCGGCGCGAGCAAACTGCCCTGGTTGTCACGCTAATCCTCCTCGGCGTGTTCGAGGCGGCGTATGGCTCTGTCCAATACCTGACCGGATGGCAATACATCTATACCTACGCTAAACAGGCCAGCTTGGAGGCAGGAAGCGGGACCTATATCAACCGCAATCACTTCGCCGGATTATTGGAGATGGCTCTTCCGTTCGTCTTGGCGCGAGGGCTAATTCGACGCCCGGCGCGTGAAGGCGCTCACCGCTCGCGATGGAAGGAGAAGATGATCTCCCTGTCCAGTTCTCACCTCTTGAGAGACATGGTTTTATTCGCGGTGATTGCCGTTGGCCTTGTGTTTTCGCGCTCCCGGATGGGGATTTTCGCGGCCGTAGTGGGAGTGATAGTCGTGGCGGGCATCGCTTTTTTTTTGCAAAGAGGGCGTCGATCGGTACTAGCAGTCGCATTCCTGATTTTCATTCTTCCAGTGGCCTACTCGGTCTGGATCGGGCTAAACCCGGTTATTGAGCGTTATGAGGTATTAAAGCTGCCAGGTGCTTTAGAACAGGACATGCGGCTGCCGATTTGGCACGACACGTTGACGCTGATTCGGGACTACCCGTTATTGGGGACCGGCCTCGGGACTTACCCCTGGGCCAGCGAGCACTATCAAACCAGTAACCTAAAAATGATTTATGGGCATGCCCACAACGACTACCTTGAACTGGCCGCTGACATAGGGATTCCCGCGGCCGTGTTGCTGTTCGGCGGCCTCTGGGTCCTGGCGGTAAAGGTGGCTAGAAAAGCCCGCTTCCTGGAACATACGGGGGATCAGGTTCTGGCGGCGGGATGCGCCGGAGCAATGGTTTCTTTGCTGACCCATGCAATTACGGACTTCAATTTCCAGATTCCGGCCAACGCATTTATCTTTGCCTGGATCGTTGGGACGGCGGCTGCTCTCATACGCAGACCCGTGGCCGAAACTGAAACGCCAAGCTAAGGCAGGATAGAGGAATTTGGAACAATCGGGGCCCCCCAAGGCTTCTATCCGTGTTTGTGCGATTGTTGCTCGTTGCTTTCTGCTTTCCAATAACACTGAGCCCTGCTGCAAACGGTATCAATCAGAATGTGAGGGGAAGACGAGGGACTTCCCCACGAGACCTTTTTGCTTTTATAGCAATTTCACATTTGCTATAGCCCGCCACTCACCCGCCGATGATGTCATTCTGAGGTCCGATGTTTTTGTCGAACCGAAGAATCTGCTTTTTTCGCAAGAACATAAAACCAAAAAGAAAAGCAGATCCTTCGCGGAGCCTGTCCTGAGGCCAAGCTCAAAAGCAGCCCCATTCGCTTCGCTCAGGGCCGAAGGGCTCAGGATGACAGCCTTCCGTTGGTCTACACCAACTGAGAAAATGGTCTAGACCTTTTCGCCGTGGGTGTAGATTCGCGTTCGTTGTGTAGCGCCGGCGTCCCCGCCGGCCCATAGAGCCGCCAGGATGGCGGCCCTTGTTTCCTGATCTACAGTAACTGGCGAAATGGTCTAGTATGCAAAATCCTTTCGAGAACCTTGCAGTTACCGCATCGCCAAGCTAGGCTGGCTGGAGATCGCACTTTCCAGCCGCTGGAGCCGCTCCTCCCATTCCGCTTCTTTAGCTTGTTGTTGTCTCTCCCGGGCCTGCAATTGATCCCGGAGAGTATCGTTCTCCGATTTCAGTTCCCGGATGGCTTGAAGCATCAGGTAGGGCAGTTGGCTGTAGTTTACTTGTTTATAGCCATTGGTGTCCGTCGAGACCATGTCCGGAAAGACCTTCTCCACTTCCTGCGCGATCAAGCCGATGTTGCGGCCGGGGCCGAAGTGGTATTGGGGAAATTCCTCCGCTCTCCAGTTCCAGTAGGCGGGCTGCAGTTGAACGAGTTTGTCGAGCACCTGCGGGAAGTAGAGGATGTTTTTCTTCAGCCGCGCGTCGGAGGAACAGGTTCCTTGAAATCCTGTCCCGCCAACCATGAAGCAGCCACTCGCGTTTATGTTGCCCACTACATCCAAGGCTTGCCCCGGCGTAGCTGTCCCGATACCGACATTCACGCTGGAGGTCGCTCCATTGACCGTGTTGATGCTGCCCAAGACCAGGGCGTTGTTCGCCGAGACCACGGCATTCGCCCCAATTGCCGTCGCATTTTGAAGATTGGATGCTGAAGGAACTCCCGGCCCGGAACTGGCGCCGATGAACGTGTTGTTGGAGCCAGTCGTATTCGCGTTCGCCGACGTTGTGGTAACTCCGGCATTGTTCCCGTCGGCGATGTTGTTGCTGCCGGTGGTGTTGTTTTGGAGAGCATTAAAGCCGCTGGCGGTGTTGTTGGTCGCGGTGGTGTTGGCTTTGAGGGCATTCACGCCGCTGGCGGTGTTGTTGGCGCCGGTGGTGTTGGCAGTGAGGGCAGCCTGACCGCTGGCGGTGTTGTTGGTCCCGGTGGTGTTGGCGAAGAGGGCAGCCTGGCCGCTGGCGGTGTTGTTGTTGGCGGTGTTGTTGGCTGCTAGGGCATTCAAGCCGCTGGCGGTGTTGTTGTTGCCGCTGGTATTGGCTTTGAGGGCATTCACGCCGCTGGCGGTGTTGCTGACGCCGGTTGTGTTGGAAAAGAGGGCATTCACGCCGCTGGCGGTGTTGTTGTTGCCGGTGGTGTTGGCGGTGAGGGCATTCACGCCGCTGGCGGTGTTGTTGCTGGCGGTGGTGTTGTTGAAGAGGGCATTCGCGCCGCTGGCGGTGTTGTTGCCGCCGGTGGTGTTGTTTAGGAGAGCATTAAACCCGCTGGCGGTGTTGTTGGCGCCGGTAGTGTTGGTCTGGAGGGTAGCTTGGCCGATGGCGGTGTTGTTGCTGGCGGAGGTGTTGGAGATGAGGGCACTCTGGCCGACGGCGGTGTTGCCGAGGCCGGAGGTATTGTTATTGAGAGCACCCCCACCGATGCCGGTATTGAAACTGCCGGTCATGCTGAAGTTACCGGCGACTTGCCCGACGAATGTGTTATTCGATCCAAAGGCATGGATGAAAGGGACGAACCCCAGCGTGATCCCTCCCGTCGTGCTGGTCGAAATATTGTTAAGATTGATGTTTCCGTTGGTGCTACCGTTAAGATTGATGTTCCCGTTGGTGTTGATGTTGCCGTTGGCGGTGGTGTTGCCGCCGCTGTCTACCAGGAATTCTGACGTGCCATTGACGGCAACTCCCAGGAGCGTCCGCCCCGCGATTGCCGATGCCGGGTTTATATACAGCGATCCCTGCCCGACCCCGGCGCCCGTTGGAACAGCCGTGAACGAGTCAGCTCCCGTAAAGGTGTTAGCGCCGCTCAACGAGGCCGCGGCGGATGTCATGGTGGTGCTGTCGGCAAACATGAGGGTGCCGACCTTCGCCGTGCCATTGACCTCCAGCCTCTGCGCTGGCGTGGTGGTCCCGATGCCGACGTTAGCGCCGCCCGAGGGCAACAGTATCAAGTTCCTCACCGCGGCGTTGTCTCCTGTATCGAGGGCAAAAAATCTGTTGCTGCCCGTGGCGCTAGGGTGCGCTTCGAACGCCAGCACCATGGGGCCAAGCGTTGGGTCCGTCCCTCCGCCAAAACGCATGATCTCCTTTGTAGCGTCGTTGGCAGCCCCGGAATTTTCTATGTCTAGTTGACTGGCTGGAGTGCTCGTCCCGATGCCGAGCTTCCCGTCCACCTGCACGTTGCCGTTCACCTCCAAGGCCTGCTTCGGCGTGGTGGTCCCGATGCCGATGTTAGCGCCACCCGTGGGCAACAGTATTAAGTTTCTCGCCGCAAGGTTGTCTCCGGTATCGAGGGCAAAAAATCTGTTGCCGCCCGTGGCGCTAGGGTGCGCTTCGAACGCCAGCACCATTGGGCCAAGCGTTGGGTCCGTCCCTCCGCCAAAACGCATGATCTCCTTCGTAGCGTCATTGGCAGCCCCGAAATTTTCTATGTCTAATTGACTGGCTGGAGTGCTCGTCCCGATGCCGACGTTGCCGCCCGATTCGAAAACAGCGGAATCGGTCAAGGTACCGGTGTTATTGAGCCATTTAGTCATCTTGTTGGCAGTCCCGGTGCCGCCGGTATTGGCGTCGGCGGTATGGAAGAAGATGCTCCGTCCAGAGGCGTTGGGAGAGACTGCCTGTGCCGGGATTCCGCTGCCGCCACCGGTGGAGATGTCCGGGTTGGCCAGCAGAAAGGCCGACACCGGTAAACCGCCCAGGGTTTCGGCGTCCGCCGCCTTCAGGGCGTAGGGCACGCTCGTCAGCAAAACGCGAGGCTGCTCGACTTCCCCGGACAACTGCGCCTGCACACCCAGCCAGCGCGTCTCGTCCGTAGTGAACAGCTCCAGGGGAAGCCCTTCCGATTGAGTGGCGCCGAGCAACACGCTGTAGTTTCCCTGCGCGTCTAACTGCACGTTCTGGGTTTCCAGCCAGAGCGGGTTCCCGCCCTGCTGCTCCTTGTAAATGGCGAAAGTCAAACCCATCACACCACTTCGCAGCAGACCCGAACCATCTTTCAACACACCGCCAAATTTGACCAATCGCGGCGCGGCTACCGCTGCCGATCCAGTGCTGCCAGAAGCTTGCGTTTGCGCGTTGGTTACATCCTGGGCGATCGCGATAGCGGCAATTAAACACACCAACATTCCGAATCTTGCTGAAAAATAGTTATGTCTCTTCATGGCATTCTCCTAGAGTTATCCGAGTGGACTTGAAATCCAGGCGTGGGGCTAAGCGTTCCTGGTAGCCAAAGAGTATACAGCCAAATGGATGTGGAAAGGCCCTGGAATCTTTACAGCAACCGCAAATCGACGCCTCTTGGTTCAAATTCCGCAGTCGTTCCAATTGTTTCCAACTGTCGCAGCCAGCACCTTCGCTTTGAGCCAATCAATAAATCGTCACCCATTCTTAGGTATCGGCGCGGTCTCTTTCGTGGGTATTTCCGCTATTGCCTAGAACGTGCTCAGCACCGATCTCTTCCAGGTGTTCGTAGCTACACAGACGTAAACAAAACTGGCATCCCACTGAATCGTTCCCGTCGTGCAGGCAGCCGAAGAGCTTGCCGGGGTCGCCGCAGTTTCCAAAACGATCGCGGAACTCTTGACATCCAGCGCGGCTGCAGGCGTGGTTGTCCCGATGCCGACGTTGCCGTTGGTGAGCACGGTGAAAATGGTATTAGAGTTCTGGTCCAAGGCCATCAGACTGGCAGCGTTGGCATTCGTGTTCAAAAAAGCCCCTCCGACGCCGGTCGGGCTATTGCTGACACCGGCAACACCGACCGTCACCCCTGAAGTGCCATTCGCGCTGCCGACTACCCCAATCGCGAAGTCGGTGGTGCTATTGTTTTCACCGTCAACGCCAAAGGTCTGCCCCGTAATTGCGTTCGCTGTGCCTTTGACGCCGGAGGCTTCTTTAGTCGTGCTGTTGGTTATACCGGACACACCGTTAGTCTTCCCCGCGCTCTGAGTAGCGGTGCCAGAGATTCCGGCAGCAAAGTTGCTCGTGCTATTCGTGAAACCAGCCACGCCATAAGTCTGCCCACTACCGCCATTAGCGAAGCCCTGCACGCCAGCGACGAAGTCGGTGGTGCTATTCGTGTATCCAACCACGCCCACGGCCCCTCCGGTCGCGGCGTTGGCCCCGCCTTGCACGCCAGCAGCTCCAACCGTGGTGCTGTTGGTGAAGCCCTTCACGCCATAGATCTGCCCGCTGGTCTGTGAGGCGTTGCCGAATACGCCCGCAGCTCCGTTGGTGGTGCTGTTGGTGGAGCCCTGCACGCCGCGAGTCTGGCCGCTGGCGCCGTTGGCATTGCCTTGCACGCCCGCAGCAAAGTCGGTGGTGCTGTTGGTGGAGCCCTGCACGCCGCGAGTCTGGCCGCTGGCGCCGTTGGCATTGCCTTGCACGCCCGCAGCTCCGTTGGTGGTGCTATTGGTGGAGCCCTGCACGCCGCGAGTCTGGCCGCTGGCGCCGTTGGCATTGCCTTTCACGCCCACGGCAAAGTCGGTGGTGCTATTGGTGACGCCCGACACTCCAAAAGTCTGCCCGCTGGCACCACTGGCGGTGCCGACGACCCCCGCAGCGAAGTTCGTCGTGCTATTGGTAACACCCGCTACTCCGAAAGTCGCTCCATTGGTGCCATTGGCGTTCCCTTGCACGCCCGCAGTGAAGTCGGTGGTGCTATTGGTATTACCAGTCACCCCAGAAACCCGCCCACTGCCGGCATTGGCGTTGCCGGTGACGCCCGCTGTAAAGTCGGCGGTGCTATTGGTGTTCACGTTGAGGAGGCCATTCACCGTCTGATTACCGGTGTAGGTGTTGGCTCCCAGACCCGCTGCGGCCGTCGTCATGGTGGTGCTGTCGGCAAACATGAGGGTGCCGACCTTGGCCGTGCCATTGACCTCCAGCCTCTGTGCT
>Ga0207112_1060_pt1 | contig 28082 bp, 21 predicted proteins | sample Alteio_BWMinHeat_72_FD_153549 | JGI IMG/M metagenome (GOLD analysis project Ga0207112, IMG submission 153549) | Enriched cells from forest soil in Barre Woods Harvard Forest LTER site, Petersham, Massachusetts, United States -... | ecosystem: Environmental > Terrestrial > Soil > Temperate forest >...
ATACACGGCGCTAGCGCGTTCACTCCAGCGAGGTTAAGGCTCAGCGAGCCGATCTGATAGTTTCCATATTGGAAGCCTGAGGTTCCGTATTGGACCTGGAGAGTGTCGTAACCACCAGTTGCGATTGTGTCTGGATAGGGTGTGCCGATAAAGCTAAATGAAGTCCCGGAGATGCTCGCTCCCGTGATGGCAAGCGGCATCGTTGAGATATTGTGAAGTATGAGGGGCTGCACAGTTGTGTCGGTCAACTCTCCTGGAAACCGGAGTTCGCCACCTGAGCTGTTTACTGCTTCGAAGCATGCACCGCTGTTGGCATCAATGACCAATATCAGCGACCCGCTCGTATAATCATGCGCCCCAAATGCATCTGTATAATAGAGCATTGCTCCACCCGAAATGTATGATGATGTCAATCCAGAATCATCGACGCAGAGAACGAAGCCTATTGTGTCCCTTCCTGCAAGATATCTCGGGAGTGATGGATGCGATCCGAGTCTAAAGTGATCAGCTGAGATCGTATTCGCAAACGTTGTCAACGAATCAAGCAAGACAGCCGAGTCGTTCGGGTTATAGATCTGCATCCAGTAACAGTTAAGTGTGTTCGGAGCGATCGTGTCAATTCTGGAGCCACCCCGATCGATCGTAACTTGCTGATGGGAGAATGTATAGCCCTGCAAAGTGATCGAGTCATTGCCGAGTGATGATGTTAGCAAGAGCTTGCCAAGCTTTGTCCCGACAGAAGTTGGTTGGAATTTGATCAGAATGACAGAGTACCCTCTGTATGAGATCGGCGACGCAGTAAGCAGGCTAAATCCAGAACCAGTGATCGAAAGATAGATCGACCCTTGATACGTTGTATCGATCCGACTCGTATCTGAGCTCGTATACACAAGAACTGTTGCGCTGTCATAAGATCCGAGCTGCGCCATAAAGTTGAGGGTGTCACGAGGACTCAGATGATAGGGAGCCGCTACGGATCTCGTTGATCCGAACATTGTGATCGAAACGAGAACGACAGCAGCCACGAGGATTGCTTTCAGAGCAAGTCGGAGGGCGAGCGATGTAGTAGTAGGGTACATGTCAGGTTGTTGGCTTGTTCAATGCTCTGCCTGCTTCGAGTAGTCTGCAACAGGCGTCTTTGTGGAAGTAATACCGATTAAGGTCTACAAGTTACGCGTTAGGTAGTAATTGAGTAGTCTCATGCCTTAGCTATATTCGCAGTGAGCTGGGCAAGACAACATTCTAACTTCTACGACAATGAATTTCCGAAGGATTGGTCTGACCGTAGGATTCCTGATACTCACGTTCTGTTCAAGTGGATGCTTGAATGGCGTGATTACCCTCATCGTTCATGCGGATGGATCGGTGACGTATATCGAGGATATGGTGATCGATCGTCTTATGCTTGATCTGGTTGCAACCGCAAAGGACACGAGCAGCCCGCCGTTGCTCTTTGGCCAAAAACGGAAAGCACCGATCTGGGATAAGCTACGTGCGGATGCCATGCGTGAACTTCTCTTCGCCGATCCGATGAAGCAACGAAAAGCGATGTCCTTCGTGAAGAGTGTTACCGGTCTTGACACTCCGACGTATAGTGGCCTTCACTACATCCTGACGACAGAACTCACATCGTATCACTTTATTGACTCGATCGTTGCATCTCCGTCGACCGACACCGCTGCCAAAAAAGGACATCAGAAAAAGATGAAGAAAGCAAAACCCATTGAGAAACTCTCCCAGCCGATAATATCGGAATCAGGTGATTCCGTAAAGATCACATTGCACGATAGCTTTGATCGACTCAATGATTTTATGAAAAGTCTTCCCGAGCGCTCGCGACCACCGATGTTCCAGAAGTTGAAGTATAGCCGACGTCGCTCACAAATGATCTCGAACACCCTCTTTCATCCCGCTGGGATGCAACAGGTGGGAGACGATGATTCGTCAGGCGCCGGACATATGATGGATAGCCTGGGCAAGATGATGGGAATGTTCACTGGAATGATGAGCGACATGTTCTCGCTCGAATACAATGTGCAGGTGCCTCAGGCCTTGAGCCACGATTCGTCGGCGGAAGTTGATTCAGTCAACAACATGCTGCATTGGCACGTCGACCTATCGACGATGTTTACCGGTGGCGCAAGCGCAGAAGAGAAATATGTCTGGTTCAGAAAACCGAGATAGTTCGCAGGATTTTTGACTGAGCGCAGGGTGTTCGCATCCGACAATGCGAATTACTGTCCAGCTAACAACCAAACCCGAGACCGCTGCAGATCCAAATGAGATCAAGCGTCTAGCGGCGATCGAAGCGAAGGTCGAACCTGCTCGCGTCACCCGCGCGGAGGTTCTAAAGCGGTCTATCGATGCGCGCTCCAGAGAACCGAAGGTGTTGCTGAAGGTCGAGTTGTTCATTGACGAATCTCCTCCGGCGCCGCAACTCATTTTCAGACATTACGCTCCAGTCAATTCTGCGAAGCGAGTTATGGTTGTTGGCGCAGGACCGGCAGGACTCTTCGCGGCTCTTCGTCTCATCGAGCTTGGCGTAAAACCTGTGATCTTGGAACGCGGCAAAGATGTTCGAGCTCGCCGTCGTGACCTTGCATTGATCAATCGCGAAGGTATCGTTAATCCCGATTCAAATTATGCGTTCGGAGAAGGCGGTGCTGGTACCTACTCTGATGGCAAGCTTTATACGCGCAGTGACAAGCGAGGGAACATTCAGCGCATCCTCGAAACCTTCGTCGAGTTTGGTGCACCGCGAGAGATATTGATCGATGCGCATCCACACATCGGCACCAACAAGCTTCCGCAGATCATCGTCAGTATTCGCGAGCGCATTCTGCATGCCGGCGGCGAGATACATTTTGATCGTCGAGTTACTGACATTGAGATCAAGAGTGGATCAGTCAAGGGTGTGCGCGATCAACATGGAGACTATCATGAGGCCGAAGCGCTGATACTCGCGACCGGTCATTCCGCGCGTGATATCTTTGAGTTGCTGCACCACAAGAAGATCGCGATCGAAGCAAAGCCGTTCGCACTGGGTGTGCGGATCGAGCATCCACAATCGATGATCGACGAGATGCAATATCATTGTGCTGAGCGTGGTCCATTTCTTCCACCCGCTTCGTACAATTTCGTTGAGCAGATCGAAGATAGGGGAGTCTACTCGTTTTGCATGTGTCCGGGAGGCGTGATCGCTCCTTGCGCAACGCGTCAGGAAGAGATCGTAACGAATGGCTGGTCGCCTTCGAAGCGGAATAATCCGTTCGCGAATTCCGGCGTGGTGGTTAGCGTCGAGTTGAGTGATCTCACAAAATTCGAATCGCACGGAGAATTGATGGCGATGCGATTCCAGGAATCGGTCGAACAGGCTGCATGGGTCGCGGGTGGCAAAACCCAGCAGGCTCCCGCTCAGCGATTGATCGATTTTGTGGAGGGTAGAATTTCCAGCGATGTACCCGCGACGTCATATACACCAGGTGTCGTCAGCGCTGATCTGAGTAGTGTGCTTCCACGATTTGTCGCTGAAAAATTGCGCGAGGGACTGAGAGCGTATGGCAAAAAGCGGCGAGGCTACTATACGAACGAAGCAGTACTTGTCGCACCGGAATCCCGAACATCTTCGCCTGTTCGCATTCCTCGCGACAAGTTGACACTCATGCATCCGCAGGTTTCTGGTCTTTTCCCATCAGGAGAGGGTGCAGGCTACGCAGGAGGAATAGTGTCCGCAGCGATGGACGGAGAACGTGTCGCAGAGGCCTGCGCAATGCTCATCCAGTGAATCTTGCAAGCATAGTAACTGGCTTGCATTTCGATTCCTGAAGAGGTATATTTCGGTGCCCCCGATGGATGTCCGTCATCCGCCGGGCTTCAATCCTTGTGACAATCTCCAATCAATCAGGCCATGCGACATTTCCATTCATCGCTTCGTACGCTCCTTATCAGTGCTACTTTATTTGTTACCATTCAACTCATCCCATCGATAGCAAGCGCTCAACTCAAACGGGTGTTTACCTATCAAGGTACACTACTGGATAGTAATGTACTTGTCAACGGTTCGCGCCAGATGACATTCAGGATCTATAATTCAGCCGGGACTTTACTCTGGACTTCCACGCAAACGTTGGTGATGACCAACGGAACCTTCAACGCCGTCCTTGGTCAAAGTCCGGTATTTCCGCCATCGATGGACTTTCGTGAAATGTATTATTTGGGAGTCAGCCCGAGCGGTGGTGCGGAATTGATACCTCGCACCGAGATCGATCCCGCGGCATACGCGACATACGCAACCCGCGCGGGAATTGCTGATTCCGTTTCGACAATTGGGATGACCGTTGTGAACTCTTTGAACGGGCGTACAGGCAGGGTCATCCTCAAAGGCGGCGGCAACACGGCTGTTGCTCCGAATGGTGATACGATTCTCATCAGTTCATCTGGATCGGGCGGGACTGGGATGCAAGGTGTGCAGAGTACGGATGGCTCAATCATCATCTCAAATCCGAGCGGCCCCGTCGCGAATCTGACGCTACCGAATCTGCCAATCCCTTTATCCAAACTAAGCACAGCCGGGGCGAGCGCGGGAAATGTCATTACCTATAACGGAAGCGGACTTGTGTACGCGACGCCCACTTCATCACTCGCTCTACCATTTGCGGGAAGCGACTCAACTTCCAACACACTCTTTTCGATCTCGCAGCACGGCACAGGTAGGTTAATGTGGTTGCAGAACACCAGCGTTTCGAGCAGCGCTTTGCCGACGCTCACAGTGGAGGCCAATAACAGCCCAGTTGCGGGAAGCCTTATTGGTGCAATCAACGCGCGATCGACAAATAGTTTTGGTGTCGTTTCGGCCGGCGGAACCTTGAGTAGCGGCATCATGGGAATCGCGACTGATGGCAACGTTACACCAAACTTCAGCGCTGGTGCGGGAGTGTCGGGATTCAGCAATGTCGGCAACGGTGTTGCTGGCATTTCGTATGATGATGCACATTCAGGTGTCAGTGGGCAATCTTCCAATGGCACCGGAGTTCGAGGAACGAGTACAAACGGGAAGGCAGGATCTTTCGCAATTTCAACTAACTCGAATTCAAATACAGCACTTGAAGGTATCACAAGCGGTAATGGCTCAGGAGTCTCAGGCTCTAGCAGCGGTGGAGCTGGAGTGTCCGGAACGAGTACCAGTGCCTCTGGAGTCTCGGGAACGAGTACGAGTGCCTCAGGAGTCTCCGGAACGAGTACCAGTGCCTCAGGCGTGCTTGGATCAAGCAGCAGCGGGCCAGGCGTGAAGTCTTCTTATACAGGCGCCGGGGCAGGTACATCACTCGAGGTCAACAATGGAGCGATCAAGACCACTGGTGGAAATCAATCCGCCTTCATTCATTTGGCAACTCCCGGAAGTCTTGTAGCTAACTATACCGTGATCACAAATCCGCTCACAGATGGAGATCCTACGGCCTCACTGTTTGTGACTCCGTTGCTTAGCCCTGCTATGGGAGTCTATTGCAACTTCCCGATCGGTGTGTCTTTCGTACTTGCGATAGGGAAGTGGGTGATCTTCAATCAGACTGGCCTGGCAGGCGTGATCCCTGTTAATGCGATGTTCAATGTGCTGGTGATCAAACACTAATACCTTTGGATATGCCAGCCCGTGCAGCCACATGTAGGCTGCGTGTTTAGCCGTCAACACTCAACAATGGTTATATCTCAGCAAAGCTGAGCTTACTTGCGAAATATTGGTAATGCCAATTTTACAATCGCATTACGATTGTTTGATGTGCTGAAAATAGTTTTGCGGTCGAATAACGATATCCTTCTCCCGCTCGGCGCACTCGCGAATGAGCGAAAAGGATCACCCTTTTTTGGGGTGGGTAATCTCACATACGACCACGACCGCTCACATGTCAACCGTATTTTCGCACAGCCGATCTCATCTCATCTCCTATCGTTCCGTCATGCTAAATGTTGCACTCTCGCTATTCTTTTTTCTGACCGGATGTAAGGATTCGACACCGGGCACTCCGCCAGCAACTGGCATTAATAAGGTGAATCACGTAGTCGTGATCTATCTTGAAAACCACAGCTTTGATAATCTCTATGGAGAGTTCGCTGGTGCCGACGGACTCACGAATGCAGCAAATACACAAACGCAAGTCGATTCAGCAGGGGACGCGATGACAGTGCTACCATTTGTTGCAGGTTCTCCGTATCCCAATAATCTTCCGAACAAACCGTTCAATATCGATCAGTTTCGTCCTTGGGATAGCACGACAAGCGATCTCGTGCATCGCTATTATCAGGAACAGATGCAGATCGATGGCGGCAAGATGGATAAGTATGCGCTGATCAGCGATGCAAAAGGATTGAGCGTTGGCTATTATCATACTGCTGAACTTCCGCTTGCCGTTGAAGCGAAGAAGTATGTGCTCTGCGATCGATTCTTTCACAGCGCATTCGGAGGCTCCTTCCTCAATCACCAGATCTTCATCGCAGCTGCCCCGCCAACATTCACTAATGCACCGGCATCGGCGATTGCAAAGCTTGATGCAAATGGAAAAGTCATTCAGGATGGGTACGTCTCGCCCGACGGATATGCGATCAATACTTCATTCACCGTCAATACTCCGCATCCGTCATCTGTACCTACCGCGAATCTCGTTCCGAACCAGACCAATCCTACAATTGGCGATCGGCTTTCTGCTGCAAATGTTTCGTGGGCATGGTACTCTGGTGGTTGGAACAATGCTTTGAATGGCACCCCGGATAAGCTCTTTCAATTTCATCATCAGCCGTTCGCGTATTATCAAAAATATGCTGATGGTACGCAGGCCAGAAAAGATCATTTGAAAGATGAGACCGACTTTCGCGCCGCAGCGGCAGCTGGTACGCTGCCTGCAGTATCATTTGTGAAGCCGCTTGGCGATGACAACGAACACCCTGGTTATACCGACCTGGCAAAAGGGGAGAAGTACACGCTCGATCTCATCAACGCTGTTCGCAATGGTCCCAACTGGAACGACTGTGTGATTATCATTACCTATGATGAGCACGGCGGCTTCTGGGATCATGTCGCGCCCCCGACGATCGATAAGTGGGGACCCGGTACGCGCGTGCCTGGGATCATCATCTCTACATTTGCGAAGACAGGTTTTATTGATCACACCCAATACGAAACACTTTCGATCCTTGCGTTTATCGAGAAACGGTGGGGTTTGAGTCCGCTCACCACTCGGGATGCGAATGCCGATCCATTTTCGAACGCATTTTCATTCTGAGCGACGAGTGTTCATGCGTGATCTCCGATCTTCTTGGCAAGAATTGGAAGCCGTTGGAGAAGTGGCTCAAAAGCTAAGTGCTAATTAATTAGCGGGAGAGGCGAAGGTCGGACGTTATCGTCCGACCCGAGTTCTTTCATTGCTTTACTACAACCAGATTCGTGATGTGTATCATCTTGCCGTAGTAAAGCATGTTCACCTGGTAGACGCCTGTCGCCCAGTTTGAAACGTTGAAATGCATGATCCCGTCCGTGCCAAGCTGGTCTCTAAGGAGTTGTCTTCCCAGAACGTCCACAACATAGATTGGAACTGGGCCTGCAGAAGACTCTATGCTAACAAGGCCACTTGCAGGGTTCGGATATACGTGCGTCCCGTAAATCTGGCCTTCGTTCTCTTCAACTCGAAGGTTAGTAAGATTCAATGCTACCACGAATCCAAGTGTAGGATCTCCCGCAATGCCAACTGCCTTTGTTGGAGAAACTACGATCGCATCCATGGATGTAAATTGGTAAGGTTCATGAGGGACGTTAATTGCCACCGAATCATCGATCCATGTTTTGCCATGGTCGGTAGACAAAACCATCCCCTGTCCCCACCCTACTCCGAGCCACACATTCCCAACGGTGGAAATATGCTCAGGCCAGGCATACGTGAAACGATTCAATTGCGAAGTCCACGAATTCCCTCCATCAGTAGACAGCAAGATTTTCGAACGACGCGTGAAGGATCTGATGTACTTGGCACCACTGGCAATGATCGAATCACGACCAAAAAAATGACAAGTAGTGACCCCCTGCCAGCCTACGCTGGAGTCACCTGGGACACGAACGAGCGACGAATCAAATGACTTCCAATTGTCATTCGTTGTATACAGCATTCCTTTATCGTAGTTCAATACTTGGAAGCGTCCTCCGCCAAAGGAATGACAACTCACCATCCACCAATGAGGAGGATTTGAAAGCGGGTTTTGCCAAGTGACGCCTCCATCCGTTGTCGTGATGAGTTCAGCCCCTCCAACGATGATCCCCGTGAGAGGGTCAGAGAAGTGAATACCCGTTAGCACATGCGCCGTTGGATAATCTTCGCGGAGCCATGTGTTTCCTCCGTCAGAAGTTCGCACTTTTAGACCACTGTCGCCGATAGCGATGATATGCAGCGAGTCGATCATGTAGATGGTCCGTAGATGTTTCCATGTCGGATCCGCGTATCTAAGAATTCCTGGATTCTGAACTGTCCACGACTTCCCAGCATCAGTTGTCCTGACCATTCTGGCTTCATACCCTTCTGAGTCTGACTGCACGGCGGCAACTGTGAAGTTGTGATCGTCACAAGCGGAGATGCAGAGGTAGTCCCACATTGTTGTGCTGTCCAGTTTCCCTTGCCGTAAGACGCTCCAACGAACAGTCTGACCAAACGAACCAGACGGAAGGCTCCACAGGAGGGCCAGACCAATTAAGAGCCTTACGCTCACTTTTTTGGCTTTGAAGAATAGAGGACGATTGATTGTCATGTACGATTTAGCAAAAAAAAGAAAGTAACTACTCCGATACCCTCACCAGCTTCTGCGATCCAGCAAAAACCCCATTGACAAACACTCGTGCCTGATAGATGCCGGCCGGATAGCCATGAAGATCAAGAAGCAGCGTGGCTGCGCCAGCGTTCGTTAGTCGATCGCGGATCAATGTTGTTTCGGCACCAAGTATATTCACGATCGTGACCGTGATCCTGGCTGCGTTCTTGAGTTCGATCGGAATTGATGTCGATGAATAAAATGGATTTGGAATTGGAGCGCCAAGCGAAAAGTCATGAGGGGACGTTAGCAACACCCCTGCGTTCGATGTGCGACCGATTAGGACTGCCGTATCCTTGATCGAATGTGCAAATTTCAACGGATTGTTCGTCGAGAAGAGATCGGTCGTTGAGAACTTTCCTGAATGCGATGGGTGGAAGCATGCAGCAAGCGCGATCGATTCGCCCGGCTTTAAAACGATAGGATATCCGTTCGGCGGTGTCACCGAAAAGTCCACAGTGTTTGGCAGCTGGTCCTTCGTGATGCGCAGCACAGCTTGTCCAGGATTCGAGATCTTGAGATCAAGACATTTTGTCATGCCTGAATCGACTACTCCAAAATTGATGTCTTGGGCGTAGATCAATGGCGTAACACCGAGTCCCTGTAATGGTAGGCTCTGCTGCGGGCAACCTGAATTAAAGAGCAGCGTGTCGAATGACACTATGCCGGTATCACTCGGAGTGTAACAGACCGTGACTTGCAGACTATCACCCGGGTTCAAACTTATAAGCGTTTTCGGCGTATTAGTGAACTTGCCTCCATTCGCACTTCCAGCCAACCGAAGATTTGCAAGATCGAGCTTGCCGAACGTCTGAATATTCTTGATCGTGATCGTTTTGCAGCTATCCTGATCGACCGTTACCGGCGAATAAACATAGATTGGTTGGGGCGAGATAGCGAGCTTCGGAGCTGCGTAAGAATACTGATACACTGTGTCGTTACCGGCTTTGTCGACAGTGTAGACAGCAGCATATGCGTCCTTGGATGGATCGATGAGGTTCAGCGTAAACATAGCCGTCGAATCACCAGAGTGAAAATTCGGATCAAGTACAAAGCTATAGTTGACCGATGGCAGTGGCCAGCGTGGATCGCTTGGTTCAGTGATCATGCCAACGTCCGCAATCCTTGAATCTTCAAACGAGAACGACGGAGTATGTCTTACCTCGCGAAGTTTAACAATATAATTGCCGCATGAGACCATGGTTTCCTGCATAGGTGGCAATGTGTCGCCGGAGACAATATTCAACGCCATACCGGTTGGCCAACCATACGCTTCATAATCACTAAAGCCGTACTGATACATGCCGAACGGTACGTTGGCGGTTGCGAGATATGTGCTCGTGCCGTTTGGCAAATGAACTCTCACCGCTGCCATCGCTGGGGTCGTGCCCGGGAACGTCTGCTGTCCCGCAGATCCGAATGAACTGAGTGGAAGCCCGTTAATCTTAATAGTGGAAATTGAATCAAGCTGCGCAATGACGGTCAGATAATGATTGAATGAGCCATTCTTTGCCGGAACAGGTGTGCGAAAGAGCATTCGCTTCTCGAACTGTTCTTTCGGCGTCATGACGATCATAAATGGATCTGCTGTACCGGGGTCGCCGTTGAAGCCCTGTGAGTAGGAGTAGAGGATGGTCAGGAATTTCTTGTGGTTGATCGACTTGAAATACTCGGGGACAGTAGATGTTGGGAGCTCTGCCCACTCTCCAGCATTGAGATTGAGCTGTCCGCTGCTGTCGTAGGTGATCTGATTTCCATCTTCGGCAGAAAGTACACGAAGGTAATCTCCGCACTTGGTGCGACCTGCCATGGGCATATCAAAATACTGGGTACCCCACATATCGACGGGAGGGATCATTTCAACCAAGTGATCCGCGGAAGCCATCCCCACATCGATCGGTGCGATCTGATGACCCGAAAGCAAGGCGATAGGCCTGTTGCTCGTAACAAGGGAACCCGTAAGATCCTCAACACCGGTATAGTTGCCAGTTGATTGCACGAGATATGTCTGACCCTTCATAAGGCTTATCCTCCACGTATCCCCCGGATTTTGACCCGCAGTGCTATTTGGTCCGCGGGTGTGTGCCTTAGTGTAGAACGTGACGAATGTGCTATCCTGCGTTGCGACCACAATGTACTCTCCTACAGTTGGAGTGCCCGCAAACGAAGCATCAAAATAGTTGACGGTGTAATATTGGGTGCCGAGCGCAGGAGTAGGTATCGCAAGGAAACCGTCAGGTGATCCGCCAATGAAGCCTGCTCCGCCGTCCCATTCGTTGTACCCGTACATCGTGATTGGAGCAGTCGAGACCACATGCACGGCCAGATCCGATGGCGTCTCGGGGATTCTCGTCACACCAGCACCATTAAGATCGACTGTGATTGTGCTGTTCGGCAGGAGGTTGTACGACCTCGTCGAATTATTTATCGTCACCTTAACGGTATTTGAAGTCTCAGAGGCGAGGAATAGCTGTGTCACGTTTCTACCACCAATGAAATTCGGCATAAAGGCTACCCAGAAATCTGTTCCGGAAGAGCTGACACCATGGGCGGTAGCTTCAATTGTAATGCAGGATAACAGCAGCAGGACAACCAGGAAGCGGCACGAGAGAACTCTGAGCGAGGAGGTTAGGATCTCTTTCATCTTAGATTGATAGATTTGCATTGGACTGACATCTAACGGAGCACACTTGACAATGATGCGCCGTCAATGGAGTTTTACCAGCGTGATCGCCCTTCCAACGAACATTCCAAATCCATCTCCATGCACGTTCCATACTACATTGGAGTTATGCGCGGAAGTTGAGAAGAGGATATCGCTGCCATTAGAATAGAATCCAAAATGGCTGCTTTGGAAGTAGTCATAGTAGGCGCGATCAAAGGTTATCACGCCGAGGGTAGTCTTAGAAAGCAGATTGTGGATTGTCGATGAATCCATTTTCGTGAAGATGTAGCCACTCCAAATGCGGGAGGTGGTTGCCTGTTTGATAGAGGTATCAAGTTGACATCCCCATAAGGAAGTGAATTGGCCTGGTCGTCCCAGAGAATCGGTCGTGGTAGTGTAATATGTATACGGCACGTATGGATCGTGATGAAAATCCATGCTGATGAGCATGGATGGATTCCTTCCCGCGCTGGTATCGATTTGAATCGCTAGCGTATCAAAGATTACGTAGTGTGGCATGATCGTATGCGCATATGCATGTTTGCCATCAGCGGAAGCGTCGAGAGAGTACGTCACGCCAGGTTGCGCAACAATCGAATCACTCGTGAAATATCCATTACCCTTGTATCGCATTCCAACTTCTCTGCCTTCGAAACTTAATTTGATGGTTGCATTAGGTAGGAACGACGCGGAGTCATGGTTTCGGGCGTTTCCGGTCAGTTGCGCCGTCAGTGGAAGCGTCCGTTCGATCTGAATCGAATCGATCACCTGTCCTGCCGTCAGGACTCCTCGAACCACAAGCAATTCATCATAAGGCAAGTCTGTCGGAGTGCTGAGCGATTCGCACCCGGCAATCAACATTGTTGAAGCAATGAAGGACAGAAATGTTAGAAAGCGCATGAAAGTCCGAATGTTGGAATAATTGGAAAGAGCGTCACACGATGGACCTGAAGTGTGCTTGTTCGGTTACCCAGATTATCAAACGTGTCGGTTCGCTGGATATTCTGCAGAAAGACGTTTTGCCGTGAGTAAACATTGTAAACATCCAGCATCAGCTTCCAGGGCAGACCGAACCACGTGAATGAATGCGTTGCGCTGATATCCAATTTGTGGAAAGCCGGCAATCGGTAGTTGTTTCGTTCACCGTAACCGAGCGTTGAATTGTTGGTGTAATACTGAAAGTAGTCGATGGGATTGACGGGCTGAAAATAATACTGGTTCGTCGGGACCGTTACTGCTTGTCCAGTGCCATACGTCCATGTTGCGCCGAACTCCCACCGCTCGTTCAGTTTATAGGCGAGGACAACGCTAATGTCATGTCTTCGATCATATCGGGGATAGAAAGGCTTTCCATTGTTGAGCTCCGGAAATGTGCGGCGTGTCCAGGCAAGTGTATATCCGATCCAACCAGTGAGCGGGCCAGCTCGCTTATTCAGGAAGAACTCGACTCCATACGCAACTCCGGTGCCTTCCGTGAATGAATTCTCGAGCGGCACATCAAGACTGAAGGTGGCGGTGTCTTTGTACTCGTAGAGATGCTGCATCGATTTGTAATAGCCCTCGACACTCACAAAATAATCCTGGCCCAGGATTGAAGTCTCAAGGCCCAGCACACCCTGTTGTGCAGCTTCCGGTTTGATCGTTTGCGTAGACGGAAACCAGACGTCAGTCGGCAGCGAAATATCATTTCGAACGATCAGATGCAGGAATTGATCAGCGATACTGAAAGCGGCGGTGAGCGATACATTTTCGTCGAGAGCATACTTCATCGACAAGCGAGGCTCTGCTCGAAAATAGCCTCCACCCTGGAAATAGTAGAGCCGAAGTCCGGCGTTGCCCTTGAAGCTGTTGCCCCATTTCCATTCGTCTTGTCCATAGATCGACCCATCGAAGGCATTGATAATCGTTGGTGTCCGGTCGATCGACGCGAATTGGGAGAGTTGAGCGGTAGCATCAGCGCGAAATCGGTGTTCGGTCGCTTCGATGCCTGCCTTGAAATGATGTTCGTCATTCATTAAGTATTCTGCCTCTGCGCGGATCATGTAGTCGCGGATACCAGATGAAGATTTGAAATCACTCGAGGTATCATGTGGGAATTGCACGAGCGTCGAAAAATGATAGTCAGTGAAGATCGCTGAAAAATTGGTAAAGAGATTTGGAGTTGCAATATGCGTCCAGCGAAGATTGCCGGTCGAATTGCCCCAGCTTACAGCGAAGTTTCCCGAGTCTTGCACAGAAGGTGGTGCTCCAAAAACGTCGCGGCCGAGATAACCGCTGATAGAAAGTTTATCCGATCCGGACAAACGAAAAGTCAGCTTGCCATTCAAATCATAAAAATAGTAGGTTGGAACGATCGAAGGGTCGGGGGCTGCCAAGAGCAAGAGATCGAGATACATTCTTCTTCCTGAGAACATATAGGAAGCATCGCTTCCAATGGGCCCTTCAATATTCAGCCTTCCGTCGATCAGACTTAGACCTGCTGAACCGTGTAGATGTTCTCGAGATCCTTCACGCGTGGTAAGATCGAGCACGCTCGATAGCCTGCCACCATATTCTGCCGGGAATGCGCCTTTGATCAAACGTATGTCGTTAAGAGCATCGGCGTTGAACGTCGAAAGGAATCCGCCTAAGTGAGACGGGTTGTAGATGATTGCACCGTCCAAGAGGTAGAGATTCTGATCTGGTGAACCGCCTCGAACATAGAGGCCGCTTGAGATCTCCGAAATACTCTGAACGCCGGGAAGTAATTGCAGTGCCCGCAGCACATCAACCTCACCACCAAGCGCCGGAAGCTTTTGAATGAAATCCGGCCGGACGGTAGTTGTACTTATCGCGTGGTCGCCGCCTCGGTCGGAATCACTCTCTACTACAATTACATCTGAAGTGACATATTCTGTCTCGAGCTCGAGATCGAGCCTGAGTGAGGATTGAGTCGGCACGATCACAATAGGCCGCACCAGTCGGCGGTGAGCCAGCGCTTTCACTGTTAAGAAATAGTTACCTGGACTCACCTGACTTATTGCATAGAATCCAAATTTGTTCGTCACAGCGCCGCGAACGGCTCGTCGGCTAATCGTGTCATCAACCAGTGCGACACTCGCTCCGATCACGACCTCGCCACTAGTGTGATCACTTATGATGCCGGAGATCACGCAGCTTTGGGCCTGCCCTTTTGAGGCAAGCCCGCAAAGGACAATGATAAGCAAAGCTGTGGTTAGTAACAAGTGACGCATCGAGATCCAAAAATGGCTTCTGATTGGGAGAACATTCTGTTGCGCGATTGCTTCAGGGTATGACTAGAATACACGGAACTGCCCAAGTTGTTTCCAAACTGGCCAAAAAAAAAGCGGAGCCAAAAGGCTCCGCTCATAAAAATCAAAACCGGCAGCTTACTTTGTTGTCGTACCTGCTGATTTACGCGGCACCCCAGGAGTGTGGTTCACGGTCTCGTGTGGAGGCGTAGTGGTCGTTGTGGTTGTTGTAGTGGTGGTAGTCTTCTTACCACTTTCGGAAACGTGCTTTTCTCCGGTTGTTTTCACCGTTGTAATCTTGCCAGAGTCGGCTTTGCTCGCCTTGCCAGCATCTGCCGCGAGGAATGTTTGAATGCTGCCCTGAAGGCTGCCGTTCTCTTCGACGAGAGTTTTCCACTTGCTTGACAGATCATCGAAGTTGACACCGAGACGATCGTTCGCTGTCTTTAGATTATCTGCATTATCCGTTGGTGCGTTCTCGTACATTCTCACGCTGTCTTCGAGTGCAGTAATCTTTGCAAGCTCTTCATCGAGTTTGCGGATATCCTGTTTGGAGCTGTTGATCTTGGCAGTATCCGACTTCGGCTTTGCCGCCTGAGCGTCGAGGTCTGCCATCCACTTTTGGTGGTCAGCCTTCATCGTGGCAGAAGACGTCGAGATCTCGCTTAGGAGTTTGTCAGCAGAAGTTTTTTTTGTGCTATAATCCAAGCTTACCGTTTCGTCGGTCTTCTTGCAGCTGCTCATGGAGCCTGCAACCAAAAGTCCAACCGCAAGCATCGCTGCGAAGGACGTACGTGAATTGGCCATATATGTATTCAATGAATGGGTAAATAAATCAATGAGAGAACCCCTCGAACTGCCCGAGGAGCCCCAGAACGGTACCTTCGCGGCAATGTTTTCGTCGAGGGACGAATCACTTCGCGAAGCTATGCAAAAAGTGAGCCCGGGCGGTATCGAACCGACGACCCTCTGATTAAAAGTCAGATGCTCTACCACTGAGCTACGGGCTCCCACTCTATTTCCGCGGCTCTAAACCGACCCCGGCAAGCCTAAAGTGCCCTCGGAAACCAATTACCCGCTGGGAATCCCGGCTCAGTCCCGCATGAGGCCCTGCCCGTATATTTGCCTCTCTGTGAAATGCCACCAAATTCTATACCCCCGAGCTATTCATGAAGCAGGAGATCTATGTCGAGGACCTTTCGAAGCATATCGATGAAGAGGTAACGCTACGCGGATGGCTCTATAATAAGCGCTCCAGCGGTAAGATCCAATTCCTGATCCTTCGAGATGGCACAGGGCTCTGCCAATGCGTGGTGATGAAGAATGCTGTCGACGAAGAGAGCTTCGCGGTTGGCGATAAGCTCACGCAGGAATCGGCCTTTCAAGTCACAGGCAAAGTTCAGAAGACACAAAAGGACGCGCCTGGAGGTATCGAGATTTTCGCTTCGAAGGTCGAACCCATCGCGCTAACCACCGACTATCCAATCACTCCAAAGGAACACGGCATTGAATACCTGATGGCGAACCGCCATCTATGGCTTCGCTCAAATCGTCCGTGGGCGACGATGCGAATTCGCCACACGCTCGTCAAAGCGATCAGAGATTTCTTCGACGAGCGAGGCTTCATCCTTTTCGACGCACCGATCCTCACGCCGAATGCCGCTGAAGGCACGAGTACACTGTTCGAAACAAAGTATTTCGATGAGGGAATGGCTTATCTGTCGCAGTCAGGTCAGCTTTATGCTGAAGCAGGCGCGATGGCGCTTGGGAAAGTCTATGTGTTCGGTCCAACGTTTCGCGCCGAGCGCTCCAAGACGAAGCGTCATTTGACAGAGTTCTGGATGGTCGAGCCTGAAGTTGCATTTATGGATCTTGAAGGCGACATGCAACTTGCAGAGGAGTTCGTTCACTTTGTTGTCTCGCGGGTTCTCGAGCATCGGAAACCTGAATTAGCAATTCTTGACGAGGCCACTGGCAAATTGGAGGCCCGTCTTCGCAAGGTGCTTAAGCCGTTCAAGCGGTTGCATTACGATGAGGCCGCGAAGATCCTCGATAAGTATTGGGACGAGAAACTTGCATTGGGTACACAAGACCTTCCGCCAACATTCAAGCGTTTTTCGTATGGGGATGATTTTGGTGCGTATGATGAAGTAGCACTTACATCGATCTACGACGAACCGGTGATCGTGCATCACTACCCGGCGGAAGTCAAGGCGTTTTACATGAAGCGCGATCCGAATGAGCCTGATAAAGCGCTTGCGATGGATGTGCTCTTTCCAGGCTTCGGCGAGATCATTGGCGGATCACAGCGCGAAGATGATTACGACACACTCATGCAGAGGATAAAGGAGCATGATCTGCCGATGGAGGCATTCGAATGGTACCTTGATCTTCGCAAGTTTGGAACTGTGCCGCACGCAGGTTTTGGATTGGGACTTGAGCGGCTCGTACTTTGGGTCTGTGAGCTCGATCATATCCGAGAAGCGATCCCATTTCCTAGAACGTTGAATCGCATTTGGCCCTAATTGTGCACATGAGAGACTCATTCGGTAACCATATCAACCTATGAAACGAAGCTGTTTTGCCCTTGTCATTGCCACTGTTCTGCTTACATCATCAATGGCATCCGCTCAGACCACGCGGACCGATTCGCTTGCACCAAGGATCACACGTTTTAGCGAGAATGTCTTTGGAGTTGGACTAGCTGCTAGTCTTTGCAGCGGTTTGGGCCTTTCGTTCAAGCATCACCTCGCGAATATTCCGATCGCGTATCAGATCACAGGGGGTCCATTTAAGACGAGTGGGATCGCGATGTGGGATATCGGTGCTGAATTTCAATACGATCTTTCGGTAGCATCGAATCGACTCTATGCTGTCTTTGGAGTCGGAGAATACTATTACGGCAGCAGCGATAGCGCAAAGACGGGCAATCAACTCGTAAGCCCAACACGACTTGGAATTGGCATTGGCTATGAAATGTCACAGAGCAACGCGATCGGACTCTCGCTAAATCTGATGGTCACGTTATTCGAGCCTGACGGAGTGATCCTGCCTTTGCCAAGCATTGGAGTGCACTATTACTTCAAGTAGGTTGAGATCAGATCCTGCTCAGTTTCCGATGCATCAACTTTTCGAGAGTAATTCTCGGGAGATTTCTGACTCGAATCTGCGTTAGGCAGTCCGACTTTTGCTTGGGGCGTCTTCTTTTCTTTGTGCCAAACTGAATGGAGATCGGTGAGATCATCTTTTGGGTCTTGAGTATAGGGGCGATCGCCTCTGCTGTGTTATGTGTAACCCGGCAGAGCGCGGTTGTAAGTGCACTGATGCTCGTGCTCACGTTTGTTTGTCTTTCGGGGCTATATCTTACTCTCCAGGCGCAATTCCTTGCTGTTGTGCAGGTTGCAGTCTATGCCGGTGCCATCATGGTGTTAGTGCTGTTCGTCATTATGCTTCTTAACCTCTCTGCGGAAGAGTTCAAGATTGCCGGCAACTGGAAGACAGTCGCGGGATTACTTGCGACACTTGGAGTAATGGCTCAGATCCTCGCTGCGATCTTTATGTCATCGGATAAACTGCCCCGCACCATTCATGCAAATGCTGGCGTGCTTGGTACAACGGAATCGATCGGCGAGATGCTCTACTCAAGCTACTCATTCCCATTTGAGATGGCTTCGATCATCCTGATCTCCGCGGCGGTGGGAGCGATCATCCTGGCAAAAAAACGTCTCGTCTGACATAAAGCATGACCTCACTCACCAACTATCTCGCGGTCAGCGCAATCCTTTTTATCATTGGCACAGCAGGTGTGCTGTTTCGCCGAAACGCGATCATCATTTTTATGTGCATCGAGTTGATGCTGAATGCGGTCAACCTGACGCTCATCGCATTCTCTCAATTTCTTGGCAATCAGACGGGCCAGATACTCGTTTTTTTCGTGATGACCGTGGCGGCTGCAGAAGCCGCTGTGGGCCTTGCGATCGTGATATCGCTCTTCCGTAATAAAGAGACGGTCGAGATCGACAAGCTCAATCTTTTGAAACTCTAAACTAGTCTGGTAACAAGCTTCAATACGTGACACAACTGATACCCGTCATTGTTTTCGCTCCGCTCGCGGGCTTCCTCATTAATGCGTTCTTCGGATCGCGACTTGGGAAGCTCTCGGGCTGGATTGCAACACTTGCGGTGTTTATCAGTTTTGTGATTTCCGCGGGCTTGTTCGTGGAAATGCTCCAGAAGCCCTCAGACGATCGAGCGATTCACTATGTGCTCGCCAATTGGCTCGATGTCGGGAAGGTCCACGTCGGGATCAGCTTTTTGATCGATCAGCTCTCGATCATTTTCATGCTTATCATCACAGGTGTCGGTGCGCTGATCCATCTTTATTCGATCGGCTACATGAAAGGTGACCGTGGCTTTGCGCGGTTCTTCACCTACATGAATTTGTTCATCGTCATGATGCTGCAACTCGTCATGGCCGATAATTTTCTCTGGACCTTCGTCGGCTGGGAAGGCGTGGGCCTCTGCAGTTATCTTCTCATCGGATTCTGGTACGAAGAGAAGAAGAATACCGATGCAGCGAAGAAGGCATTTATCGTCAATCGTATCGGGGACTTCGGCTTTCTCGTTGCGATGGGAGCGATGCTTGCAGCCTATGGCAGCTTGAATTATCTTGATCTGCTTGGGTCCGGTGGCAATATCATTGATGGCTCAAAGCATCTCGGCGTTGTTGCGGGCATGCACGGTGGCGATTGGACCATCGGGTTCATTACTCTGATGCTCTTTCTAGGTTGCACCGGTAAGAGCGCGCAGATCCCGCTCTATGTATGGCTTCCGGATGCGATGGCTGGTCCAACACCCGTCTCCGCATTGATCCATGCGGCAACGATGGTAACGAGCGGAATTTTCCTTGTCGCTCGCTCGAATATGTTTTTCGCGCTGGCACCAGTAACGATGGGTGTCGTTGCGGCTGTTGGTGCAACGACAGCCGTGTTCGCTGCGATCATCGGCATCTTCCAGAATGACATCAAGAAGGTGCTGGCGTATTCGACGATCTCGCAGCTTGGGTACATGTTTCTCGCGCTTGGAGTTGGTGCGTTCACTGCTGGCGTGTTCCATGTAATGACACACGCATTTTTTAAGGCCTGTCTCTTCCTCGGTTCGGGTGCAGTAATTGAAGCAATGCATCACGAGCAGGACATGCAGAAGATGGGTGGCCTGAAAAAATATCTTCCTATTACCTTCTGGACGTTCATGATCGCGACGCTTGCGATCAGCGGCATCCCGCCGTTCGCCGGTTTCTTTTCAAAAGACGAGATCCTCTGGAGTGCGTTCGGCCGCGGCAGCGTGTTACTTTGGCTGATGGGAGCAATCGCTGCGATGATGACTGCCTTCTACATGTTCCGCGCTGTCTTTCTTACATTCTTTGGTAAGGAGCGCTTTGATGCTGAGCATCACAAACCGCACGAAGTGAGATGGCATATGACTTTGCCACTCATCGTGCTTGCAGCGCTTTCGATCGTTGGCGGATTTCTCAATATTCCCCACGTCCTCGGTGGAAATGCAACGCTCGAACATTGGCTTGCGCCGGTTCTGGAGCAAGGCGAACAGGCCGCACAAGTATCTTTCAGTGAAGCCGGCGCAGGACTTGAGATCGGGTTGATGGTCACCTCGGTCGCCATAGCGATCTGCGGTATCCTGTTGGCGATGCGGTTCTACAAAAAGAAAACAACACTTGCTCGTGACGAAGCTGTGCTCGGAACGCCGTATCGAATTGCAGTTCACAATTTTTATGTCGATGAAGCTTATGATAAGCTGATCGTCCAACCGACGTACACCTTCAGCGATCGCATCCTATACAGGATCGTGGATGTAAAGATCATCGATGGCTTCGTGAATGGACTCGCGTGGCTTACGGGTGGTGCGAGCAACATTATTCGCAGGATCCAGACGGGCGTTGTGCAGAACTATGCCGTGATGATCGTAGTCGGTTTGCTTGCCATTGTGAGCTATTTGATGATCTTCTGAAAAACCACTAAATGGGTTTGCTTTCATTACTCATCTTTTTTCCTTTAGTGGGTGCTCTGGCGGCACTCTTGATGCGCAGTGCCTCCGCAGCGAAGGTGGTGACGTTGGCCACAGCACTCGTTACGTTTGGCATTTCCCTCGTCGTCTATACGCAATTCAATTCGAGCCTTGCTGGGTTCGATCTGAAAGAGCAATTCCAGTGGGTGGTCTTGCCGGGGCTACATCTATCCTATTTCGTCGGTGTGGACGGCATGTCGATGATGCTTGTCCTCCTTACGACGTTCCTGATGGTTATCACGCTCATCGGCACCTGGAATTCTGTGACGAAGAATGTCCCAGCGTTCATGGCGCTGCTGTTGTTGCTCGAGACGGGAATGCTCGGCGTGTTCCTCTCGCTCGATCTTTTCCTCTTCTACGTCTTCTGGGAAGTTGTGCTCATTCCGATGTATTTCATCATCGGACTTTGGGGCGGCAAGCGGAGGATCTATTCGGCAGTCAAGTTCTTCATCTTCACGATGTCGGGATCGCTGCTGATGCTTGTAGCGATCATCTGGCTAGGTGTTGAAGCTGGAAGGCAATTGGGTGAATTTACCACTGACATCACGAAGCTTTATCAGGTAAGCCGGTCGCTTCCGATCGACGTCCAGCATTATCTCTTCCTCGCGTTCGCGCTTTCTTTTGCGATCAAGGTACCGCTCTTTCCATTTCACACATGGCTGCCAGACGCACACGTTGAAGCTCCGACTGCTGGTTCAGTGATTCTTGCGGGCGTATTGCTCAAAATGGGCACATACGGTCTCATCCGCTTCAATCTTGGTCTTTTCCCGGAAGCGAGTTTCGATTATGCGGGATTGATGACAGCTCTGGCTGTTATTGGCATTATATATGGCGCACTTGTCGCGATGGTGCAAACCGATATAAAGAAGCTCATCGCTTATTCGAGCGTGACGCATATGGGCTTCATCGTACTCGGGATATTCTCGATGACCCGCGAAGGATTGCAGGGTGCAGTGATCCAGATGGTAAATCATGGTCTCTCGACAGGCATGCTCTTCATGATGTTCGGGATGATGTACGATCGTCGTCACACAAGGGAGATATCAGAATATGGCGGACTTGCCCGAGTGGTCCCGCTCTTTACCGTCTTCTTCGGTATTGCAGTGTTCTCTAGCGTTGGGCTTCCTGGGCTCAATGGCTTTATCGGAGAATACCTGACAATGATGGGAGCGTATCAATCGAGTGTGCTAGGTAGTTGGTCGTATGCGATTTTCAGCGCGACCGGAGTGATCCTCGCGGCTGTCTATCTATTATGGATGTATCAGCGCTTTGTCTTCGGCAGAGCGAAAGGGGAAGTAGCAGTCGAGCACAATGGCCACGATTTGTCACATACAGCCACTCAACATATCGGTCATGCTGTCAATGATCTTTCGTGGCGCGAGATCGTTGCGGTAGTTCCGCTCGTGATTTTTATGGTGTGGATCGGTATTCGACCGATGCATTTTCTCGGGACCAGTCAGTCTGCAATGTATAAACTTTCAGACGATCTATTGCAGCAGAAGTCTGGCGTTGTTGTACCTGTGCAATCGGCACAACCGTCTAGACCAATGACGCCCGCGCCCGGCGGCGTAAGACAATAAGAGCTTCATAGCATAATTTGCAGTGCCAACGATCACCCAAGTAACGACGACAGATATTATCGCAGTACTTCCGCTACTGGTGCTTGCCGGCACCGGCATGCTGGTGCTGCTGTGGGATGCGTTTGAGAAACGGCCGTCGAGGATCCCATTGACGATTGCAGTTCTTGGTTCGGTCGGAGCGATCGCTGCGGCTCTGGCGAATATCGATCACAACGGCCGCGCATTCAAAGGGATGCTGCTTGATTCGACCTACTCCAATTTTTACACGATCATTTTTTCGATCGCGGCGATTCTGGCTGTCCTCCTTGCGGAGCGGTATCTCAAAGACGAAGAAGTGGTCATCGGCGAGTTTGCTGGACTCGTGCTGTTCGCCGCATGCGGAATGGTGATGCTCGCTTCGGGCATGGATCTTATCGTCACTTTTCTTGGCCTCGAGACGATGTCGATCGCATTCTACGTGATGGCAGGACTCTTTCGAAAGCAGGTGCGATCGAATGAAGCGGCTTTGAAGTATTTTCTCCTGGGATCGTTCTCAGCAGGATTCTTCCTTTACGGAATTGCACTGATCTATGGCACCTTTGGATCGACGAATCTCGACGCCATGCACCGCCTGCTCCTGAACCCAGCAGATGCTGCTCGTATTGTGTCCACACCGATCTTCTGGATGGGTACTGCAATGCTGCTCGTTGGGTTTGCATTCAAGGTTGCGGCATTCCCATTCCATCAATGGGCGCCTGACGTATATGATGGCGCGCCAACGGTTGTGAGTGGGTTCATGTCCACGGCCGGCAAAGCCGCCGCCTTCAGCGCGTTTGTGCTGATCTTTGATGTTGCCTTTGCGCCTGTAGTTGCAAATCCGGCTGCTGAGGATAAACTGCAACTTATTCTTTGTTTGCTCGCTGTGGGCTCGATGATCTATGGGAACATCACAGCGATTGCGCAGTCGAACGTTAAGCGCATGCTCGCTTATAGCAGCATTGCACATGCTGGTTATCTATTATTGGGAGTTGCCACACTGAACGCCGAGGGTTCTCGGGCGGTAGCGGTCTATCTCACGGTCTATACGTTGATGCAGATCGGCGCCTTCGGTGTTGTCGCACATATCGAGAAAGAATCAGACGGTGGGCTCTTCCTCAACGATTACGCAGGACTCGCCCGCCGAAAACCGATGCTCGCATTCATCATGACGATCATGATGCTGTCACTTGCGGGCATTCCACCGCTCGGAGGATTCTTCGGCAAATATTATCTCTTCGCTTCCGCCATTCGCGCTGGGCTTACGCCGTTCGCTGTTATTGGTGTTCTTGCGAGCCTCGTATCTGTTTACTTCTATTTGCGGGTCATCGTCCTCATGTACTTCCGCGAGCAAGGCGAGACTGTCTATGGCACTGAGATGGGCAAAACCGTTTTGGTCTCACCGATTGGTGGAGCAGCCCTCGCAATACCAGGAACAACAGGGGCGTGGGCTGCACTGATTCTTGCGGCAGTTGGATTATTCGTGCTCGGTGTCGCGCCTGCCATTATGACGAGCATCGTACAAAACTTTTTCGTACAACCTTAAACCAGGTGTCCGAATGAGTGCAGTTCGCCGTCAACAATGATCCCCGTACTCACTTCCCAAGAGGCGCGTGATTATGATCGTTATCTGATCGATGAAATTGGCATAGCTTCCTCAGAACTCTTGGAGCGCGCATCAGCTGCGCTCTTTGCGCATGTAGGTCCTTGGCTCGAGCAAGAGCCGAATTCGCAAGTGATCGTCTTCAGCGGCCGTGGCAACAACGGCGGAGATGGAATCGCGTTAGCTCGACTCCTTTCCAAAGCAGGAGCTAAAACTCAAATTGTCATCGTCGGCAACCCAATGTCGATGTCTGCAGAAGCAGCCAAGCAATACGAGCTTCTCCTCAACGAAGAAAAGCCGCCCCCAATTTTTGAATTCAGCGACTCATTGCATTTAACGATCGATGAATCATATCCGCTTATCATCATCGATGCACTTCTCGGCACTGGTGCCTCAGGTCATCTCCGAGGGGATATTCCTGAAGCTATAATCTTTCTCAATCATGCCGCATCGAGATATGGCGCACTTGTACTTTCCGTAGATATCCCAACCGGCATGGACGTGGATACTGGTGCATTCCAGATTGATGAAGAAGATAGGCCGCTGGTAGTGAAAGCGGATATAACGGTATCCATTGCTGCAGCCAAGGTTGGATTCTATCGAGGCAGTGCACATACTATCACTGGTACTGTCGCCGTGGCTCCTCTCACAGATCGAGCAGATCTTCAACCGCAATCGCACATTCACCTCGTCGAGCGAAGAGACGTCATCAATGCATATCCAAAGCCTTCGAACATTGCATCGAAGTATGACTTTGGGCATGTGCTGTCTGTCTGCGGATCACGGGGGATGACCGGCGCCGCGATCATGGGCGCTGAATCCGCGCTTCGCTCTGGGTGCGGACTTGTTACCGTCGCGACTTCGGCCAGCGAACGACACATCGTCGCTCAAGCGATGGCTGAGCTCATGACGGTCGGACTTCCCGAGACTTCTACCGGCGCTCCAACTACATCATCTTGGAACGTGCTCGAATATTTCATCGGGCGAGCTGATGTCTTACTTATCGGATCGGGAATGAAGCCCGAGCCTGAAACCGCCGATCTTTTGCGCAAAATTCTACGCGAGGCAGTCAAACCGATAGTTGCTGATGCGGGAGCATTGCACGCGGCGGCCGAAGAACTGGATATCTTGAAGCAACGACAACACGCAACTATCCTTACACCGCACGCGGGTGAGCTTGCTACACTCGTGGGAGTCGAGAGAAAGCAAGTCGAAGAGGATAGGCTGGAGTATGCGAGGTCATTCGCCGTCGAGCACAAAGTGACAGTTGTCAGTAAAGGGGCACCGACGTTTACGGTCTCGCCTTTGGGTGATGTGTTTGTGAACACGACCGGCAATGTTGGCCTTGCAACCGCAGGTTCGGGCGATGTGCTGGGCGGCATGATCGCTGGTACTTTTGCGCGGATGACAGCTGAACCCACGGACGCTGCATGGATCGCAGTCTATCTTCATGGGGCCGCGGCTGATCTCGCCAAAAAAGAGTGGACTACTGTCGGTATGACTGCCCGAGATGTAACGTTTAAGCTCGGCGAGACATATAGAAGTATGGGATTCGAATGAGTCCTCTCAAAAAGTTGATCATCAACAGTTGAACATGCCTTCAACGGCGACCGCACTTTTACGCAAAGACTTCACGATCGAATTTCGCACGCGCTTCGGCGTAAGCGCGGTCGTGATGTTCCTGCTGGTGACGGTTGCAGTGATCGCGTTCTCAACGCCTGGCGAGCAGCTCTCTCCAAGTATCTTGAGTGCGTTCTTTTGGATCGCACTTTTTTTTGGCGGCATGACAGGCTTGGCGCGCAGTTTTATCGCAGAAGAAGAACGAGGGACCGCTTTCCTGCTTCGGGTTTACGCACCAAGCGACTCCATCTTCATCGGAAAGCTTCTCTTCAATCTTGCGATGATGCTCAGCCTCTCACTCGTGAGCGTTCTTGCCTTCCTTTTTTTCTTTCGTGATTTTGTAGTGAAAGATTGGCTGATGTTTCTATTGCAGCTCGTACTTGGCGCGGCGGGAATTGCCTCAGTGTCGACGATCCTCTCGGCGATCATCGGACGAGCGGCTCAGAAGGGCGCCTTGCTTCCCGTTCTCGCATTGCCGGTACTGATGCCACTTGTGATCGCTACAACCGATGCAACCCGCATCACGCTTGAAGTTGCAAACTCGTGGGATGGGATTCGAGAGAATATTTTGATCCTTTTATCGTTTGATGTGGCTATCACGCTCGTCAGCTATGTTCTGTTCGATGTTATCTGGAAGGACTGATTTACAATCCAATATATGAAGATCTTTCGGTCCTATCTGTTCCTTTTTGCTCTGGCCGTTGCGATGACCGTGTCGGTTTATCTCTCGCTTGCAACGCCTGTCGCCGGCAATTTCGGCGATGTTGTCACATTCAAAATGAATGGGACGGCAAATTCAACTCCAGCGCTCTTAAGACTCGATCGCTCAGCATTCGATACGTTGGGGAGCCTCCACATTATTGCATCCGATCGATATGGCACAAGGCAGTTGGTCCGCCTTGTGAGTCAAACACAAATTAGTGACGCTGGCGTCAAGCCAGGACATAGTTTCGTCGCGCTCGTCGAATACATTCCTGCTGAGAAGATGTTCGTCCTGGGCCCGATCGAGCGCGTCGATCCGATCATGACGTTTGATTTTATTCCGGGACTTGGCGAACTTGGGCGCAATATGCTCTTTCACGTGCCGATGTCCATGACTGCGTTCCTTGCATTCCTGGTTGGCACGATCTACTCCATCATGTATCTGATTAGGAAGCGTCCGAGCGATGATCGCTCCGCGCGTGCGGCTTCCGCAGCAGGGTTGCTTTTTACACTACTTGCGACGATCACAGGCAGCATCTGGGCTCGTTTTAGCTGGGGGACGTTCTGGAACTGGGATCCGCGCGAAGTATCCATCTTTATTCTGCTTCTGATCTACGTTGCGTATTTCATCCTTCGTTCGCTGCTCGAAGAAAGCGAGGAGAAGAAGGCGCGCATTGCGGCGGTCTATAATATTGTCGCATTCGTGAGCGTACCATTCTTGATGTTCGTAGTGCCACGTATCAAACAAAGTTTACATCCTGGAGGAGGTGGCTCAGAGGCACCGATAATCAATACGTCATCGACACCTGTTCATACCGATCCCGCATTACTAAACCTACACTGGATCATGGTGATCCTGTTCGTACTCTTGTTCGTTTGGATGAAGGATCTTTACACTCGCATACTCACCCTGGAAGAACGAACCGAAAACTAACGCGCTATGGAATTTCTTGAACATCATCCTCTTTATGTGGTAGCGATCATTGGGTCGGTCGTCTGGCTGGGGATCTTCTTTTTCATGCTCGGCATCGAGCGCCGTGTAAAGAAGCTCGAGCGCAAAAAAAAAACGTTATAACGGCTTGTCTGGGAGTGCAAGTCGGCCTTTCTAAGCCTGCCCGAACCAAGTGAAATTTCCTCCTGTTTTGGCGTATAAGAAACCTATATCGCAATGAAGCCCAAGCATATCGTCGCTCTCGTAGTCGCTCTCGTGTTTATCGGGGTTGCCGCATTTACGCTTGTCGACAACAAGATCGACTATTCCGATTTCCAGAATGCCCAGCATACTGGTAAGCGTGCCCAGATCTCAGGTACTTGGGTGAAGGAAAAGGGTGCACACTACGATGCGAAAGCAAATCAGTTTACGTTTGTCATGAAGGACCACAAAGGCATCGAAATGCCAGTGAGTTTTGCTGGCATGAAGCCCAATAACTTCGAGATGGCTCCGAGTGTTGTATGTGTGGGAAAGATCGAAGGCGGGACATTTGCAGCAACTGATATCCAGACCAAGTGTCCTTCGCGGTATGAGGGATCTGGAAAGATGCAGACTTCTCCGAGTGAAAATGCCGCACCTCAGTCGGATCAGCCTGCTTCAAGTTCGATGTGACTTGATCGCTGCTCGACTCCTCCCCATGGATCGTCAATCGTTAATGACAATTTTTTCAAGAACTAACTTATGATCGGTAGTATCGCGATGGCAATCACGCTCACAGCTGCGCTGGCAT
>Ga0207112_1065_pt1 | contig 27475 bp, 22 predicted proteins | sample Alteio_BWMinHeat_72_FD_153549 | JGI IMG/M metagenome (GOLD analysis project Ga0207112, IMG submission 153549) | Enriched cells from forest soil in Barre Woods Harvard Forest LTER site, Petersham, Massachusetts, United States -... | ecosystem: Environmental > Terrestrial > Soil > Temperate forest >...
TGCTGTGATACCGTGGCAGTGTTCCGCTTCGATCGGCCTCTGGCGAACGGAAGATGGCGGACTCACCTGGAGTGAAACGGGGCTGCGAGCTGGGATCTCATCTCTTTACCAAACATCTTCTACGCTGGTCGCTACCGATATTTATGATCGAGGACATCTTTCCTCCGATAGCGGAAAGACGTGGGACGGTTCGTTTCTCGCGAGTACGAACTGCGTCGATTTTGTCGATGATCTGCATGGCGTCATCAGCGATTTTCGGGGACAGAATTGGCTCGTCACGAGTGATGGCGGAAGGACGTGGAGCAATTCGAATATGACGACGGAGTCGTGGTCGGTCTATGGTGTAAAGGGCACAAGCGTCTTTTATGCTGCGCCGGAGGGTCCGAGCGATGGGACGCCCTATCGAACGGAGATCCTACGTTCAACAGATTATGGCTTGAATTGGAGTGTCGCGTATCAATTCGACTTCCGCACAACAGGTACGATTCGCGGCGCCGGAGAGGATGTCCTCTATGTGCAGACAGGATGGAATAATAATCTCGAGCCCTTCAAGCGCAACTTCTATCGTTCGATCGATCACGGCGTGACGTGGACGAATATCGGCGGCCCAGGCACGTTTGGCGATTCGCGTTTTGTGGTCTATGGCGGGGCATGCGAAGGTGTGCTGCTCTATGCATTCGATTCGGCTGGCGGGCTCTACCAATTCCTTGACGAGGCGTTTCAGCGCGCAGGTACCGATATGCTGCAGGCGCATTCCATGGGGACGAAACACGTTGCGGCCAACACGACAGTCTCGATTCCGATCGATCTCTCTCTCAAGACAGTCGATCGTTTGCTAGACACGATGAAGATCTATGAGATCGATTATTCGATCATCTACAACGGCGACTTGCTTGACATCGACGCGAAACATCTTCTCTCCAGAGTAACCGCTCCGCCTGGCTGGGCGGTCAAGAGTGCAACGATAAAAAGTGGAGAGCTCTCGGTTGAGCTTTCAAATATTTCGGCCCAATCACTTACTAATGTGCTGCAATTGGGCAGCGTCCTATTTGATACCTACAGCGGCAACTCGAAAACGACGGTCGTGGGCTTTAGCAGATTTCTGACAAAAACTGCTCAGGCTACCTATCACTATTGCACTGGCTTTGAGGGTGATTATCTGGGTCTTGTTGTGATCGATGCGTCTGGTGTCGCAACAGCCGCGAGGGCTTCGAATGTCATGATCTATCCGAATCCTGTTACACAAGGGACACTGAATCTCGGATTCGATCTCCAGCGAGAGACCCGCGTGAGCGTTGAAGTGTTTGATCTGCTTGGTCATCGAATGTTTGATCTGGGATCTTCTCAGACACTTGCTCAGGGTCATCACACGATTGCACTTCGCACACAAGCACTCAGTGCAGGTGTCTACTATGTTCGTCTTGATCTCGCGGGGGTTCCGGTGACGCAGAAGTTTACTGTTTTTAGATAGTGGGGGTCTGAGATAGGGCTTGTTGTCATTATTTCTGGGTTCGAGGGGTTAAGAGCGCAATGGATATTGTCTTTACCGTTCTGTTGCTGTTGTCTGCCGCGAGCGCCGCGCGTCTTTCGAATCGAGAGAAGGCAAAAGGCCGCCGCGTTACTGAATGGGCGTTCCTCCTGATAACATACCTCTCACTATTTTATGCCGCACGCAATCTCTTTCCGTGGTTCTTGACATCAAGAGGGGACTCCAGAGATCTTCCGGTGGAAGTGGTTTGCATCGTTATAGCCGTGGTGCTAACGTTAGTGACAAGGTCGAGGGAAGTAAGCAAGGTTTAGATATGGATAAATGAACAGATAAGAAAAGACCCCGAGCTTTCGCTTGGGGTCTCTCCTTGAAAGCGACTGTGGCACCTCGGCTTGATTGGCGCAAGCTGCCGTTTCTCAGAATATTCGATCATCTGAAAATATCGATATACTCACTAAAAGCGTAGCGTCGATTTCTACTGAAGCCTGTCATTTCGCGAAGGATACCGAGCTGCTCGAAGTCCTGCAGCAATCGTGAAGCGGTTGAGAGGCTTAATTCTAGCTCCGCTTCGAGACGGTGCCGACCGAGAATTGGTTCTTTGTAGAGCAAATGCAGGAGGTCCGCACCGATTGCAGATCTCTTGCCAAGCTTGATCAGTTTCTTTGTTTCGATCTGCTGCTTCAACTCAACGATCTTCTCGAAGGTAAGCACCGACCGCTCAGCGGTTTCGATAACACCAACAAAAAAGAACTTCAGCCACTGATCGAGCTCGTTCTTTTCACGAACGCGTGTTAGGAGGTCGTAGTATTCGCTCCTGTTGCGCTCGAAAAAGTCGGAGAGATAGAGCGTCGGCTTCGAAAGCAGCCCGGCACTGACCAGATATAGAGTGATCATGAGCCGCCCCAGCCTCCCGTTACCATCCAGAAACGGATGGATCGTTTCGAACTGATAGTGTGCAAGTGCGATCCTTGTCAGTGGCGGCACTGAAATCCTTGTGTTGTTCAGGAATTTTTCGAGATCGCTCATGAGTGCCTCGACCTCCGAATGAACCGGCGGTACATAGATAGCATGCTTGAGCGAAGGCCCGAGCCAGTTCTGGCTCCGTCGAAATTCTCCGGGATTCTTGTGCTTTCCCCTGACACCAGTGAGCAGCCGCACGTGCGTCTCTTTTAAAAGGCGATTCGAGAGCGGTAGCTTTTTGAGACGCTCGATAGCAAAGTTCATCGCGTCAATATGATTGCGTACCTCCTGCCAATCGTCACGGCGCTCAATGTCGATGTTCGCAGATTGCTCCAGCGCCTCTTCCATCGTTGTTTGAGTCCCCTCGATCTTGCTCGAAGTGGTCGCCTCTTTTGCGATGTGCATCCGAATAAAGTACTCGGTCTCAGCGATCCATCTTCCAGCGGCGTTCAGTTCACCGAGCTTGCGATCGGCCGCCGATTGCAGCGCAGCCAGTTTCGGCTCGTTGATCATCCACTCTCGATCAACGAGTTCAGGCAAGAAGCTCTTGTATTCCTGCTGCTTCCTGAATGATCCTGCTTTGAAGGTTCGGGTATCCATCTGACGACATAAAAAGGCTTGTGGTCAGTAAAATGATTGAATGAACAGATAAATTCCCATATGTTCAAAAATAGATATAATTGAACATAAGATTATTTATCTGTTCAGTTGTGACCAGATATGAAAAGACCCCGAGCTTTCGCTTGGGGTCTTCTTTTGGAAGCTTGGTAGAGCTTAGTTACAACTGATCGCGAATCTTGTTGTGATGCCGGTGAGCATGCCGTACATCGCTTTTGCGGAGCGAGTGGCTGCTTTTGTTGCACGGAGTTGATCGTCCGGAGTCGTTGCGGCGGCTTCGATCATTTCCTGCTCGCTGGAGCGGTGCCACTGGTCGACTTCTGCGTGTACTTTGAAAAAGCTGAGCGCGCGGTCATCGGTGATCGCATAGTGCTTCGTAAGGCCATCGATCTTCGTGATCGAGACTTCAGGGATCTGCGACTCGTAGCCATAGAGCGCGGAGAGCCCTTCGAGTGCGTCGCCATTTCGAGTCAGTTCGCGCATTGTTGCGATGAGTGCTTCGGTCTCGGGCATGACTTCGGCATTCTTTACATCATCACGCGAGAGGCCCAGCGCATCCGAAAATCGGAGCCAGAGTTCGGGATGGTTCACTTCACCGCGCTCTTCTTCGATGAGGTTCTCGAGCAAATGCTTGCGCGCAGTCGCGTCGGTGGTGTTGGCGTGCACCTGACTTACGAACGTCGGGAATGCCTTCTCAAACTGATAATACTGCTTTGCGTATTCGCGCAGCGCTTCCATGGAAAGCGTGCCATTGTTCCATGCCTGATAGAACGGGTGCTGCAAAAGCGCATACTGGTTAATGGCGCCGTCGAGTTGGGTAGTGAAGCTGCTCATGATGTCGAAAATGGATGCGTGTTAAAAATGCCTGGGCTCTCATGCGTGTAGCCTGTGCAAATGTACAAATAGAATTTAGTTAAGAAGCTTAAGCATGAACATCTCTGAGCGCGTTAGCCGATCCCAAGAAAGCTCTCGGCCGCCTGAAAGCGGGCGAGGAAAGCTTTGCGGGTCTCGGAATGCTCAGGCTTACGAAGGTTGGGGTCGGCTTTTGTGAGGTCGGCCGCATCGTCATGAGCGGTCTGGAACATCTTTGCATCGCGAATGACATCGGCGATCTGCAACTCCGGCAATCCCGATTGTTTGGTACCGAAGAACTCTCCCGGTCCACGAATTTCCAGATCGACTTCAGCGATCTCAAAGCCATTGTTCGTGCGCACCATTGTTTCCAAACGGCGTAGCGCGATCTCGCGGTATTCGATCTGCTGGGATGTTTCTTTACCATCGGTGCGCGGCCGCAGTTTGTCGGATGCCACGAGGATGCAGTAAGACTGCGCCGCACCGCGACCAACGCGACCGCGGAGTTGGTGGAGCTGCGCGAGTCCGAACCGTTCTGCATGCTCGATGATGATTGCAGTTGCGTTCGGGATATCGATGCCGACTTCGACCACAGTAGTCGCAACAAGCACATCCACTTTCTTCTCTTTAAAGTCAAGCATTGACTGGAGCTTATCTTTTGAGTTGAGTCTGCCGTGCAAGAGACCAAACCGAATGTCCGGCATGATCGCCGACAACTCCTCGAACGAAGCCGTTGCCGCCGCAAGGTCCGACTTCTGCGATTCCTCGACCAACGGATAGACAACGAATACCTGCTCGCTGCGTTGCTTTACTGCATTGCGTATTGACTGATAGAGCTTCTCATGTTCGTCCTGATAGAGCAGCTTTGTTATGACGGGCTTCCTGTTCTTTGGATATTCGTCGATGACCGATACATCGAGATCACCGTAGAGCGTGAGGCTGAGCGTTCTCGGTATAGGGGTCGCAGTCATGATGAGCACATCGGGCGCATGCTTGGCACCGGTCTCTTCGCCTGTCTGGTAGGCTTTCTCGAGCAACCGCTTGCGCTGTGCGACGCCGAACCGGTGTTGTTCGTCAATAACGACGAAGCCAAGCCGATCGAATCGGACGCCTTCCTCAATTAGTGCATGAGTGCCGACCGCAATATGCGTTCGTCCTTCGGCGATATCGCTGAGCGCGAATGCACGGTCTTTTTTCTTCAGTCCACCCGTGAGAAGCGTGATTGTTAGCGGAAGTCCTTCCAGAAAATTCGCAAGCGTAGCATAATGCTGCTCGGCGAGAATTTCGGTTGGAGCCATAAGCGTGCATTGATAACCATTCTCGATCGCGGCGAGCATTGCCAGGAGCGCAACGATCGTCTTGCCACTGCCTACATCGCCTTGCAGCAATCGATGCATCGGCTTATGCACGACAACGCCACTACTCGCTTGCTTCGACATATCCCAGGCGATCTCTCGAAGCACACGAAACTGCGCGGGTGTCAGTTCGAATGGAAGCTTCTTCAAGAATTGTGAGATCAGGCCTTGTCGAGCGTTCGATTCGTGGTTGATAAAAGCATTCAGTGATCGCGTGTCGAACGTGATCCCGGGATGTGAGCGAAGCGCATTACGGCGACGTTCGAGGGCAAGTCGCAATTGTAGGAAGAAGAGCTCTTCGTATTTCAGTCGTCGAATGGCTTGCTCGAGTGCCGGCTTAGATTCTGGGAAATGGATTGAATGAATTGCTTCGCTGCGAGTGATCAGTTTGTAACGACGAAGCAATTGCTCCGGCAGCGTTTCGGTGAGTTCGGGTTTGCCGGAATCATGATCGAGCGCGCTACGCATGATGGTGCGTATCGATGCCTGGGAAAGTCGTGCGGTGCTTAATGCTGCCGGAAGGCTGTAAAATGGCAGGATGCCGCCCTTCTGGATCTCCGCTGATTCGCCGAGCACTTCGACGTATTCCGGCTGAACGATTTGAACGCGGCCAGCGAATTCACCGAGTCTGCCAATAAGAAGCAGCTCCGCGCCGACCTGATAGCGCGTTGCGAAATATTCGGCAGCCGTGAAATAAACAATGTCAAGCACGCCACCTGAATCATCCTTGATGACGATCTTGAGAAATGCACTTCTCGGGCCCATCCGCTGCAGCGATACGACCCGACCGCTCACCAACACCGATTTGCCGAGATGCTCAATAATGCCGCGCAGCTGCTGCACGGCCTCTGCATCCGCGTATCGCCTCGGATAATAATTGAGGAGTTCTGCGACGTTCGTGATGCCCGCTTTCACAAAAGCGGCGGCACGTTTCGGACCTATTCCTTTCAGGAATTGTAATTCCACTCTATCTCAAAGTTCTTTAGGGTGGATCGCAACGTAGACTTCAAAGCTCAGCGGATTCGGTCCGTAAATAAAGCTGATGTTGGTCGGAATATCATACATCGTGCCCTGCAATCCGAAGTCAACATCAATCCCTTTAAGATCAAAAAGCCGCCGGTTCACACCGAGCGTGAGTTGACTCACGCGCTCGAGAAGCGTTGGGTCGAATGCGAGACCCAGTTCGGTTTGAGGTTTTTCCACCATTTCGCCTCGAAGATAGAGTCCGTATCCTGCGTAGTGCGCTTCGGATTCGAGTAACAGACTTGGCTGGTCGGTGGTCGCATGATGATCTTTCTTCACACTCAGCACGAGTGTCGAAGACCACCACTTGTCATGAGCGTAGTTGCGCGTGTAGATTGCGGAGATCGTTCGGAGCGTCTCGTTCGAATTATCTCGTTCAGGATCGTTAAGGAAACCGTAACTTGCCTGCAGTGCGAGATCGGTGGTAGGATTCCAACTCACGCGAGCGCTCCACGAATCAATCCGGAGCGTATCAAAGTCTGTTCGATTTTCATCCGGCTCTCTGCCGTTGAAGAGAGATCCTTCGAAGCGTAGGTTTTCCGTGTTGACTCCCAGCGTGATAACGCCAAATGTGATATGAGTCGCGTCCTGCCAATGATGACCGATGGGAGCATCCGGATTTGACATCGCCGACTGACGGTGCATGAACGCAGGTGGACCAAGCGCCGGCTCACCGGGATACGCAAGATAAAGATATCCGCCGAATGTCTCTGAAAATTTTGTGCTAAACGTTGTTGAGAGTTCGGCGAAAAGATCGTGCGGATGCTGGCGATCGACGAGCCTCTTCCCTTGCCATGTTTCACCGGTTTGCAGCAGCAGTGGATATCCATAGCCGCCCTCGGTCAGCCAATCGAGACTCAGCATTGTTCGAAAGAGAAATTGCGACTCTTCCCCAATATCGTGCTGCGTCATCCCCATGATATAATTTGGCATGTCCCACTTCGTATCTCCTCGCTTTCCTCCAACGTAGGTGTAGCGCGGAGAGGCGTGACCATGCAGCATCGTCATCCAGCCGCTATAGTGATACATTGCTGCATATGTGGGGCTTGATGCCGGATGCCAGCTTGTGCCAGAGCCTTCCTGCGACATTGGTATGATCGCGGAAACTCCACCCGACATTGACGTCATTCCGGAACTCGTGCGCTCCGGCATCGACATCTGCATGCTCGAGTCCATCATGTTCATCGTCGAATCCATCGCCTGAGCATAGAGCGAACATGGAATCAAAAGGATCAGGAATGGGATGAAGTAGCGTGTCAACAACAGTGAGTAGATCAATGCGAGTCATACACGTGACGGTGGGTTATATACTCGTCACCTTCGGCATATTTCTGGGCGCTGGCTGTAAGAACCCCGCCGAGCAGAATAGCAATCCGCAATCGATGACGTTTCAATTCGATCGCATACCTGCCAACCGGGTTGGCGAGGTATATGCATTATGGGTCGAGGTGCCGAAGCAAGTGGCAAGTCAGAAAGGGCCATCGATCCAGCACGGGTTCGTCAACACCATCTTAATATCGCAATTCACCGTGGACGATCAGCGAGTCATGCATGGGTTCGACACTTCCGGAATGTCCAAAAGGATTGGAGTCAACTATGACTTGATCGTGCGCGCTGAACTTTCGGTTGAATCTGCTGGCCAGGTCGGAGCTTCACCTTCGAATGATTTTCTTATCGGCGATGTGACGGGTACTACAAACATTGGGACTGCAACGCTAAAGGCTTCACACCCATTCGCGTTCGGAGATTCGATCGCCGGAACGACATCGTGGGCGACGCTAGCATCATCTGCAGCAACTCCCGCTGATGCTAAGGGCGAAGTTTATTTGATGAATGCGACTTCGCCGACCTCAATTGCGCCAGGACTAATGAACGCGCCACAACCCACATATCCCTGGCAATTTGGATGTTGGACTGTCGATTCGACGAAGGGCACACCTGCTTACACGTTTCTTGGAAAGTTTTCCACTGCATCGGGACATGACTCGCAATCCCAATTCGATCATTTCATTTATCCCGGCGGCAGAACACCGGGGAACGTCGCTCAGCCGATCACAGACCTAACGGCAGGTCGCGCAGCGATCATGATCACCCTTGAGCCTAGTTTGAATGCTGATCCTGCTACGCCTTTTCCACTTATCGTGTGCTACGGGACAGTCCCGAAAGCTTGCACCGCGTTTCAGCCCTTCATGCTCCAGAACATGTCGGCAGAGATGCCCCAGATCACGGTGACCATCCTACGGTGAGAATGGAGAGGAATAATCTTCGTGAAACTTCGGTTAAGCGCTCGTTCCGTCAAACATCCAACGGGTGATCAAGAAAGGGTTTAAGTTTTTCCTTCGGCCGACTGCGATCGTCGCTGCGCTTGCAATATTCCTTCAGTTGAATATTGTGACTGCGATGAGTTGCCTGTGCGCACTGAATGCTGAAGGGATCGCAACGAGCCTCTGCGAAAAACAATCGCCGCATTGTAACGGACAGTGTTTTCTCAAGAAACAGCTTCGGAATGCGGCAGAAGAGAACTCAGGCAAGACTACGTCTGGACGAACCGAACAAAGCGGACGCACGCTCTTAGCACCAGTTCTGTATCAGACATCGCATCACTCGGCAGAAGCATGTTTGAGTGAGTCTCACATCACTACCACAACTCCCGCTGCGTTGACAAGCGCGGGCAGCACCAGATCGATCTTTAACCCTCCCCGGGCAGTCTGACACCACCATCTTCTGCGGCTCTCCAGCTCAGAATCAACTCCTAACTGCAGCGTGCGTTACTTGCATGCCAGCGGTTGTGTCATGAAATTATTGCAATTCAAGTTTGATATGATCTCTTTCATCAAGAGAAGCTCATTGCTTCTCATACTCTCATGTCTTTCTGTTTCTCAATCACGTGCTCAATTTCGGACGTTTGCTCCGATCGTGGTCTCAACTGATAAATGTGATTTCTGTCTTGCATCGCAAGGCATTTCGCCTCTTGAAATGGGGCGAACAGGTGTGCGTTACGATGTTCGTTATCTCAGACTCGGTGATTCGTATCACGATGGTACGAAGGTCGAAAATCCCACGCAGGATGCAGAGACTCACTTCACGAATCAGCTCACGATCCTTTACAATGTGGTCCCGAATTTATCCGGGATCATTATTGTCCCGTTTGCAAGTCGACATGAAAGTTCACTCAACGACCTTGGTCAACCCACCTCACTCGCAAACACTGGCCTCGGCGACATTTCGATTCTTGGGCGTTATAATGTCATTGCCGATCACGCGTTTGCTGACACCAGGATCGTTTCCGTAACTGCAGGTGTGAAGTTCGCAACGGGCAACACGACGAAACTAGGTCCGGACGGACTACCAGTGGATGCTCACTTGCAATTAGGTACGGGCTCTACCGATCTATTGCTAGGGGCTGGCGGCCTGTTAGGGTTTGATGATTGGAGTCTTGCTGCAAATCTGCTCGCGGGCGTAACTGGCAAAGGCGCGAATGGTCATCAATTCGGGAATAATCTTAACTATGCATTGACAGCGCGCTACCGTGTTTATCCGAACACAATGGACAACCCAACATTTTTTGCGACACTCGGAGCACTTGGCGAATTGCGCGCGCATGAAAAGATGAACGGTGCAGAGGATCCGAACTCCGGCGGTAACGTGACCTACATCGCTCCTGGAATTCAGATCTATTTCAACCCAAGTTTTTCGTTCGAGGCGAGTTATCAGTATCCTTTCCTGCACCAACTTAACGGAGACCAATTAGGCGAAACGTTTCGCATCATGTCCGGGCTTCAATATATGTTCTGAGTGGTGTAGCGCGAATGGATGAGTTTAAAAGGAAGGTGTCAGTAAAGGCTGCGCTCGTAGCCATCGGTTTGCTATGTACGATCGCAACCAGCGGTTGCAAACAGAGCGAGATCACCGCTCAGGATACCGGCAACTATCCAAGCAACATTAATGCGATCGTTTCGAGCAATTGCCTTGGCGGCGATTGTCATTCGAGCGCCACCCGCCTGAACGATAGCCTTGATGTCACAAGCTGGAAGGCGATGATGCAGACGGGACGGATCGCCGAAGTCATTCCGTTCCGTCCGCTGAACTCGCATCTGTTTCAGCATCTCAATAACGATCCCGCGATCAATGCGAGTGCTGCTCCCCTCATGCCGCTCGGTCGCGATGCGCTTTCGCGAGACGACCAGCACGCATTTTATGACTGGATCGCAAGTGGTGCGCCGTCGTTTGGAGGCGAGATATTCTATTCGACGGTACCCGAGCCGATGCTCGTCATCCATCAGGAGCAGGACCTTCTCTCGGTGATCGATCGAACCAATGGACGGCTTGCGAGAATCTTTGTCGATGGCAATGATCCGACCCAAGGCTTGCCGGCATTGGGCGCTCGCGCGTTGGCGAGTGCGGGCCGTTACAAAAAGATATTCGTTGGGTTTGCAAATGGGGCTCTTCGATCTTTCGATGGCAAAACATTCGCTCGGCTTTGGGAGGTACACTTACCGAATGCGATCAGCGGATTGGCAGTCTTGCCAGATGCCAGCAAAGGCTATTTGATAACTACTGCATCAAAGGATCCAGGTTCATATTCGGTGTTCGATGCGTTTTCGCTTCAGCTTTTGCGAACGGTCATTGATACGAACATTCAGGGCGCAGAGTCAATCAGTATCAGCACGGATGGCAGTCGCGCGTATCTGGTATGTGCAGGATCCGACGATATCAAGATCATCAATACATCGAATGATTCGATCATTGGCAACATCCGCTGTGGAGTCGATGTACCTCGACCACCACCAGCGGATTACGTTGCTCGATATCGACCGCACGAAGTCGCATTGTCTTCAGATGGTAAGACGATGTGGGTCTCGCTTCAGCTTTCCAATGAAGTGATCGCGATCGATATAGAGACAAAGAGTATCACTCGTAGAATTGGGGTAGGCTTTAGGCCGCTCGGTCTCGCTTTAACCCCGGATGACAAGGAGGTGTGGGTCGTCAACGAAAACTCCAGTAATCTGAGCATCATCGACAATACCAGCGGGAAGGTCGTCGGGACGATCGATAGCCTGGCCAATGCACCTGAGGAGATCGTCGTCTCTCCAGATGGCACTACCTTTTATGTGACGTGTCAGTATCTTGCCGCTGGTGGTCATCACCATTCAACAGGTGGTGGGCCTCCTGCCGGTGTCTTTGTACTTGATCGTCAATCCCGCAGTCTCGTAAAATCGATCGAGCTTCCGCCGTTCGCCACTTCAATTCTCATACCTTAAAAGGAAGCCTTCTTCCGACATTGTCAGAAGAAGGCTCTTCGGTAATCTTCGCACGTCCTCAGCGCGAGGAGCTCGAACCGCCGCCGCTTGAAGGCGACGGACCGCGATCAACATTTTCATTGATCTGATTGACAGCCTGCGTAAGCGGCATGCGCTCGCCTTTGCCAAGCTCCTTCATGGCGGATTTCGTCATGACATTATCAATAAGATGATAGTCTTTCGCTTGTTCAGGCGACATGTAGTTATCACGCTCAGCATCTTTCGCGATCTGTTCATACGTCTTGCCTGTGTGATACTCGTAGATCTTATAGAGTGTCTCGCGAATACGGAGCATCTCTTTCGTGTAGATCTCGATGTCGGTTGCCTGACCTTGCGTGCCACCGAGCGGCTGGTGGATCATAATGCGCGAGTTCGGTAGCGCAGTGCGCTTACCGGCCGAACCACCTGCGAGCAACAGCGAAGCCATCGACGCAGCCATACCGAGACAGATCGTCGCACAATCCGGCTTGATGTATTGCATGGTGTCATAGATCGCGAGACCTGCCGAGACGGAACCGCCGGGCGAGTTGATATAAATATTGATATCGCGGTCCGGATCTTCCGACTCAAGAAAGAGCAACTGTGCAATGATCAGCGAACTGACGTTATCATCGATCGGCGTTCCGATGAAGATGATACGCTCTTTAAGCAGTCGTGAAAAAATATCATATGCGCGTTCACCACGAGCCGTCTGTTCGACGACCATCGGAACTAGCCCACCGGTGATCGGGGCATTCTTTGTCCAGTTCATCTGGCTATTCATACCATGAAAGGGATCGATAATATTCATCTTCTTAATTCGTCTAATGTATTCTTCAAAGATAATTCTTAAGTTCTATTCACGATGGATTTTTGGCTGCCATCGCGGACTGGCTTTTATGAGCGGTAGGATGCTTCGGCTCGTATAATCCGATCTCACTTCCGCTCGGAAGCTTGATCATCGTGATCGAGCCCCATCGCTCTTCGCGTACTGCAGAGCACTTCACCCCTTTGTTAGTAAGTGAGGTCATCTCCTGCTTCAGATCATCGCACAAGAAATAGAGCTCGTGCCTGCCGTTGTCTTCTGCCGGGTGCACTGCTACTTCTGACGGCGGCAGCGCAAAGATCAACCATCCATGCCCTGCATCAACGGACGAAAATCCAAGTATGTCTCGGATAAACGCACGATCGGCATCAGCATCCTTGCTATAGACGATGATGTGCGCTCCGGAGATCATAAGCTTTTTTCGTTACTACGAAATGTTGAATGGACAGTTACGCCATTCGCGTTCAGTCGTGTCTTCCGATCTCTTTCTCTTTCGCGGTCACTTTTGAACGAAGCCACTCGGTCACCTTGGTAGTCTCCATCTGGTGCTTGACGCGTTCGTCCTTCTGATAAAATTTGATCAGATTCTCTTTTGAGAGCCCGTACTCTGCGGCTTGTTTCTCCGCGAGTGAATCGAAATCTTCATCCGTTGCTTCGAGCTTATTGGCTTCGATGAGCTTCTCCATTAGTAAACTCCACTTGCCTCGCTGCTCAGCGACGTTCCACATTCTTTCGCGGAACGCCTTCTCATCCAGTCCAAAATCTTCAGGATAGCCGCGCTGACGGTTGCGCTCTTTGTAATCAGTGATCATCTGATCAAGAACGGCATGCGTGATCGTGCGGGGCACGAGAAAGTCGTGACGTTGAATCAACCCGCGAATGATGCCTTCATCGAACTCTTCCTGTCCGCGCATCTTGCCACTCTCCTCAAGCTCCACGTGAACAGCTTTTCTCAATTCTTCCTCGTTCGAAGCGTGATCGCGCGAGATCTTCTTCACATACTCCTCTGTGAGTTCGGGGAGCTTTACTTTGCTCACGCCAACGACCGTCACTTCTACCTTGCCTCGTTCGCCGGTCTTTGCCGCTTCCGCGTTCGTCGGATTTTTCGGAAGTTCGATCTGAACTACATCTCCGACTTTTTTCCCGATGAGTGCTTCCCTGATCTCGGGAAGTACATCAGGATCAGCGAGATATGCCTGAACTCCATCTGTGTTGTTCGGCTCTTTGCCTTCTTCCGGTTCAAGCTCATGCAGATTCAATGTAACGAGACGCTCCTCATTGTCGATCGAATCTGTTTCTTCCTGCTCAGCCTCGGCAAAACGCATGCGACGAATGCGCGCGTCCACATCTTCATCCGTGATCTTATAGACCGGTTTTTCGACTTCCATGCCGTCGAAATCCTTCAGCTCGATCTCCGGAGCGACTTCATAAGCGATCTTGACATGAGCGCCTTCGCCGGAGTGGCGATGAAGGTCGGTCATTACCGGATAACCGATCGGCTTAATATCATGCTCTTTTGCTGCGACGCGAAATTTCTCCTGGGCTAGCTTTTCAAGCGCATCGCCTTCGATGGAATCGCCGTGCATTTTTTTCACCATGCCCATTGGCGCCTTGCCCGGACGAAATCCAGGCAATGAGAGCTTCGGCCGGATCTCGCGATAGGCTTCGTCGAAGGCCTCTTTGAGTTCGGCTTCTTCGATGTGGATCTCGAGTTCGTGCTCGATGGGTGAATGCTGATTGATCTTTGCTTCCAATGGTCGAAAATAGGTTATGCCAAAGTGCCGGAGACAGGACTTGAACCTGCACATCTTGCGATACCAGATCCTAAGTCTGGCGTGTCTGCCAATTCCACCACTCCGGCAAGAGTAACGGCTTCGAACGGCGCTAAACAAAAAGGGAGTCGGATTTCGTTGCAAGCCGACCCAGACGTTCTCAACCCCTACTATTTAACAACAATAAAGGGTTTCATCATCCCGTTTTGCTTCGGCCCGGATAGGCGAAGAAAGTAGGTGCCAGTTTTGATGCCGGATGCAAGGTGCAGAGGCAATTTTTGTGTGCCACTTGCCAGATGCGAGAAATTCGTGATTGAAACCGTCCTACCGAGAAGATCGGAGATGGTAAGCGCAAGTTCACCAGGTTGATCGATCATGCATTCAACGAAACCTTGCTCCTGGAATGGTGATGGGTAGATCGTGATGGAACTTGTCACAAGCGAAGGGTATGACTTGACGGCCTCCGGACTTTCCCAAGTGGCGAGACCATGGGCTGGCTTTCTACCGGCGGAATCAAAATAGCCGGCAGCGATCACCCCATTAAAACCATAGGGAGCGATCGACATGATTCCTCCGTGGATACCACTTTCAAGACCGCGCCAGATTCCGCCAGTGAAAAATGCGATATTGTTAAACCGAGTCCCGGTGCTTCCAACATCGAAGCGCGAAGCGTAGAGAAGATTGCCGCTGGAGGCAAGCGAACCGATCCAATAACCTGGATCATCTCCCAACGAATGCCATCGGGTACCATCCCATCGAGCAATTCCGCGAGCTGTGTCTTTACCGATGGAGGTGAACTCGCCCGCAGCATAAAGCTCTCCGCGATGCAACGCAAGAGACGTGACGTGAACATCACCGCTATCAATGTTTCCAACGGGAGACCATGCCCCGTTAAACCACCGCGCAACACCCTTTGCTGGCATGTGATGATCCACGAAATCAAAAAAACCGCCAACGTACAGTGTGTCCTTTGAGAGCAAGATCGAAAAGACCGGCAGAGCGCCTCGCGAATTGGCCACACCTCCTGCAAGCGGCTTCCATGCCCCGCCATCCCAATGAGCGATGTTGTTGAGCGTGTCGTGATTTGCTCGAACAATCGTGAAGCCACCTGCCGCATAGGGATTGCCAGATGCGTCAACTACGATCGAGTAAACACCAAAGCCGAAGGGTTCGAGACCTTCTCCGAGCGCATACCATTTATTGGAGTTCCACAGAGCGAACCCTGGTGACACGACTGTATCGGCGTGATGAAAATTTCCGCCGACGTAGAGTAACGTTTGATTGGCAACGCTAAAAGATTTGAGAGCGTGAACGTCACCATCGACTCCACCGCCAAGACTATCCCACACGCCATTCTCGAACTTCGCAATATGATTAGCCGCAATGCCGGCAACGTGCGTGAACGAGCCTCCAATGTAGATCACTTGCGGTGTAACTTCAACCGCGTAGATCTGTCCATCCACCGTAAAGCCAGTTCCGAAGTCGACTTTCCAGAATATATCCTGTGCGAAGCCATCGCAGGGAGCTATGACCAACATGAGAACCAGGAGAGAAACAAGATTGCGAATCATGATCGTATATTTTGCGCTCAGAGTGAATCGAAGGATGCCGGTTCCAAACTATTGAACGAATGCAGCTTCGTAAGAACCGATAAATCGTATTTAAGAATGCCCTTCGACTCACATTTTGATGCCGGAGCGGTCGAACCCTCTTTCTGAGATTTTCGTATTTATCTATGCGCCAATGTATCTGGGGCCGTAACCCCTATTTCCGCGCTCACCCGGCTTCGCCTCGTCCAATTTCGGATGTGACTATGATGCTCTCCAACTCACCCTGTTGGATGATGATCCGACGCTTAACTGCGCTCGGATTGGTAGCGTTGCTGCAGACGTGCTGGAGTGCCTCGCACTGTCAGGCGCAATCTCCCTATAAGTACAACGCGGTGTTCACCTCCGGCAGAGGCGTGTTGTATGTGTGGATGCAATACGATCCGGCTACCGACGGAGTATATGCAATGAAGGAAGACACCTCCACAGTTGTATTGCTGCATCGCAAAGATGTGAAGGCGGTCTACTCCATCTCCGATCCGCTCCGACCTCCAGTTGAAATAGCATGGGATGCTCTTCAGGGTCCAAAGCCCATGCCGCCAGATGCCTGCGATTGTGGGGGACATATCCGAGCCGCAGGATTTCATCTTCTCGATGCCAAAGTTGGATTGAGTGTTCGAGGCAAGAGTACCTATACGCAGGTGACTCCCACCGGTCCGGTCACGCAGAATTCTGTCTTCTTTAATCCGTTCAATAAGGGCAGCACGATACTCGATGTTGAAGCAGGAGCAGCGATTGGTTGGCGCGTCAACCATTGGGATCTCGGATTCCAGGTCGAAGTTATTCCGACGGACGGATTTTTCTTTTTTCCGACATCGCTTCACGCGCGTTACTATTTCGAAGACGATTGCTGCACCTGGAATCTGTTTGTGAATGCGGGCATCCCGTTCGATTTCCAAACTGGTGCACCGATCTTTATCACGCCGCTCTTTGATCGAAGGCAGCGGCGCTACTTCAGTGCCGGCATCGGCAAGATCTGGCCGCTCGCGGATTCGCACGATCTCGCGATCGATCTCGGGTATCGCTATATGGTGATCCCGCTTGAACAGATCGATTGCTGTCCGTCGATCGAATTTCAAAATCGATTTCCGGCACGCGAAAGTCAGTCGCTTTTTTTTCAGATAGGCTATGCGTTCTAACGTACCATCACCGATCAGCCTAAAGCGTATCACGCGGTGTCGAGCGGGATTGTTCGTCGCACGAAGTCTTCTGTTCAGCCTCGCGCTGTTTTTAGGATGCGTGCAACATACGTTCGAACCGACGCAGGTCAACACGCACGTTGTACGGATCGAGACGCTGAAACCGACAGGCGCAATCTCGAAGAATGTAGCGATCTCGTTGTTCGAAGACAATACGCCTGGATCCAAGCTTGTCTTTGACGTAAATACCGGAGACAGCGGCGTGGTGACATTCCGCCTTGACATTCCAACGTTCGGTCACGACTATTCTCTTCGCGTACGTAAAGATGATGCGCTCGGGCAATTGTTGTACGCCAGAACGATCTTTCCACTGAGGCTCAAGTGTGTCGATACAACGGTCATCATTATCATCCCTGAGCCTGACACTGCTATCGCGAGAGATTCTCTTTGCGGCACGGATGCATCGCGAACACTCACTTTCTTTGCGTGCGCAGATACGTTGGTCTCGCAGGTTTACACGATCAAGAATTGCGGGAGCACCCAGTACACATTGACGCCCGGCGCTCTCACTGCTCCGTTTTCGATCCAACCTTCCACACCGGTAACTCTTAATCCCGGAGAAGTCGCTACGTTCATCATCACCTATGATGGTCGCGGCCAAACCAACGATGCGTCCTCACAATTGAAGATCACGTCGGCTCCGGCTTCCGGCAATGCAACGCTTACGCTCGTTGGGCATCTGCGCCATGATTGTAATATCATCCCTCAACACATAGTCTGCGGACAAAACAGTATTTCTGATTCCGTGCGATTTGGGACCGTCTGCCAGAATCAAGTCACCTCCGGTGAATGTGTGTCGTTCGTTAACTCGAACAACGTAGCTGTAACCGTTACTTCATTCCCTGCTGCACCTACTCCTTATAGCTACACTGTTACGGACAACGCAGGAGCGCAGCATGATCTGACTACTCCGCTTACTCTTAAGCCGGGCGAGAGTATGACGATCTGCGTCGCGATCAATCCGACTGTGCTGGGCGCATCAAATAGCACGCTTGATCTGCCGATGCAGTGTCAGGGTGGAAGTGCATTTGCGTTCAGAATTCCGTTATCAGCTTTTGTGAAGGCTTGCAATAACTGTATCTGCGCCGATTATTTTCATGCACCTGTTGTCATCGCGACCAATGTTCGGGTCGGCACTGATACGGTGGTAACCGCAGAGATCTTTCACAACGATCTCAACTGCCCTGTGACGATCGGCAATCTCACAAAGCAAAACCCAACTTCGGATTGGGCGATCGTCTCAACGACGCCGTCACTGCCAACGACGGTCGCTCCAGGAGGTACGATCACAGCAACAGTGCACTTCAAGCCATCGAAGGCCGGTAAGCTGACCGATCATTTGCACGTTGATATCACACCAGCAGGTGCGTCCACTCCGTGCAAGGGTGACGTTGAGCTTATAGGAACTGGCTGCAACAGCGTTTGCGCCGATATCGTAATGCCGCCGGAATGGCTACCGAGTCCGCCACCGAATGGACCAGATACGCTCTTTTTTAAACAAGGTGGCATACGGAAGATCCTTGTAAGCGCGCAGGGCACTAGCAGCCTGAGCGATCCGGAATGTATCACAGTAAAATATGCTGACACAGGTTGCGCAACGAAGTCGATCTCGATCGTCGCTCCGAAGAGCAACTTGTGGAGTGTTACCACGACGCCAACTCCGCTCACGCTTTCGCCGGGTGCCTCGGGTCAAATATGCGTTACGTTTACTGCACCAACGCTCACGCAGGTTCGGAAAGACTTTACGTTACCGAATCTGGAGTTGAAGTATACGGATGTTCTCCAGATACTTGATCCCGAAGGCTGCACGAAAGTTGTGCCGCTTAAAGCAGTTGTGGATACACTTCCCGCGTGCAAGGAATTCGATCTTGCGCAGTATGATCTCGTCGGCACTGGGCAGGTGGTCTATCGGGAGTCATATCTCTTTGATGCAGGTCGTAGGGACAATGTCCCGCCTGCCGGATCTGGCGCGCCATCGATTGGTGATATGTATCTCAAAGCCGCAGCGCAAATTTCAAATCCTGGAGGTCCTGTTCCAACCGGCTTCTTCTTTTGGAAGAATGATCAGCTTCCGATCTGTAACAACATTCCGTTGGTGACGAGTCAACTTACGGCGCTTGGACCGAAAGCGCAGACTTACAATGCAGCGCTCGCCGTCGCAAAATTTGATTGGCTCGTCGTGTGGGTACGCCCAGGCGTGTATGCCGTCATTCAAGTCTCGGCGCTTTATGTGGATGGCTTCAACATTCCGCATGTGGTATTTGATGTGCTTTATCCATTCTACTTCTGAGTCCGGATCATGAGAATCGCAATGATCATACTTCTCTGTTTCGGGATCGCAGGATGCGGTCGGGATGTGCTCAAGCCACTTGCGCGTGAACATTGCGACGATGCACCGCCGGCAGAAGCAAATGTCGGCAATGTGATCAACTCTCACACCGACGATTATGCGCCGAGGTTTATTGGTGATCGTTTGATCTATTCTTCCGGCGTGACGATCCCTGGAAAGCATCCGAAGGCGCTGCAGTCTGAATTGCTTGTCAGTCATCGATCAAGTTCGCTCTCGCCAGACAATCTCAATAAAGGATGGGACCAACCGCAATACCGCGGCGCGCCGCCGTTGCAAGGCATCTCATTCGATCTGAATGAAGGTGCGTTCGATTATTTGCCCGATAGCCATTATGCGGTTTTCGCAGCCGAACGACTCATGGCGGATTCCGGACAATCTGCGTTGTTGGATCTTTATGAGGTGCAACTTGATGATGACCTTCACGCAACGAGCACACCGAAACCACTGGCAGATGTCAACGACCCTGATGCATGGGATAGTCAGCCTGCGCTTACGAAAGATGGAAAGACGCTCTTCTTTGTGAGCGATCGGAATGTCTCGGGATCCGGGCCGAGGCAGAGCCGACATATATGGGTATCGAATCGGATATCCAGTGGATGGTCAAAGCCTACGGTGCTGCCAAAACCTTTTTCGACTGACAGCAATGATGTTTCACCATACGTTGGAGCGGATGGAAATTTTTATTTCAGTTCAAATGGGAATCCCGATGGTCAGCCGCCACCGCCTGGAATGGGGCAACTCGACATTTTTTATGTTCGATTGGATGGAAATCAATTTAAGGGACATCCGGTGCGGCTTCCCCAGCCGTTCAACTCGCCGAGCAACGACGACTTCCCATTCCTGACCCGCGATTCGCTAACGTTCTTTTGGTCGAGTGACCGACCCGGCGGCTGCGGTCAGCGTGATATCTACGCATCGCGAACGCCTCAGGTTGTGATATTGCGTGGAGTCATCCGAAGAACGGAAAGCAACGATTCTGGCTGGACACCACCGATGGCGACCACAGCGGTGGTCAGCATTGCAAAGCTTGCTGGCAATGGTAACATTGAACAATCCGTATCTATCCTCACTGGACAGGATGGTGGTTACGCCGTGAAATTATCTCCGAATCAGCGCTATGCCGTGATGGTCGACAACAAAGATTGTTATCTTGTCGATGGCCCGTACACTGTGAGCACTGCGTCGCTTGGGGCTTGGGACACAACCTATATCGATCAGGATTTCCTCATCAAGTACGAGCCCTTCCGAGTTGAATTGAACAATGCCGTCGTACCGTTCTTCATCACAGGCTACTGGCGGATGAACACGACTGCTGGCTACGCGCAGTTTCAGCCGCGCTACAGTCCGAACGGCGACCTTCCGCATGTCACAAGTATCAATGCAAAGGATTTCCGCTATGATCAGGCTGCCGTTACGGTCGATTCCATTCTTACCCAAACGGTGTATCGCCCTGTGCTGGAGCGCCTGTTGCTGCAGCTCACACGCAGTTGTTATGACTCATCATACTATCTTGATATCTCCGTAACGGGATTTACAGATCGCCAGCCGATCACTGATGGAGACAGCAATCTCTATCGAGATGTGGAGACCGTTCGCGATGGTGATTCGATCATTCGATCAGGCAACAGACTAAATGGCGCTGAGAGTGGTAACGTCAAGCTCTCTATGCTTCGAGCACATTTCGCCGAGGTGGAAATCGAGAACGCATTGATGAAAGACGGAGATTTTGCGAAGTATTTCCGGGCCGGTAGGATCGTGTTCAGTGCGCATGGAGCCGGTATCAGTGAGAAGTATCCTGATCTAGCGCACAACAGAAGAATTAATATAAAGGCTGCGATCGTAAAGCGGAGATAGTTTTGCTCTGCACGCTCAATTTCGAACGCTGCCTGGAGTGTTAACAAAATCAATGAGCTTCTTGTGATGTCGCTCAAGCGCATCGGGGTCCGATGATTCTTTTGCTGGCCAATCAGTGAGTTCTTCTCCGGTCTTCATCGAAAGCAGACGCTGGCCAATGTTGGTGCGATGCTTGCCTGATGAGTCTTCGCTTTCATAGACAGCGTAATCAAGTCGCAGGTCCTGCGTCGCATGATTCGCAAGATAGCAGCGGAGTTCCGGAGCGTGCATCTGGATCTTGATCGCGAATCCATCTCGGGTTTTGAAAAAGAAGGCGTTGGTATCCGTACGATCGAATGCCAAGACCTGACCGATCGTCCTGATCCGAGATTTGACTTCGCCCTGCGCCTGAACCGACGTCGACCCAATCAGTATAGAGAAGACAATCAATCCTGGGAAGATGAGGTTTTTGCAGAGCATCTCACAAATGTTCAAAGAGGAAATTGCTCAGCAAAGATAGCTCTCTTTGCGGTGCACTATGGATGCAGTTTTTCTCTCGACCAGTTTTTTCCAGCCTCGCATTAAATAGGATGAGATGGTAGGAAATTTCCGAGAATGAGCAGCCAATAATCGCGATCGACTTTGATGATACCGTGGGTCAACGGACATATCCTCTTCTCGCGAACAACGTTACTCTATCGCATTACCACAAATCTGGCTCGTTGCACCTCGCCATGGACCGGTGAAACTTGAAGCATGAATGTCCCGCTCGCAAGATGTTTTTGTCGGGAATCCGAAATCGTCGAACTTCGTGATTTCACGGAAGGCGGCGACATTGTCAAGCGTTGCGATCCCATTCTGGTGCGAATCATAGAGATGTTGATAGCTCTTACCCGTTTTATGCGTTGCAATGCGGCCGAGCAATGGATGCTGGGTGAACTCCCGTCCGATTCCGCTTCCTACGCTCTCGAACATGAATGGATCAATCCTCATTTGTTGGGGAGCCTTTCAAGGGGTTGAGTGAAACTCGCTCCAGCTCCGACTCCGGGCGTTGAGAGTCCTATGGAAATTCCAACAGAAATGATACAAGCCAGTGTAAGGACACCAGCTAAAAAGTATCTGGTCATACGAGGGGTGCTGCTCATGGAATGGCTCAGCAGAGGGATACTTTGCGACCTTGCAACTTAGCTTATTTCTAGGTTGAAGTCAAGTCGCTACGCAGAATTTCAGCGTAAAAAAAAAGGGCGGCAAATACGCCGCCCCAAAAATACTTTCAGAAAGAATCGCTTAGTGGGCACCGCCCCCGCTCATTTGTTGGATCTCTTCCATGGTCATGTGCTTGAGCGTTACACCAGGAGCCGGGACCATCGCAGCATCATCAATCGGCTTAACCTCAAATTTAACGAGATCGACCGTTGCTGCTGTCTGACCGCCAGTAATAATTGTGATCCGAACAGGCGCCAATCCCTTTGTCGCAAGCGCTGCAAACGCTCCCGACCCTTGAGATTGCGGGTTGTTCTTCATTGATGCGATCATCCCGCTTCGGACACTTTCCGGAAGATCCGTCGTCGCCCAGATATCCATCGAACCTGTCTTGGTTGGAGCAATGAATTCCTGCGCCTTATAGCCATTAACGGTTTCGATCTTGCCGGTTGCCTTGAGGTCTGAATTATCAGCCTTCGTATCAGACTTGTTATCCACCTTGTTCACTGCCTTCGCAACGACTGCTGTATCATTTGGCAGATCCATGATAATGCCTGTCTTGCCTTCACCGCTCACAACCGCAATCGTGCGTTTATCAAGATCGCTATACATATGCTGACTTCCCATTGCGCCCATGTCGATGATCGTCGCAGTTTTGTTGCCTTTGATATAGGTGATCATCGCCAGCTTTTCATCACCCAATTGCGGGACCGTAACCGAGAAGGTGATCGCACCTTCGAATTTCGGCTGAACTGCCTGAGCAACTGACCGCGCCGGTGAGAGCGACATCAAAGCCGCGAGCGCAGACAAAATGATAATGGACGTACTCTTTTTCATGAATAAACGAGAGATAAATAGTGAATTGTAACCTGGCGATCTGACAGGCGAACGAGGCTTCGTTGCACGGTAGTTCCGGTCTTGCATCGTCACACGTGACTACGAAACGGAATTTGCTTTTGTTGCAGAGATGACGAATGGACAACTTCATTCCAAATCGCTCTCGGCATCGCAAATGGTCGTATTATTGAACGTATGAGATTTGCAGTCATCGTCGCGCTCTTAGCTTTCCTAGGGGTGGAGCAGCATTCCATTCTCACATATTTAGAAGGGGCCTTCGCCACGTACGGTTACGTGATCGTTTTTGCAGCGATCATGATCGAAAGCATGGGCGTGCCGTTTCCTGGCGAGACGATGCTCATCATCGCCGCCGCGTACGCCGCGGGTAATCCCCAACTCAGTATCTATCTTGTGGTCACCTCCGCAGCCTGCGGTGCGATCATCGGGGACAACCTTGGCTATTGGATCGGCAGAGAAGGCGGCAGACGGCTGATCATGAAATACGGAAGGTTCGTCGGACTTACAGACGAGCGGTATCTCAAAGCCCAGAACTTCCTAAAAAAACATGGTGGCAAAGCCGTCTTTTTTGGTCGCTTTGTTTCGGTAGCACGAACGTGGATCTCCGTGCTCGTTGGAGCGCATCACTTAAACTGGGTCCAGTTTCTGATCTACAATGTTCTCGGTGGGATCGTATGGGCGAGTCTCTACGGTGCGCTCGGATATTTCTTCGGACAAAATCTGCCGTTTCTTGAAAAGGTCATCAAGAATGTCGGTATCGGTGTGAGCGTTGCTGTCGTAGCAGTTCTCGTCATCTCGTTCTTTATTCGAAAAAAACGAAAAGAACGCGCGGCAGCTGAAGCTGCAAAGACCCCTCCGGAACCGCCGTCACAAATCCCGTGACCACTCAAAGATCAGCTGTTCCTTGTTCGCGATGATGTGCTCTTCGGTCGGTACGATCATCAGATGATGTGTCGTAGCGATCGGATCGAGCTTGATATGCAGTTGATTAGATTCGGGTAATGCCGTTACTCTCGACGAGATCCGTCCCGCCCCGTAGTACACTTTGAAGCCTTGTGGATAGTGCACAGGTACCAGCTCATGCGCTCGCCTGGAAAAAGGGACATAGAGTACCGTTTCTGCATCTGACGATGGGCCACTAAGCGTCATGTCGAAAACACGGGTCCGGTCATTGAAAAAAAAGTTGTGCGGCTTTGCGCTTGCTGCGATCGGATAGGGACGTACAGCGATATCGAGGTTACGTGGTTTGAGGTCCCAGCTTAGCAGCGAGAAATCCTCCCGCATAAATCCATCCCGGTTCTTCTTCGTATTATAGAAATTCACATTCCAATACGTCGCATGTACCATCGCTCGCTCGACTGCCTCGAAATGCCAGTGCATATGCCGGCGGGTGACGTGCTTGATCCAGTTCTGGCGAGAACCGAACTCTGTCAGGAAAGGAACGAGCCCACGACCGCGTGAATGCTGAACGCCAAGGTCGATCGCTGCCATGTATTCTTCGCGCTTTCGATCGTGGAAGTGGAGTCCCTGCAACCCCGTCATCAAGGAATCGTAGTAATGATAACCAAACGAAATACGATCATCATCTTTGGAAGAAGCCGTTAGCAGCGATCGGTAATTTTTATCCTCACGAAGATTGACATTCCAATCGCTCTGCGGCGATACGATCACGAAGATCGCGTTCGAATGCTTCCGAATTCTTAACCGCGCTTCCTCATAAAATTGACTTAGCAAATGCGATTCAAAATCTTCAGTCGGAAGTTCAGCCGGGTGTGGCTCATTGATGATCTCGATTCCAAAGACGCGTTCGTTAAGCGCACATCGCTCAGCAAGGAGCTCGATCACATCGAGCAACCGATCACGAACCGGGAAATGGATGAGCGGCGGATCGACCCGAGTATTAGTAAGATCATTCTTCCAGAAGTGCGTGAAGGTCCGTCGAAGACCTTTGTTCATCACATAATTCAGACCCCAGAGTGACGTGTTCATCATGAATGCGCCGTCCTCTGCGCCATCTTCTTTAACCCACGGCGGAAAACCGTTGCCGCCATAGGCGGCCTGCACGAGGTCCTGGTGAATATCGATATAGATCAGGAATCCGAATGCAGTAAGACGGTCTACAATCCTTGTGAATGCATCGAGGTAATCAAGATTGAATTGCGGATTGACCGGATCGCAGGTGGGCTCCAGGGCTTCCCAGCTGAAGGCGAGTCGGAGCGTGTAAAAACCGCAAGCAAGCAGCAGCCGAAGATAGGGTTCGAATTTTGGCCAATCGGATTCGCGCTCGATCGGAAGGAACGGCGCGTACTTTGCGTTCGGCCCGAGGCAAACACCTCGGAGCAAAAGATATCGTCCGTCCTCCTTCTGCCGAAGGTGGATGCCGTCGCGATACATCTCAGTGACGGCAGGCAGGACGTAAGATGCGGGCGGAGTTCGAATCTCGGTTCTGCGCTTAGGCTCCAAACGGTTCGATACTTGGTTAGACTGTCCGACTAAATCCGGGCAGGTCCCGGAGCAATTCTTCGGTGTCAAAAACGCGCGAAGCATCCAAATGTTCGCACCCAAATTGGTCGATCATATTTCGTAATGTTTAAGAATAAAGCACTGATCCCGATCGCCGTTGTCGTTTTTGTCGATCTTCTCGGCTTTTCGATCATCCTCCCATTACTTCCGTATTACGCGAGCACGTTTGCGGCATCGCCTGAGATGATCGGATATTTGGTGGCGAGCTATTCGGTTTTTCAGTTTCTTGCCGCGCCGATCCTCGGTGGAATGAGCGATAAATACGGGAGGCGCCCGTTGCTCATCTATTCCCAGTTCGGCTCCGCGGCTGGATATGTCCTATTGGGAATCGCTCATTCGCTCCCACTGCTTTTTCTTGCGCGCATCGTCGATGGTATTAGCGGCGGAAATATCTCGATCGCTTCGGCATACATTGCGGATGTCACCGAACCCAAAGACCGATCGGGCGCGTACGCGATCATTGGCATCGCATTCGGACTTGGCTTTCTCGTAGGGCCGCTGCTTGGGGGAACATTGGCAGAAAATTTCGGATACTCGACTCCCGCATTTGTCTCTGCCGCATTTTCATTTTCAAGCGCATTGCTTACGATCTTCTATCTGAAGGAGCACCGCCACGCACAGGATGCCGTGCAGCCGAGAGGTCTCAATTACTACGCGAGGATCATTGAATATCTGCGCGATGCAAATCTTCGGGGTTATCTCTTTGTCTTCCTTTTCTTTGCGCTGCCGTTTTCGCTGTACGTCTCGATGGCATCGCTCTACATGAAGCTGGAGTTTAGTGCCACGCCTCAACAAGTCGGTTTCTTCCTGGCTTTCGTAGGAATGCTTGGCATCATCTATCAGGGAGCGCTGATTCGTCCGCTGGTGAAAAAACTCGGCGATCTGAAGTTGATGCGAATCGGTATGGTCGCGATGGGGCTCGGGATCGGTTCGATCTATTTTGTACGGGAGTGGTGGGAGTTGTTGATCACGGCGGTCGTCTTCTCGTTCGGTACCGGTGTAACGCGTCCGACGCTATCGAGCCTCATCACGACAGCCGCTCCACCCAATCGTAAAGGCGGAGTACTTGGAGTTTCGAGTATGATCGAGAGCGCTTCGCGTTCGGTCTCGCCGATTTTGGGAGGATGGATCATCGCGCTATTCGCGCCGAATGTGATCGGTCTTGCCGGCGCAATACTTACGATGTTCGGAATCTACTTCGCCTTCAATGTGAAAGACCTAAGCGATCTTCATGAAGTCACGTCTCCCTTCGCCGGACCGCGAGAAGCGGGCTTCGAAGGAGAATAGCAGAGCTACGATTAGGATTGCAGTTTCTTCCAGTTCTGGTAGTCCTTGTTCTTCAGATAATCTCCCGAGCCAAGATATCTTAGCACATAAGGAAATTCCGCCGGAGGAATGTACCCAGGGACTTGCTGCACAACTTCGCCTTCTGCGGTCATGAATACCAAAGTCGGGTATCCCGTAACTCCCCAATGACTGGCGATCTGCTGCTCGGTATGGAGTTCGCCCTTGTAGGTCCGGTTAATGGTTGACTCTGCATTAATTTTGGCGGCCGTGAAATATTTTGTTAATTCAGCCTGGACGTTTGCTTGAGGATAGCAATCGTGGTCCATCCGTTTGCACCAAACGCACCAATCGGTATAGACATCGACGAGCACCATCTTGTTGCTCGCCTTGGCTTTTGCAAATGCGTCTTCGAACGTAGTAAATCCGGGAGGCATCTCGCCCTTC
>Ga0207112_1066_pt1 | contig 27442 bp, 19 predicted proteins | sample Alteio_BWMinHeat_72_FD_153549 | JGI IMG/M metagenome (GOLD analysis project Ga0207112, IMG submission 153549) | Enriched cells from forest soil in Barre Woods Harvard Forest LTER site, Petersham, Massachusetts, United States -... | ecosystem: Environmental > Terrestrial > Soil > Temperate forest >...
GTTATCTCCCGTCACCGTGTAGGTAGTCTGTTGCGTAGGAGTCACGGTAATGCTCGCAGTAGTTTCTCCGGTGCTCCAATGATAGTTAGTTGCACCACTGGCTGTGATTGTACTTGATGATCCGGAACATACTGTTGACGGACTGGCAGTCGCTGTTACATTTAAACCGTTGCCTACTGACACAGTCACGGAGGCAGTTCCTGAGCAGCCTCCTGAATTTGTTCCGGTAACAGAATAGGTTGTCGTTGAACCTGGGCTAACGGTAATACTTGCTGTTGTTTCTCCGGTACTCCAGGAATAATTTGTCGCACCGGTAGCCGTTAGCGTACTTGATCCACCTGCACATATTGATGCCGGTGAGGCGGTCGCGGCAACTGTAATTGATGAGCCAACTGAAACTGTTACCGAAGCTGTGCCTGAGCATCCGCTGGAATTAGTTCCGGTGACGGAATATGTTGTCGTTGAAGTCGGACTGACTGTAATATTTGCAGTGGTCTCACCTGTGCTCCATTGATAGGATGTTGCTCCACTGGCGGTGAGCGTACTCGATCCGCCTGCACAAATCGATGCCGGTGATGCGGTCGCTGCAACTGTAATTGATGAGCCGACTGCAACTGTTACCGATGCAGTGCCTGAACAGCCGCTGGAGTTTGTTCCGGTGACGGAATAAGTTGTTGTCGAAGATGGGCTCACCGTTATGCTTGTCGTCGTTTGCCCTGTGCTCCATTGATAACTGGTCGCGCCAGTAGCGGTTAGAGTTGATGATCCACCTGCACATATTGATGCCGGTGAGGCGGTCGCGGCAACTGTAATTGATGAGCCGACTGAAACTGTTACCGAAGCTGTACCTGAACAGCCGCTGGAGTTTGTTCCGGTGACGGAATAAGTTGTAGTCGAAGATGGGCTCACCGTTATGCTTGCCGTCGTCTGACCAGTACTCCACTGGTAACTTGTTGCGCCCGTCGCAGTCAGGGTACTTGAGCCACCCGGGCATATAGTTGCGGGAGATGCAGTTGCTGCAACAGTAAGAGGTGAGCCTACCGTAACCGTTACCGATGCGGTACCAGAACATCCACTTGAATTCGTTCCAGTAACAGAATAAGTTGTTGTCGAAGTTGGACTTACCGTAATACTTGCAGTTGTTTGCCCTGTACTCCATTGATAAGAAGTTGCGCCGCTTCCTGTTAATGTTGATGAACCCCCCGAACAGATCGTTGATGGTGATGCTGTCGCTGTGACGGTAGGGGCAGTGCCAACAGAAATTGTTACGCTCACAGTTTTTGAGCAGCCGCTTGAGTTTGTTCCTGTAACGGAATAAGTTGTTGTGGAAGTGGGGCTCACCGTGATGCTTGCCGTCGTTTGACCGGTGTTCCATTGATAACTAGTCGCACCACTGGCAGTCAATGTCGATGAACCTCCTGAACAGATCGTTGATGGTGATGCTGTCGCTGTGACGTTGGGGGTAGTGCCTACAGAAACAGTTACCGATACTGTCTTCGTGCATCCACTGGAGTTGGTTCCTGTAACAGAATAAGTTGTTGTTGAAGTTGGACTCACTGTAATGCTTGCTGTCGTCTCACCTGTGCTCCATTGGTAAGAAGTTGCACCACTTGCTGTTAACGTTGAGGATCCTCCAGAGCAAATCGATGACGGTGATGCGCTTGCTGTCACGTTCGGTAAAGAACCGACTGAAACTGTTACGTTAACAGTTTTTGAGCAACCACTGGAGTTGGTTCCTGTAACAGAATAAGTTGTTGTTGAAGTCGGGCTTACCGTAATGCTTGCCGTTGTTTGCCCCGTGCTCCATTGATAACTGGTCGCACCGCTCGCCGTTAGTAACGATGATCCTCCAGAGCAAATCGTTGTGGGCGAAGCGGTGGCCGTAACATTGGGTAACGAGTTTACAGTTACAGTAATTGAGGCCGATGTTGAACAACCTATTGAATTAGTTCCTGTCACAGTATAAGTCGTAGTAGATGCCGGGCTTACTGTTATGCTCGTTGTGGTCGCCCCGGTGCTCCATTGATAGCTTGATGCGCCACTGGCTGTCAGCGTTGTTGAAGATCCCACACAAATCGTAGACGAGGGGGAGGCCGATATGGTAACGTTGGGCGATAGAATTGTCAGAATGCAGGAGCCGCTGATAATTGATCCGCACGAGTTCGATATGATGCAACGGTACCTATTGCCGTTAAGATTGATCGATGCAGTGACACTCAACGTTGAAGTCAGCACTCCGCTGTAGGTAGTTCCATTCGAACAATTGGTAAAACCAGAACCACTATCAACTTGCCATTGATAATTCAGATTCAAACCGACGCCAACTACTGCAAAAGTAGCAACGTTGCCGTTACAAATGGAGACGCCCACTGGCTGGGTAGAAATGACAGGAGGCAAACATAACTGCGCACTTGCAACCTTAACCAATGTTCCTAACACTAAAGCCAATACAATTGTCCTGGAGAGTATTCTTTTTTGCATATCGAAGTATTTTTTAAATGTTAGTTTGAAATGAAAAAATCAATGGACTGTTGCTGAACTTGAATCAGCCCTCATTAAATTTTTTTCCGAAAAATAGAGATGGTAGAAGAGTCTTATCAACGATATCAACAGTGTAGATCTGATGATTCAAATCGTTGGTTAGAGTCACCATTTAGAATGGCGAGAACCATATTTTCCATTGTATTGCTATTGGAAAAATAAAAAGAGGATTTGCTGATTTGTAATCTGATGATCGAAGGTTAGATTTTATAAAAAAAACCGTGAACGCGGATTGCATCAAGTTTTTCACGACGCTCCATGGAGATCAAAACCCACTCAGCCTGACTTCACATTTGCTCCCGCTCTCAAAATTGGTTATTGAGGGATTAAAGATGTTTAGAAAACCATCTTAGCAAAATTGGTTCGAGAATCCCATCTTAGGCCCAACTGATAATCAAAAAGTTAAAAGGGTTACTGATGAAGTAACCCTTATATTTTGCAAAGTGGGAACGAAATTGTTACAGGTTTAGTAATCATCCCTCATGACAGACTGACCAATTGTAGCGATCTTATAGTGACCTTATAGCGATGGTGATCCACAATCTCCCTTACGGGTCCGCCGATGTCCCACAATATGTTACTCACCTCTCAACCATGTCTTTCTTACCTCAAACTCATCTGCCACATATGATTTCCAGTAATCAATATATTCGGTTTTGTGGTGCCAGTGAACTATCTGTGCCTTTGCGGTGCCTTTGATATGGGCAGGTGATAAGCATGGTTGCAATTTTCAAAAATTATTACCTTAGTGACATCAGAAATGATCATTGATGGTATTTGAGGTTCATTCACGCTTACAATCTTGGAATTATACATTCTCATCTTCGCGTTTTTTTTTATCGCTTTAGTTTATTCTTCGGTAGGCTTTGGAGGAGGTTCAAGCTACCTCGCGCTGCTCGCTGTAATGGCTGTTAGTTATGAAATTCTTCGACCCACCGCATTGCTTTGCAATATCGTGGTAGTTACTGGCGGGACCATCATTTTTTCGCGGGAGGGATTGCTCGATTTGAAAAAGAACTGGCCATTTCTTTTGTTCAGCGTGCCGATGGCTTTTTTGGGAGGCTATTTGCCAATAAAACAAAATACTTTTTTTCTCCTGTTAGCGATTACTTTAATCGCTGCAGCGATTTTACTTTGGTTTCAAAACTCGTTACAACAAAAGTCGGAGAATCCAAGGCTTGGAGATAATTTTCTGATCAAGATTGGATTGGGAAGTTGCATTGGCTTATTGTCGGGCATGGTGAGTATTGGTGGCGGGATTTTTCTTTCTCCTGTTCTTCACTTGCTTCGCTGGGACGATGCAAAAAAGATCTCGGCTCTGGCCAGTGTTTTTATTCTGGTCAATTCGATCAGTGGATTGGCAGGCCAATTGACTCGCCATCCTGACCTTGATTGGAGATTTATTGTTCCTCTGCTAATCGCAGTTTTTGTTGGCGGGCAGCTTGGATCGCGGCTAGGGTCAAAATGGTTTAATGCCATATACATCAAAAGGATAACGGCTTTGTTAATTCTACTTGCAGGAATCAATATTCTGAAAGACCACCTATGACTTTGAACACATTTGTTCGTTGGCAGTTAAACGCTTACCCAATAGAGGGATTCCTGGTTAAAGCCGTAAAATAAATAGGAACATTAAATCAACTTGATCAGAATAAGCCAATCATTAATTATCTGAGTGATCGATGGTGTTTTTGGTTTCATTCCTGGTATCGATTAATGGGTGAAAAGGTTCTCTCATTTTGTCAATGATCTGATTGTAATATCTTTGGATCATGACTAAAAGGAAATATTTAATCGTCTTAATCCCCACATTCATAATTGCTTCTGTAGTGGGAAACTTTACAGAGAAAAGTGTTCGAATTTGGATTGAGAAAGTATATGCTGTCGTCCTCGGAAAACCTATGGTTTATGATATTACGCAAACGGATGAGCGAGGTGTTCCATTTATTATTGAGAGCACCATCGGAAAGCAACGAAATCCGGTGACAGTGTGTAACAGGGCGCTTGGTTATTACAATAAATTTCGTCAAGGTGATTCGAGTCAGTTGATTTTGTTTTTGAATTGCTCGGATTGGCTGATTGAAAACTTAACGAGAAAAAATAACTATGCCATGTTGCCATATAATTACAATTGGCCGAATTACCACATGACGGCTCCATGGCGTTCAGGGTTGGCCAATGGGGTTTCTTTGCAGGTATTTGTTAAAGCACATGAAGCAACTGGAGATCAGAAATATGTTGTAGCCGCAAAACAAATCCTTAACTCATTTTTTGTTGATGTTAAGGATGGCGGGGTCACTTATTTATCCAACGATAGGGGATGGTGGTTTGAAGAACTGTCTGATAATAATGGCTATGTGTCTAGAGTATTGAATGGCCATATGTTTGCTCTTTTGGGCATTCATGACTACTTCATTTATACACACGATTCGGCCGCTAACTATTTGTTTAAGCAAGGACTGCTGGGATTAAAAAATAATCTTCCTAAATATGATATAGGCGACGGGCATTCATTCTATGATTTGGTTGGGACTCCGGCCAACGTAAAATATCACCTTATTCATATTGATTTGCTTGACCGGATTTTTAAGATTACTGGTGATCCGGTTTATCGGTTTTATTCGGACAAATGGAGTAAATATAAATTCCCTTCACTAACAACGCGACTGGTTACAGATCCTAAAAGAATTGATTTTGCAATTTGGCTGGTCAACTTTGTGGTCGTCTTAGTGATTGTTGGAATGTCCGTTTTCTGGTATACCAGAAAAGCAAGAGCACGCCAAGCGAATCGATAAGATAAATAATCTGATTAGACCAGCTATTGATGCAAAGATTCATTCAACTGGAATGTTATTTCTTATTAATATTGCCCCTCAATATTAAGCGATCATGAAAATGTTACAATGGAAATTGATTTGGCCGCACGGCCTGGCGGTGCTAGTTTTTTTATTGGTAACCATTCTTTTTTTTAATCCAATTTTTTTTGGCAGCAAGGTACTCGATCAACAGGATATCCAGCAGTTTCGAGGCTCGTACAAATCGATTTTAGACTATCGGGCCGCCAGTGGAGAGGAGGCGCTTTGGGCTCCATCTATGTTTAGTGGCATGCCCGCATATTTAGTAAGTATGCACTGGGGCGATGGCCCAATTGCCTGGGTAAAGAAAATTATGGCCCTGTTCTTACCGCACCCGATCGCTAATATTTTTCTCGCATTTCTTTGTTACTACATTTTGCTTCTCTCCTTTGGAGTTCGACCCTACCTTGCTATTGCAGGCGCTCTCGCTTTCGGGCTTTCATCTTATGTAATTATTGGTCTAGGCGCTGGCCATAATGCCAGGATTGCTGCCATCGCTTTTATGCCGTTGGTGATGGCGGGAATTCATCTTGCTTTTTCGAAAAGGAGACTGTTAGGCTTTGGAGTTACGGCTCTCGGGCTCGCACTTCACTTGCATGAGAACCACCTGCAGATTACTTATTACCTGATGTTGATCGTCATTGCTTACGGCTTTGTTCAATTGATTTATGCTTATCGTGAGAAGCAGATCAAAGATTTCTTTACTAACGTTGCCATACTTGTTCCTGCGGTAATATTAGCGGCTGGAAGTTTCTTCGGGCAGTTTTGGGCGATCAGGGAGTATGAACAATTTTCAATCCGGGGGCCATCCGAGTTAGCGAAACCTAATTCAACGGAAATGATTGACGGATTAAGCAAATCTTATGCTTTCGCCTGGAACTATGGAATTTGGGAGCCTTCAACATTATTGATCCCTAATTTTTATGGAGGCTCAAGTGCAAATGCATTTGTAAATGATCAAAAAAGCGAAACATATAAAGCGCTGGTTAACTCCTCTGACAATGAATTGGCCAATAAATTAGTGGAATATACTGCCACATACTGGGGTCCGCAATCAGGAACTGCAGGAGCCTATTATGCAGGCTCGATTATCATTTTTATTTTTGTGGTCGGAATTTTGCTGGCTGATAAAAAATTTGTTTGGTGGTTGGTGCCGGTGTCAGTTCTCAGTATTTTATTAAGCTGGGGAGACAGTTTCTCCTCCTTTAATTATTTCATGTTCGATTACTTTCCAGGTTATAATAACTTCAGGTCGTTTAGTTTTGGTTTGATTATGATTCTGTTTGCGATGCCGCTATTAGGCATGATGGGGCTTGAAAAACTTTTCAGCAATGATTTAACAAAAGAGGCGAAGAAGAAATTAATGATTGCCTTTGCCGCGACAGGTGGTGTTTGTTTGTTGATATTGCTATTCGCCGGAATGGGTAGCTTTACCCGCGAAGGTGAAAGTCAGTTGCCAGCCTGGTTCCTTAAAGCACTTCAGGCAGACAGAAGAAGTCTAATGCGCGATGATGCCTTCCGATCGCTCGCGTTTATTTCCGTCATCTTCCTCATGCTCTATTTAAATGTCAGTAAGAAAATTTCAGAATTGGGATTTTATGCCTTATTGATTTTTTTGGTAGCGATAGATTTGTCCTGGGTAGACAAACGCTATTTTGGAAAAGACAAATACCAGGGCAAGCGCGAAAACGCATTCACTGTGCCTAATGCCGCAGATCAGGCGATATTGCAAGACAAGAGTTATTATCGTGTTTACAATTTGCGAGGCCCATTGTTGGAGGCACGCACATCTTACTTCCATCATTCACTAGGCGGATATCATGGTGCGAAATTGAGGCGTTACCAGGACTTATATGATTCTTGTATCATTCCGCAAACTGGCCTACTGGCAAATGATTGGCAGTCGCGTAAACTGATTTTTGAAAACTATGGAACACTCAATATGCTCAACGCGAAATATATTGTCTATGGAACGGAGGCAAATAATGTTCTTGTCAATCCGGCAGCTAATGGCAATGCCTGGTTCGTAAAAGAAATAGTACAGGTTTCTTCTCCAACGGAGGAGTTGAAGAAAACCGGGGAGGTTAATACAAAGGATATTGCAGTTATGGATAATTCAAAATTCAAGGTTCAAGATTTGAAATTGACTCGGGATAGTTCAGCTGCTATTGTATTAAAAGAATTTACACCGCCGCATATCAAATACGAATCAAATTCAGCAGCAGATGGAATGGCAGTCTTTTCAGAAATTTATTACCCAAAGGGGTGGCATGCCTTTGTTGACGGAAAGGAAACTGAAATCCTTCGTGCAGATTATGTGTTGCGTGCATTGCCAATTCCAGCTGGAAAGCACGAGATTGAATTCAAGTTTGAACCAAAGCCTTATACCATCGGTAACAAAGTAACATTCGCATCCAGCTGGTTGGTACTGCTGATTTCGTTAGGATGTTTCGGGTGGAGTATGAAGAAAGATTGATTTTTTTAATTAGAAATAATCATGAGCAAGAAAATACATCAACTATCTAAGTCAGGTCTATGCGTTCTCGTTTTTGGTATATTGATTTCTTGTAATCAATCCAAGGAAGGCAACACGATTGATTCAATTATCCCCCAACCTCAAGAAGCGAAGTCCACGGGAAAAGTTTTTGTGCTTAAAGAAACAACAGGAATTTTTATTGAATCGGGTTCAAATGAAGAACTACAGATCGCCAATTATTTAGCCAATAAACTAAGACCTGCAACTGGTTTTAAAATTTTAATTAATTCTTCAACGAAACCTGAAGGAGGAGACATTGTTATCGCAAAAACTAAAGATGCATCGGGTTCAGAGGAAGGGTATGACCTGGCAGTTTCTGAAGACGTGGTAAGGCTGTCATCGGCCACATCAGCTGGTTTGTTTAGAGGAGTTCAAACGTTACGTCAATTATTGCCTGCGGCTATCGAAAGCCCAAGTTTGCAGAATGATGTAGATTGGACATTACCAACAGGCACCATTAAAGATTTTCCTAATTATAAATGGCGTGGAATGATGTTGGATGTGAGCCGCCATTTTTTTAGTGTGGAAGAAGTAAAGCGTTTGCTCGATGAAATGGCATACTACAAACTCAATGTATTTCATTGGCACTTAAGTGATGATCAAGGATGGCGCATTGAAATTAAATCATGGCCAAAGCTGACTACTTTCGGAGGTTCAACGCAGGTTGGCGGCGGTAAAGGCGGATTTTATACACAAGAACAATACAAGGAAATTGTTAAGTATGCGCAAGAGCGGTACATCACTGTAGTTCCTGAAATTGACATGCCTGGCCATACCAATGCGGCACTAGCCTCCTATCCTGAATTGAATTGCAGCGAGCAAATCATAAAACTCAATCCCGGCAACGAGGTTAAACGTAAAGTGCCAGGGCTATATACAGGAATTGAAGTGGGATTCAGCACGCTTTGCGCCACTAAAGAATCCACCTATCAATTTGTTGAAGATGTTGTGCGTGAGCTAGCAGAGATAACCCCAGGTCCCTTCATACATATTGGTGGCGATGAAAGCCACGCGACAAAAAAGGAGGACTATATTCCTTTTGTAAAAATGGTTCAGGCGATTGTAGCGAAACATGGAAAGAAAGTGGTTGGCTGGGATGAGATCGCGACTAGCACGTTATCGCCGGATGCAATGGTGCAAGTATGGGCAGCCCCTAAAAACGGTAAGTTGGCGATCGCACAGGGCGGAAAATTAATCATGACTCCAGCTCGCAAAGCGTATCTGGATATGAGTTATGACTCTACGTCCAAGTTAGGACTACATTGGGCGGCTTACATCGAAGTGGACAGCGCCTATTCCTGGGATCCCACCACTTATGCTCAAGGAATAACGCGCGAAAATATTTATGGCGTTGAGGCAGCACTGTGGACCGAGACGATTCAAACCCGGGCTGATATAGATTATATGGTGTTTCCACGATTGCCTGGTTACGCTGAAATAGGCTGGTCGGCAACGGCAGATGGAAAACCGGGCTCAAGAAATTGGAACGAATACAAAATACGCCTAGCCAACCACGGACCGAGATTCAAAGCGATGGGTATCAATTTTTACCAATCGAAATTGGTGCCTTGGAAAGATTGAAGTTTTATTGTGGAGTCGACCGCGGACATTTATAACTTTTACTCATCTCTCAACACATCCACTGGATTTCTCATGGCAGCTTTTATTGAGTGGTAGCTGGTGATCAAAACCGCAATTAGCAACGTACCGACCCCAACCGAAATGAAAATCAATGGGGATGGTGCGATTCGATATTCAAATTCCTTAAGCCATTGCTGCACCACCCAGTAGGCTAGAGGTGCACTCAGAACAAAGGCAATAATGATCAATTTGCTATAATCTCTTGACACAAGCATTACGAGACTTGGAACAGATGCACCTGAAACTTTGCGGATACCAATTTCTTTGGTCCGTTGCTCAAGCATGTAAATGGTCATACCCAAAAGGCCAAGCGCTGCGATAATGATGGCAAACCCAGAGAGAATGGTCAATGAGTTACCAAACTCTTGGGCACTCTTAAACGCGTTAGCAAAATTTTGATCAACAAAAGAAAATTCGAATGGTTTGTCCTCAGTGAATTGCTTCCATTTTACTTTTAATGATTCGATCGTGCCTTGCAATTCTTTGCTGCTTTGCGATTTCAACCGCAATACAACATATTTTTTATCGGAATCATAGACTCCACTTTTATAATGGAATACAGCCATTGGCTCAATAGGGGAATTCAATTGCCAAAAATGATAGTTGTTAGTGACACCAATTACTTCAAGCTCCATGTTATTTTCGCCAGGGTAAACTATTTTTTTTCCTAGCACAGACTCATCAACCTTCCAACCTAATGCCTGAACTGCAGTTTCATTGAGTATAACGCGAGCTGAATCACCCCGGATGTCTTTACTGAAATTTCTGCCCACCTTTAAAGACACTCCAAGCGTAGGCAGATAGTTTTCATCAGCTTTTGCAAAATTGATAGGAATAGTTTTATCACTTTCTTTTGCCCTGAACGAATCGCCGCCCCACACCCGCGGGGGCACTGATGTAGTCCAACTTGCTGAAACAACTCCGGGAGTTCGAGTGATCGCATCAACAAATGCCTCTTTTCCTTTAGCCCATTCTGTATGATCGATCTGTAATAAATTCTCCCTCTCAAAACCCAAATCTTTTTCCGCTACATATCTTAATTGTTGAGATACAACTCCAGTAAGAATAATCAATACCATCGAAATCGTGAACTGAAACACAACCATTGAGCTTCTCAACGTACGGCCTTCCTTTCCGGATTTTAATTTTCCTTTTAATGCCTCCACCGGGCTAAAGGCACTAAGAAAAATGGCCGGGTAACTTCCGGAAAGCAAACTCATGATCATCAGAAGAGAAGCTAAAGCAGTAAGGACTTTCCAATCACCAAATAAATTAAACTGTAATGCCTTGCCAGTGATCAAATTGAATGAAGGTAAAACGAGTTGCGTAACACAAATTCCAATAACCAAACTGATGCAACAAAAGAGAAATGCTTCTACAATAAATTTCCCGCGGAGTTGATTGCTGCCTGAGCCAAGTAGTTTTCGGAGAGATGTTTCCTTTGCCTTACGTACATATTGAGACGTTGACAAATTCATGAAGTTGATGCACGAAAGTAATACCATTACAATGCCTGCAGCTATAAGTGCATAAACGATTTTGATGTTACCTGCATCGTTAAGTCGGTTGTAAACGAATACTTTTGGCAGGTGAATGTCAGTAAGCGCCTGAAGATAGAGATTCCACTCACGTCCGCTCTTGATATATTCGTCATACGTCATGTTCATGGCTGACTTAATGGAGGGAGCGGCATAGGTTTTGGGGATATTCGTTAGCCTAGCCCGCACCTGTTGTTCCGAAAATCCGGGCTTGAGCAACATAAAAGTTTCAACTTGTGTCCATATCCAACTCCAGCTCACGCGTTTAACAATTGGAAAACTGGTCATCGACATCATCACGTCGAATTGGATATAGGAATTATCGGGAATATCTTTCGCAATGCCAGTGACCTCATAATTTTGTTGCTGATTGCCATCGCCCACGCGCACCATTTTGCCCATCGGATCCTCATCCCCAAAATATTTCTTAGCTGTTGATTCAGTCATTACCATAGTTTGTGGGTACCGCAAAGCAGTTTGCGGATTCCCCTTAAGTAATGGAAAAGTAAAAACCTGGAAGAAGTTAGAATCAGCCGCCAAAACTTTACTTTGGTCGAACGATTTTATTCCCTTAGCGGAATTGATATAGCTCATTAGAAAGTCGCCAGGTGTATTGATGCGCACGATTTGTTCAGCCTCTGGAATCTCAGCCTCCAAGGCAAACGAGACCCCAGGTCCCGTACTCGAGAATTGATTTTTATTTCCTTCGCCCCAGATGAATGTTTGATTTACCCGATAAATCCGATCGGCATTGACGTGAAAGCGATCGTGACTAAACTCGCTGCTTACGTATAGATACATGAGCAATGCGCTGGTCATCCCTACGGAAAGGCCAAGGATGTTGATGAATGAAAAAAGTCTTTGGCGCTGTAGGTTGCGTAGAAATAGAACGAGGTTGTATTTGAACATCGGGGTTAGGGCTTATGCCTGAACTAAAGTCAAACGTTATGCCATGAACATTTCATGGAATATTGCTCAAATTAAGCTTATTTCGCTTCGGTAATGTTCGGTTTGCATTGAAGCGTGTCCGAAATTGGAATGATTATCTAAATTACATAATGACTGTTCAGACTAAAGTTGATTCTTACTTTCATAACGAATTCAATAAAAAACCTTTTCTTTTCATTGCGCCGGGTCGCATCAACATGATCGGTGAGCATACTGACTATAACGATGGGTTTGTAATGCCCACAGCAATTGACAAACACTTTGTCTTTGGGATTGCACCAGGTGAATCTGAGTTTTTTACAATTCATGCTATTGATGTCAATGAAAAAGTTACTTTCTCAAAGAATGAGTTAAAACCCGGACATGGTTGGCAGAACTATTTGATGGGCGTTGTAGATGGTTTAATGAGACGGCGAAAAATTCCGGGTGGTGTGAATTGTGTTTTCAGTAGCAATATTCCTGGCGGAGCAGGGTTGTCTTCATCGGCAGCGCTCTGCAGCGGATTTGGCTTTGCATTAAATGAACTTTTCCAACTAAACCTTGACCGACTTGAACTAGCTAAGATTTCGCAGGAATCAGAACATCGTTTTATCGGCGCTAAGGTTGGTATCATGGATATGTACGCTAGTTTGTTTTCAAAAAAAGATTCTGTGATGTTGCTGGATTGCCGAAACTACAAACATGAATATTTGCCAATTCAGTTTTATGATCACAAGATATTATTGATCGATACAAAAGTGAAACATACGCTGGCAACCTCTGAATACAACTCCAGGCGTGAAGCTTGCGAAGAAGGGATAAGAATAATTCAACCACATTTTGAAAATGTGAAGGCACTGCGAGACGTGAGCTTGTCAATGTTAGAAAAAGTAAGGCCCGAACTTGATAAGATGGTTTTTAAGCGATGTCTTTTTATTCTTGAAGAGATTGATCGAATCCAAAAAGCAGCAGTCTATTTGAAAGCAAATGACTTAATTTCCTTCGGCAAATTAATGTACGAAACGCATTGGGGACTTAGTCAAAAGTACGAGGTCAGCTGCGCTGAATCGGATTGGCTAGTCAGGTTTGCAGAAGCTAACCAAATAACCGGGGCTCGCCAAATGGGTGGCGGCTTTGGGGGATGTACGATTAATCTTATCCACAAAGAGCAACAATCGGGCTTCGAAGAACAAATTCAAAAAAAATATTTTGGTGAATTTAAAAAAGAACCTGATTTTTATTCGGTTAATTTAGCAGACGGAGTTCATGAAGTCATTTAGGTTTTACTTCTAATTTAATCCTAGATGACTTTCAATGGCAACAGAAACTTATTGACCCTAACTTATAACCTATAACCAAATGCAAACCCTCCAAACAGTAGACTATGCTGTTTTACTAGTTTACTTTATCATTGTTTCTCTCTACGGATATTGGATTTACAACAAGAAGAAAAACCTCGAAGCGGATTCTGGTGATTTTTTCCTGGCAAAGGGAACACTAACCTGGTGGGCCATTGGTGCCTCTTTGATTTCTTCTAATATTTCTGCCGAGCAGATGACCGGCATGAGTGGTTCCGGTTTTAAACTTGGACTTGCTATTTCATCTTACGAGTGGATGGCAGCGCTTACTCTGATTATTGTGGCCGTGTTTTTTATGCCAGTGTATTTGAAAAACAAAATTTATACGATGCCTCAATTTTTGCATGAACGCTACAATAGTAGAGTAGCAATGATCATGGCAGTGTTCTGGTTACTATTATATATAGTCGTCAATTTGCTATCTATCCTTTATTTAGGAGCTATTGCAGTATCTGGAATTACAGGCTGGAGCTTTGAGCTTTGCGTGTTCTTATTAGCGATTGCTTCGGTGTTCATTGCTTTGGGTGGAATGGAAGTGGTAGGTTATACTTCAGCTATTCACGTTTTCTTTTTAGTGTTCAGCGGAGTTCTTGGTCTATATGTTACATTAAATATGGTATCGCTGGATGGGGGCATGCTCAAAGGACTTTCCATTTTGCAAGGTGAAATGCCACAACATTTTAAATTGATTTTTGATCAATCCAATAGTAATTACATTGACTTGCCCGGCCTTAGTGTCTTGTTGGGTGGAATGTGGATTGCCAACTTAAATTATTGGGGATGTAATCAGTACATTACCCAACGCGCCTTGGGTGCTAGTTTGCCTGTCGCTCGACAGGGAATTTTGTTTGCTGCATTTCTGAAAATGGTTACACCGCTAATCATTGTCATTCCAGGCATTGCTATTTATTATTTATACAATCACAATCTTATCGATACTTCACTCATCAACATTACTAAAGATGGAGCTACTACTGCCGACAGCAATAGAACCTATCCCACCTTGTTGCTTTTGCTTCCGAAGGGAATTAAAGGAATCACTGTTGCGGCATTTGCGGCCACGGTGATTGCCTCTTTAGCTGCTAAAGTGAACAGCATCAGTACAATCTTCACGCTCGATATTTATAAAAAGGCGTTCCAACCAGATGCGTCTGAGTCGAAAATTGTCAACGTTGGCAAACTGGCCATTGTTGTGTCAACAGTTATCGGCATTTTGCTCACGCTCTCATTAGGCAATGCATTGATGGGCGAGGGCAAGCAAGGTTTTCAATATATTCAGGAGTACACGGGTTTTGTTTCGCCTGGCATATTTGCCATGTTCCTATTGGGTTTCTTCTGGAAAAAAACCACATCTAACGCCGCCCTGTTTGCCATGATTGGAGGATTTATTTTTTCAGTCGTGCTTAAATTTTTACCAGGGATGATGAATCTGGAATTCCTTTATGGGATGGGATTCTCATTAAAAGTTAACGGGATTTACGAAATCCCATTCCTGGACAGGATGGCTATCGTATTTGCGTTATGCGTGATCGGTATGATTGGCATCAGCCTTTATGAAAATGCAAATGGAGTGAAGCCCAAAGGTCTCGAAATTGATGCTTCGATGTTTAAACCAGGCACTTCGTTTACCGTCGGTGCACTGATCATTATTGGTTTGTTGATTGCTATTTACTCCGCGTATTATTGACACTCTAAATTTAATATTCGAAAAAAAAGCACATTGTTTATGTGCTTTTTTTTTAATTCTATTTTGCGAGAATTCACTATCCTGATAGGATTGACTATCCTTAAAAAACCAGTTAGTAATTAAATTACATCGCAAGGTGTTCTTAGTAAAACTTTCTTTCTGAAATAGTCATCCTTATTTTAAACCCAATTTAAATATTAATACATGAAAAAAATTATTTTAACCTTGTTCGGTGGATTTATCATTTCATTTTCTTTTGGCCAAATCGAAAGAGGTGCAATGTTAGTTGGTGCATCTTCAAATTTTGGTCTTAACAGGGAAAACCCATCTCCATCAACTGGAAATCATATAACTACGCTGAACCTTGACGTGAAGGGAGGCTACTTCGTAATCAATAATTTGGCGGCAGGATTGAGGTTCAACTATAATCGCACGTACAGAGACGGCCCAAGTTATGGGAGTACAAGCGTTGGTATTTTTGGTCGTTACTATTATCAAGGAAAATTTTTCGGGGGCATAGGGATCACTTCTGTTGGTCCAAGCTCAGGAAATACTTATACGGAGTTTCCGATTGAGGTCGGGTATGCCGCATTTATTACTAAAAATATCGCGATCGAGCCATCGCTGAATTTCGTAAAAGGTGACAGTCAAAATGTGATTGGCCTCAACTTCGGTTTTTCCTTGTATTTGAATCGAGGGAAATAAAAGATCAGCGTTTACGCCTGACATATAAAATAGGTTTTAGTGATTGAGGTTCCGCAACCATTAACGTAACTATTTTAACCTTTCCTGTAAGCGGTTTTGCAGGCAAGATGAAATCAGCTACTTTTCAAGCTCTATAAAACCTATTCTATGATTAAACATTTAAACCCTAAAAGATTTCGACCACTCGCGGCAATCCTTTTTGCAGGCACGCTTTGGCCGGCAATAAGTTCAGCCCAGCAAGGCTTAGGTCAGGCGCAGGAAGAAAAAGCACCCATTGCCCCGGTCGGACGTTCGTACGCTATCACGAATGCTACGATTGTTCAAGGCCCAGGCCGAAAAATTGAAAAAGGAACTGTCGTGATGAAGGATGGATTGATTACAGCTGTTGGTTCAGGGGTTCCAATTCCATCAGACGCTATCATAATCAAAGCTGATTCCATGTTTGTTTATGCCGGCTTTATCGATGGTTTGTCACGTACAGGGGTGACTAAACCCAAAGAAGAAAAGGATAAAGAAAAAATAAAAGATCCAGGCAATCCTCCTGCCGAACGTGCAGGAATCACCCCTCAAAATGACGTCAGGAATTCGTTAAACCCAAATGATAAATCTGTTGAAGAGTTGCGCAACCTCGGCTTTACCGTTTCGCAGGTTGTTCCTTATGGCAACTTCTTGCCAGGATCAGCGGCAATTGTTTTGTTAGGCGGAAAATCTCCTGATGATATGGTGCTTGTGAATAACGCAGCCCTGTACTCGGAACTTACGGGAGCACAAAATGTATATCCTAATACTGTAATGGCAGTGATGGCCAAGTGGCGCGAACTTTATAAAAATGCTACACTCGTGAAATCCTATCAATCGATGTATGCGGCGAATCGTTCAGCTATTACCCGACCAGGCAGTGACAGAATTTTGGAGGCATTTTATCCAGTAATCGATCAAAGGACTCCGGTACTTTTCAAGTCAGAAAAAATGTTGGAAACTCAGCGCGTATTTACATTGAAAAATGATTTGGGTTTCCCTTTACTTATTGCAGATGTAAAAGAAGGATGGCCCATCATAAATAAGATTAAGGCTTCAGGAGCAAAAGTTTTTTTATCGCTCGACTTGCCTGATGAAATAAAGAAAGACGAGAAGAAGGAGGATAAAAAAGGCGATAAAAAGGATGCGAAGAAAGACAGTGTTAAAACTGAACAACCTAAAAAAGAAAAACCTAAGACTCCTTTTGATTTAGAAAAAGAAGCATTGGAAAAGAGGAAGAAGGAGGCAATTGCTTCTTACACCTCTCAGCCATCAGAGTTTACTAAGGCAGGTGTGACTTATGGATTTTCAGCGATGAGCGCAAAAACAAAAGACATTCCGGCGAACTTAAGAAGAATGATCAAGGCAGGTTTATCTGAAGATGCAGCATTAGCTGGACTTACTACAAACGCTGCTCAACTGCTCGGCTTGAGTGACCGCATGGGCTCGATCGACAATGGCAAAATGGCGAACCTTGTTGTCTCATACAAACCTTATTTCGATGAGAAGTCAAAGGTGCGCTATGTGTTTGTTGACGGTAATTTGTATAAGATGGAGACCAAGGAAGCTAAAAAAGACGACAAAGTTTCTGCAAGCGGAACCTGGAGTTATACAACGGATACACCAGATGGAACTTACACTGGTAAAGTCATGATCAAGGAAGAAAAGGGAAAACTCTCTGGAACCATCACAAATAGCAGTAATGGCAAAGAAACCTCGCTTAATAATGTTTCCCTGGATGGAAATTACTTAACATTTAGTTTCCCTTATGATGCGGGAGGCGAAACGATCACGATTGACGTAGCTGTTACTATTGATGAAAGAACTTTTGAGGGAACCCTGACTGCCGGCTCTAATGGTAGCTTCCCGATGAAGGCTTCGAAAGACCCCAAATTTTAATTTTGAATTACTATGAAGAAAATATTTTTAATTTTCGTTAGCCTGATTTGTTCAGTTTGGGTGTTCGGCCAGGACAAAGGCAACGTGTTGATAAAGAACGGCACGGTTCTCACCGTTACGAAAGGGACTCTTACAGAAACGGATGTTCTTGTCAAAGATGGAAAAATAGCTCAGATCGGAAAAAATATTGGTGCGCCACAAGGTGTGAAAGTAATTGATGCTTCCGGCTTGTTTGTTATGCCAGGAATTATAGACGCTCACTCACACATTGCACTTGATGCAATTAATGAAGCGACAAGTCCGGTGACTGCAGAAGTGAATGAAGGGGATGTAATAAATCCCTTGCAGATAGGAATCTACCGTGCCTTAGGTGGTGGAGTCACTGCGGTTCACGCCATGCATGGTTCTGCCAATGCAATAGGCGGCCAATGTGAAACATTGAAACTTCGTTACGGTACTTTCGATCAGGATGCTATGAAGATGGATGGAGCACCTCGCACTATAAAATTTGCCCTAGGTGAAAACCCAACCCGCGTTCATGGTGGGGGCAACAATATTGTGCCTCGCACACGTATGGGTGTTGAGTTCGTTATTCGTCAGGCTTTCTCTCAAGCCAAAAAATATTCTGAAGACTGGGATACGTACAATAAAAACAAATTGGTGAAAGGATTTCGTGGTGCACCTCCAGTCTATAACCTTCGCCTTGAAACCCTAGCTGATATTTTGAAAGGTAATATCATCGTTCATTGCCACAGCTACCGTGCCGACGAAATTTTCATGTTGTTGAAGGTTTGCAAGGATTTCGGAATTAAGCGCCTTGTATTTCAACACGTGAACGAAGGATTTAAGGTAGCGCCAGAGTTGGCTGCGTATGGAGCAATGGCTTCAGTATTTTCAGACTGGTGGGCATATAAATTCGAAGTTTACTATTCAACTTCATATAATGCAGCCATCCTTACCAAGAATGGTGTCACTACTTCGATCAATTCAGACGATGCTCAGATGATGCGCCACTTATACAATGAGGCGGCTAAAACTCAGAAGTATGGTAGCCTTAGCGATGAAGAGGCTTTGGCTTTAATAACGATCAATCCAGCGAAACAATTAGGAATTGATGCTCGCACAGGATCTTTGGAAACTGGCAAGGACGCTGACATTGCTATTTTTAAAAACCATCCTCTAAGTATTTATGGTGTTCCTCAATACACAATTGTTGATGGTATTGTTCGCTTTGATCGCACCAACGACCCTGCAGACATGCGATTAATGGTTGACCCTAAGCAAAATCTTGATGAAGTGAGCTTGCAGGATAAGAACATTGACCATTGCATGGACGGAACTGAGTTTTTGTTTGGTGATCTTTTTGGAACTGATAAAAAATAACTTTATGAAGAACTTTCAACTGATATCAGGATTTTTAACAGCATTGCTTTGCGGACTGGTGTTTCACATTGATGCACAAAACCAAAAAGGAAAATATGGCACGTTTGCCTTGACGAACGCTACTATTGAAACGATCACTAAAGGAACAATCACCAATGGAACCGTAATTATCAGCAATGGTAAGATTGTTTCGGTAGGTACTAGTGTCGCGATTCCGCAAGGTGCTGAAGTGATAGATTGCAAAGGTCAGTTTGTTTATCCGGGAATGATTGACGGAGCGACTAACGTTGGTCTTTCAGAAATTGGATCAGATCCACGAACAATCGACTTCAATGAGCTTGGAGATTTAGTGCCACAAATGAAAGCACTCACAGCGGTTAACCCCAATGCGGTAGCCATTCCGATTACACGGATAAGTGGAGTCACCACCACTTTATCTTCACCATCAGGTGGGTTATTTCCTGGCACTGCTGCTTTAATCAATTTGCATGGCTACACCCCAGATCAAATGTTTGCAGGATTTGAAGGAGTAGTGCTGAATTTTCCAAGTGGTGGCCGCAGAGGTTTTTTCGACCGAAGAACAGATGAGGAAATTAAGAAAGCAACAGAGAGTGCACAGAAAAACCTAAATGAGATATGGGAACGTGCGGTGCAATACAATAAAGTTGATTCAGCCACGGGAGGGAAGAATCCAGGCTACTATCCTGAAATGCAGGCACTATTGCCGGTAGTTCGTGGTGAAAGGGTATTGCTTATTGAAGCTAATGCTGCAAAGGATATTACAGCTGCTCTGAAATGGGTAAAGGAAAGAAGAGTTGCAAAAGTGGTGCTTACTGGTGTGGCTGAAGGCTGGCGTATGGCTGACCAAATTGCAAAAGCAAAAATTCCAGTGATTGTAGGAGGAGTATTGGAGCTTCCTTCTCGCGAATCCGATCGCTATGATCAGGCCTATGCCAATGCCGGAATGATGAGAAAGGCTGGTGTAAAAGTAGCAATCGGCTCAGGTGAAACCAGTAACCAGAATTTCCGCAACCTTCCTTACCATGCAGGATTTGCTGTTGCTTATGGTATGGACAAGACCGAGGCACTTAAAGCAATCACGATTGTTCCTGCGGAAATTTTTGGCGTGGCCGATAAGCTTGGCTCGATCGAAGAAGGTAAGAGCGCTAATTTGTTCGTGTGTGATGGAGATCCTTTCGAAAATAAAACTCAGATCAAACAAGTATTCATCGAAGGATGGCAGATGCCAATGAATAGCCGCCAGACTTTGTTGTATGATGAGTTTTTGAAACGTGAGCCTGGCGTAAGTAAAAAATAATATTTTGAAATTGTACTAGTTAATAGCCACAAGAAAATCTTGTGGCTATTTCTTTTAAAAACGAAATTTGCTAAACTCCAAAGAACAATTCCCGATACAGTATGAATTCAACTCTCAAGAACTTCACCATTATATTTTTGTCCCTGCTCGGATTCAATGCTCATGCTCAAAACATATCCAAACAAGAAAGGCAATTGATAAATATCACAGAGAAGAACTACGAAGAATCGGTTAAGTTTTTGGAGAATACCGTAAACATTAACAGCGGCACTCAGAACGTTGAGGGAGTGAAAAAAGTCGGAATGGTTTACAAGGCTGAGCTTGACAGACTTGGTTTTTCAACCCGCTGGATATCCATGCCATTAGAAATGAGACGCGCAGGTCATTTGTATGCCGAAATCAAAGGTAATACAGGTAAGAGGTTATTGTTGATCGGCCACCTTGATACCGTGTTTGAACCTGATAGCCCTGTTCAAACGTGGGTGAAGAAAGACACAGTTGCTGCTGGTCCAGGGACAAATGATATGAAAGGCGGCAACATGATTATTATTTATGCTTTGAAGGCCTTAAAAGAAGCCGGATTACTCAAAGATCGACAAGTCATTGTGATCATGCATGGCGATGAAGAGAGCTCTGGCAAACCTATTTCTGTTAGTAGAAAAGATATTATTGAAGCCGCACAGCGGAGTGATATTGCTTTGTGTTTTGAAACTGGAACCGGCATGGATTACGCAACCATTGCCAGAAGAGGCAGTAGCGGTTGGACTTTGACCGTGAAAGGAAAGCAGGCTCATTCAGGAGGAATCTTTAGTAAAAATACTGGAGCGGGTGCCATTTATGAGAGTGCACGAATTCTCGATCGTTTTTATACTGAGCTCAGAGAACAATATCTAACTTATAGCCCCGGAATTATTTTAGGAGGCACACAGGCAACTATCGATTCATCAGGAACTGAGGGAACTGTTTCGGGGAAAACTAACATTGTCCCTAACACCACGATTGTTAAAGGCGACCTGCGTTTTATTTCAGAAGAACAAAAAGACCGCGTGCGCGAAAAGATGAGAAAAATTGTCGGGGAACATCTTCCTGAAACAAAAGCTGAGATCACTTTTACGGACGGCCTTCCAGGTATGCCGCCATCGGAGGGAAATATGAAAACGCTCGAAATGTTTAGTAAAGCAAGTCAAGATTTAGGCATGGGAGAAGTTAAGCCTTATGACCCAGGATTGCGCGGAGCCGGAGATATTTCTTTCGTTGCTCAGTATCTTGACTGCCTGGATGGCCTGGGTGCGATGGGAGGCGGAGCCCATGCCCCCAGCGAATACATTAATTTAAAAACTTTACCTTCTATTGAAAAGAGAGTTGCTGTATTCATACATAGAATTACAACCCCTCAGAAAATTGGAAGCAAAAGAAAACAATAGCGTGTTATTACTAATGTCAACTTACTAGAGCGATGTTATAATAAGCTTTGAATCACAAACGTCTTCTTATTAAAATCAATCTGATCACCTGCTTTTAATCCTAATAATATTTTCGCGATAGGCGAGGAGGAAGAAACTGCAAAATAGATTTCACCCCCAAGGGTAAATTGTCCGGCCGGAATTGAAATATAGAATTTCCCTTGATTAGTAATCACCAAACTTCCTGCATGAATTGTTTCAGAGGGCTTCGCTGGATCAAGTTGGAGAAGGATTTGTTTTAATTTCTGAGCCTCGGCAAGTTGCACCGTATTCTTCTCAATTTCTAATTGGGCCATTGCACGGCCGGTTTCGTATTTATCACCCGCACTGCTTTTGGTTTCTTCATTGGCCGAGCTTTGTGCAAATTGAATGGCCTGACTCGCTCCTTTTATTCTCTCTTCAATATTTGCAAAACAAAGTGAGTGAAGTTGTTGTTTAATTGTTGACATGGTAACTTTAAATATAACCTATCCACTATGAAAACCTTTCTGCAAATATTGATTTTTATTCCTTTCGCTTTGAATGCTCAAACTTCGGATTGGATAACAATTTCGAGCGCCTATTCTAGTCAACAAACAGTGGAGACCTTACAAAAAGAGATTCAACAAAAAGGATTCAAATTGTTTGCCACAATAAACCATTCGCAGGAGGCAAAGGCAGCCGGCCTTAAACTTCGACCAACGGTCTTATTAATTCTGGGTAATCCAAAAGCGGGAACTGCGCTAATGAATTGTGATCTTAAAATAAGTATCGATCTCCCATTGAAAATTTTAGTTTGGGAAGATTCCAACGGAGGTACCAAGGCAGGATTCATTAATCCGGAAAGCTTTTTGAAAGAATACAATCTTACAAACTGCAAAGAGGTGTTACCGAAAATGAAGGCAGCGCTGCAAGAATTACTTGCATCAGTTGCCAAAAAGAATTAAGGCTTAGTCATTTTTTGAGCTACTTTTAAAATATCAAGCGCTTTCTGCAAATCTTCGGGTGTATCAATACAAATGCTTTCTTCCATTTCGGTTTCTACGGTTTTGATTTTAAAACCGTTTTCAATCCAGCGAAGCTGCTCAAGTGATTCAGCCTTCTCAAGGAGAGATGGAGACAGGCGGGTTATTTTTTCAAGGATGTCGTTGCGGTAGGCGTACAAACCGACATGTCGGTAGAATGTAGTTTTATCAAGCCAATCCTTTGGCTCTGTCTTTTGTACAAATGGAATTGGTGATCGACTGAAATAAATAGCTTCATGAACATGATTGATCACCACCTTTGCTTCACCAGCGGAATGCAGTTGTTCGAGTGTTGCAATCTTTTGAATCAGAGTAGCCAGCTCTACCTTTTCATTCAATGAGGAACAAAGTAAGTCGATTTGCTTTGGATCAATGAAAGGCTCATCGCCCTGTATGTTGATAGCGAAGTCAAATTTTTCACTCTGCTCCATCAATGCTTCATAACAACGGTCGGTTCCGCTGGGATGATTATCAGAAGTCATGCACACATTTCCACCAAAGGACAACACATGATCATAGATTCGTTTGTCATCCGTTGCTACAACTACTTGTGTAAGTTTTTTTGATTTCATAACCTGGTCGTAAACTCGTTGGATCATCGTTTGACCGAGCATATCCACCAATGGTTTACCGGGGAATCGTGATGAGGCGTAGCGTGCAGGAATTATTCCGAGTATTTCCATAGCCTCAAAAGTAGAAAAATGTTTTAACCTTCTATGGTAGGGTTATAATTGTTTCTTATTCGCCATGCTGAAGGATATAAATTATTCATTCGATTACCAAGAAGGTTAGACCAGCCGATTGGCATATTCTTGTAGTTCATCAAAGTGAAATTTGTCTTTTCTGCGGATAAATTCAAAACATCCTTCCTTAAATAAGCAATAGCCTCTGCAAGGGATAATTCAATTGAACTGAAACTTTCAGATTTGACCTTTGTTGAAAGTGCAAGGGCATGTTCGGGAATGAATTTATCGTGCTTTGCCTTAGCGATAGCAGTTCCTTTTTGGATTACTTTAAGAAACTTTGACAGAAATTCGGTCTCGAAAAGGTAATTCTTTGGTAAGGCTAGAATTAATTCTTCTTGTTTGATAAATTCAATTTCTGATGATTCCTTTAACCAGTCAGAAAGACGCTCTTTTATTTTTGTTGTGGGATGATCAAATGTTTTCTTTCGATAAATAGAAATCTCGTGTTGTTCTTCTGTTTTCCGAACAACTGAAATAAAAAAACCTTCACCTTTTGTTTTGTGCGGATAAAATCGATAGCCGAAAATATTCTTTGTTTGTACTTCTTCCACACCCCAACTACTTTCAACTTTTAACTTAATACTTTCAGCTTTCTTTTCCCTCACGAGCCAGTCCAGATTTTCCTCATTCTCTTTTTCATTATACGTGCAGGTGCAATAGATCAGAATTCCATTTTGTTTTAAAGAGGGCCAAACTTGGTTTAATATCCGCTGTTGGCGTAAGGCACACAACTCAACGTTCTCTTCCGACCATTCTATCCTTGCATGTGGATCTTTTCGAAACAATCCTTCTCCTGAACAAGGAGCGTCAACCGCGATAACGTCAAAGAATCCTTCTATCTTTTGAAAATCTTCCGGATCGTTGCTTGTTATTACGACGTTATTATTTCCCCATTTCTGAATATTTTCAGCAAGAATTGTTGCGCGTGATCGTATTGTTTCGTTACTAACAAGTAACGACTGTTCATTTAATAAACTTAATAAGTGAGTTGATTTCCCTCCGGGTGCCGCACATAAATCCAAAACACGTAATTGCTGTGACAAATCAACTGTCTGCTTTACGGCTTGTTCTAGAAACATTGAGCTGGCCTCTTGAACATAGTAGGATCCACCATGAAATAGAGGATCGAATGTAAAGGATGGGCGTTGTTCTAAGTAGTATCCAAAATCTGTCCATGGAATTTTTTCAGAATCCTTCGAATTACATTTCAATGGATTGATTCGAATGCTCGTAGGCGAAGGATTTTCGTGTACTGACAGAAACTCATTCCAGCTTTGCCGGAGCTGAATTTGCATCCTCGTTGTAAATGCTGGAGGGAATCTTCCTTCAGCCATTTAACTTTTTATCCATGTACTCAATGATAGTCACAGACTGTGTCAAAAGCGTGTCATAATTTTTCTTTCCGACCAGTTTACGGTATTCGTCCATAAGTTCGCCAACGCTTTCAGTTGCACTCGAAATAAGGTTTTGTCCCTTTGAAGTGAGTTTAAAGATTGTGCTTCGCTTGTCGTTAGGGTCTGTCTTGGACGATATATATCCTGATTTTTGCAATTCCTTAATCACTTTACTCATTGCTTGTTTTGTCACCTTTGCACGAAGGGCCAGATCATTATTGCTAGTTCCATTCTGATCTATATTCATAATCACTGGCATGTAGGTCATTTTGAAACCTTTGTACCCCTTTTTAGCCAAACGCTCGATTGCCCATTGATCGAATTGTTTCTTTAAAAGGGATAGGATTTTACCCCACCCACATGATTGAATGTACCCTGCGTCTCTAAATCGATGATCAAGTGCCATACTATAACCTTTAAGTTGTGCAAAAATAGTTCATAAAAAAATAATAGTCAACACTATTGACTAATTAGTCAACCAAGTTTACTTTTGTACCGTTATCTGACATTATTCAATACTAACCTATGGAATCCACCGAACTTAAGCCCAAGAAAAGGAACATTGCCCCATTTATTCTTGTGCCTGCCATATTGATTGCAGGCTTCTTTGGCATACGTGCCATTATTCATAATTTAAATTATGAATCCACTGACAACGCTCAGATTGAAACGAATGCTACACCGATCGTCTGCCGCCTGGCGGGCTTTATCGATTCTGTTTCTGTAAACGATTATGATGGTGTTTCCAGCAATCAATTGTTAATTTCAATTGATGATCGCGAATACGCGCTGGCTGTACTCCAGGCACAAACAGACGTTGCCAATGCCCAGGCCGATCTGGCTAATGCTCAAGCTCAACTCAATAATAGCCAAGCCAACAAACAAGTGATGTTGGCAAATGAAGATGTGCAACACACGCGAGTTCAAAAAGCAACTGATGATCTGAAGCGCGATGAAGGGTTGTTTAAAGATGCAGCCATCACACAAAAACAATTAGACGATAGTCGTAACAATGCAGAATCCGCCCAAAAGCAATTTACAGCAAATCAAAGACAAGTAGCCTTTGCCAATTCGCAAGTTGTTACATCAGAGGCACAAATAAGAAAAGCACAAGCCACGGTAGAGACGCGCAGGGCGGCTCTTGACCTAGCCAAACTCCGATTGAGTTATTGCAATGTGTATGCTCCGGTGAATGGCCGCATCGGAAAAAGAAATTTAGAAGTAGGTCAATATGTACAACCTGGTCAACCTTTAATGACAATTGTTAACAGTGATAAGTTTTGGATAGTGGCCAATTTTAAGGAGACCCAATTAGAGAAAATGAAAATAGGGCAGGAGGTAAGTGTAACATTGGATAGTTATCCAGATTTAGAAATTAAAGGAAGGGTTTCTTCATTTAGCCTTGCCACCGGTTCGAAGTTCTCCTTACTGCCACCTGATAATGCTACCGGAAACTTTGTAAAGATAACTCAACGCGTTCCCGTAAAGATTGAATTGGATGATGACGCAAAATACAAGGACATTCTTAAAGCAGGTTTGAGTGTGGACGTTGAGGTAAAAATAAAGTAGCATGTCGCCAGCACCACTGCCTACAGGATTTGCTCGAGCAATTATCGTGATCACCACGATATCAGCAGCCATCATGGAGCTGATTGATGTATCTATTGTTAATGTTGCTTTGTCAGACATCAGCGGCAACTTAGGAGCTACTATTGAAGATACTTCCTGGGTAGTAACAGCCTATGCAATTGCCAACGTAATCATTATACCTCTCACCGGATTTTTTGCCCGGCTTTTTGGTCGCAAGAGGTATTATATTGTTTCGATTTTTATTTTCACGATCTCTTCCTACATGTGTGGGCAGGCAGGAAGCTTAATTTCACTTGTCATCTGGAGATTTGTACAAGGAGTTGGAGGGGGTGCATTACTTTCTACTTCTCAAGGAATTTTATTTGATGCCTTTGAGCCGGCCAAACGCCCAATGGCAGCAGCCATGTTTGGAATGGGCATTGTGCTGGGTCCAACCATCGGCCCGATTCTCGGTGGCTTAATTGTAGACAATTATTCATGGCCGTTGATTTTCTACATTAATATCCCTTTTGGGATTATTGCGACGATACTTACCCTTCGATTCATCAGGCGCACTGAAGACGAAAAGAATCCTAATAGGGAGAAGCCGATAATCGACTTTACTGGCATTGCTTTCCTTGCAATGGGTGTGGGCTGCTTGCAGTACGTACTTGAACGTGGCGAATCAGATGGATGGTTTGAGGACCGAACAATTGTTGTGCTTTCTGTCCTCGGCGCATTTGGCTTAATCTCATTCGTTTATCGTGAATTGACAGCGGAGATACCCATGGTTAATCTGCATGTGATGAAGAGAAGGAATTTATGGGCGAGCAACGTTCTCACATTTGCTGTAGGCTTCG
>Ga0207112_1067_pt1 | contig 27150 bp, 20 predicted proteins | sample Alteio_BWMinHeat_72_FD_153549 | JGI IMG/M metagenome (GOLD analysis project Ga0207112, IMG submission 153549) | Enriched cells from forest soil in Barre Woods Harvard Forest LTER site, Petersham, Massachusetts, United States -... | ecosystem: Environmental > Terrestrial > Soil > Temperate forest >...
ATCCAGGGAAAATCGCCAGATGATGCATCATTGAACGATTGCTATATGGCGCTTGCTTATACCATTCGTGATCGGCTGCTGAACCGATGGCTTAATGCTCAGAAAACTTATCGGGAAAAAAATGTCAAGACAGTTGGATATCTGTCCGCCGAATTTTTAATGGGGCCACATCTCGGAAACAACTTGGTTAGCCTCGGTCTGGTTGACAGAGTGGAGCAGGCAGTGAATGAAATGGGCTTGCCACTGAAGAAAATACTGGAACAGGAGGAAGAGCCGGGCTTAGGCAATGGCGGGTTAGGCAGATTAGCTGCTTGCTTTCTTGATTCCCTTGCCACGCTCGACATCCCCGCTATCGGCTATGGCATCCGTTATGAGTTTGGAATTTTTGATCAAGTCATTGAAGACGGCTGGCAAGTGGAAATTACTGACAAGTGGCTTCGCAACGGCAACCCGTGGGAAATTGCTAGAGTTGAAGATGCAGTTGGTGTAAAGTTTGGTGGGTACACAACATCAGACATTAATACTGATGGAAGATTTGAATCGCAGTGGGTTCCGTCCGAAATGATTATGGGTGTTCCTTACGATACACCTGTTTTAGGTTATGCAACTAACACTGCCAGCACCCTTCGTTTGTGGAAATCCGAAGCATTTGAGTCATTTGATTTTCATTCGTTTAATGAGGGTGATTATTATGGAGCTGTCAATAGTAAGGTGCAATCCGAAAACATCAGTAAAGTACTTTATCCCAACGATGAGCAATTAAGCGGTAAAGAACTTAGGTTGAAGCAACAATACTTTTTTGTATCGTGTTCTCTTCAGGATGCAATCCGATCGCATATTGTCAGAAAGAATGACATCAAAACTTTTCATGAGAAATTTGCTCTCCAACTGAACGACACCCATCCTGCTGTTGCTATCGCGGAACTTATGCGGCTTTTGTTGGATGAATGGAGGCTGGAATGGGATGAAGCCTGGGGCATCACCGTAAATACTTTCGGGTACACCAATCATACACTGCTGCCAGAAGCTCTTGAGAAATGGCCGATTTCCTTGTTCGGTAAATTGTTACCTCGCCACCTCGAGTTGATTTATGAAATCAATAAACGTTTCCTCGATGAAGTGAAAATTCAATTTCCATTTGATGAAGGCAAGATTTCGAGGATGTCACTCATTGATGAATCCGGCGACCGCTACATTCGTATGGCATTGCTCGCGTGTGTAGGAAGTCATTCTATTAATGGAGTAGCGGCACTGCACACGGAATTGCTGTCTAAAAATCTGCTGCATGATTTTTATGACCTGTGGCCGGAAAAATTCTCGAACAAGACCAACGGTGTTACACCGCGACGGTGGGTGGTGCTGAATAATCCCGATCTCACGGAACTGATCTCAAATAAAATCGGGACCTCATGGATTAAAAACCTGGATGAGCTAAAACAATTGGAGCAGTATGTAAAAGATCCCGCCTTTTGCGAAGAATGGAGAAGCTGCAAACAGAAAGTGAAAAATCTTTTGGCGGAAGAAATCAAACTCCGATGCGATATCACCGTAAATCCGACTTCAATTTTTGATGTTCAGGTGAAAAGACTGCACGAGTACAAGCGCCAGCAATTGAATGTGCTCCACATCATCACGCTCTACCACCAACTTCGCAAAAAACCTAAAATGAAAATGGTGCCCCGCACTTTCATTTTTGGCGGCAAAGCTGCGCCTGGCTATTTCATGGCAAAGTTGATTATCAAATTGATCAACTCAGTCAAAGAGATTGTAAATAATGATCCCATCGTTAATAAAACATTGAAAGTAGTATTCATCCCTGATTTTAATGTTACCAACAGCCGGTTGGTTTATCCTGCTGCCGATTTATCCGAACAGATAAGTACCGCAGGGAAAGAGGCGTCGGGAACAGGCAATATGAAATTCACGATGAACGGTGCGCTTACCATTGGTACGCTTGACGGTGCGAATGTGGAGATTCGTGAAGAAGTGGGCGATGAGAACTTCTTTTTGTTCGGCCTGCTCACCGATGAAGTTCAAAATCTCCGCCACACCGCCTATACTCCCCGGGATTATTATTATGCAGATGAAGACCTTCGTGAATGCATCGACTCGATTACATCAGGGCAATTTTCTCCTGACCAGAAGAACTTGTTTATGCCATTGGTGGACTCTTTATTATATCACGATTCTTACATGGTGATGGCGGATTATCGTTCTTACATCGATTGCCAGCAGAAAGTAAGTGAAGCATTTAAAGATCAGGAAAAATGGACGAGGATGAGCATTCTAAATACTGCCCGCTCCGGAAAATTCTCCAGCGATCGCACCATTCGTGAATATTGCAAAGAAATCTGGGACGTAAAGCCGGTTCAAATCCCTGTTCCTCCCTACAATGCGAACACAGCAACTAACCTTAAATTTTCATCGTTGCCGTTAGAGAAGAGAAAAGGCTAAGATAAGGACCGGCTAGTGTGTGATATAATTTTCGAGGTGCTCGATGATGCAACGCTGCTCCTCAAGCATGAAACGAATCAGATCGCCAACGGAGATAACACCAACGAGGTTGCCATTATCAACTACAGGCAAATGACGTATCTGTTTGGCATTCATCATACTCATGCATTCTTCAACTGTATTCTCTGTTGATATGGTGTATGGGTTTCTTGACATCAGTTCTCCAATTAGCGTAAGCTTCGAAGATTTTCCTTTCAGTACAACCTTTCTGGCATAGTCACGCTCAGTAAAAATACCAGCGAGCCTTTCATTTTCAGTAATAAGAATAGCCGCAATATTTCTCTCGCACATCATTTCAATAGCCTCATAAACCGTGATCTCCGGCCCGACTGTACAGAATGTTTCTTTTTTGGATTGCAGAATGTTTCTCACTTTCCCCATAGCGGTGGATTTGGATGATCCTTTAAAACTGCAATGTGAAGATAAGGTAAAAAACGGTAAGGATCAATTCTGATAACTTAATGCCAATACACCGCGGCTTCATTTTATCAATCCGTGAATTCAAACTATCAGCCCATGTATGCAATACACCAAATCGATGGTGACAGATGGTATTTACGATGCAGTCAAATGACGCTACCGCGCAACGCCAAACCTATTATGATCCACTTACAGATAATTTCACACCATTCATTTTGATTATGATGATGTGGATGGCAATTTTTACAAAAAACAGGAAGGATTATGAAAAAACTTGAGTAATACGGATTGCGGGATGAAGGGTTAATTTGTAGATTTAGTTTCAAACACCATCATCCTCTATCAACATTTAAAATGAGATACATACTCCTGCTCCTTGCACTCTCCACCAAATATTCTCCCATATGAATACAATTATTGCTCCTATTGATTTCTCTGATGCATCGACTAATGCACTTTCATTTGCAGCTGAAGCGTGCAAAAGAGCTTCGGCCCAGCTTATTGTGGTGAACGTATTGGTTAAGGGTGAGGATGAGGCAGCGGCAATAAAAAAACTAAAAACCACGACAGATGGTTTAAAAAAATCTTTGGGCTCAGATTTAAAATGTGAATCGCTAGTGACAAGCGGGAGTCTCACGGGTGCACTAAAAAAGATAATTGCAGAAAGGAAGCCTGATCTCATTGTAATGGGCACCAAGGGAGCAAGTGGTTTGAAGAGGATTTTAATCGGAAGCAATACGGTGAACGTAATAGCTAAAAACAAAGTACCGGTGTTCGTTGTTCCGGAAGCCGCTAAGTTTAAGAACTTCCTCAGAAAAGGTAAAAACAGAATTGTTTTGGCCACTGACCTTACCGCTCTGAAAAACGAGAATGCTCTCAATATTCTTAAGGAAATCACATTATTGATTATTGAACCAAAATTAAAGGTGCTGAACGTAAGGCCTAAAAACACTTATCTCCTCGATATGACTAGAATGGAGCGCAATGCTATTCTGTCTGCTTTTAGTCCTGAGATTGAATGTGAGACAGCCACTGTATTTAGTAGCAACGTGATGGGCGGGATCAAGTATTACCTAGACATACACAAAGACACTGGCCTTCTTGCGATGATTGCGCGAGATTCAGGTAATCTTATTCAAAAGCATTATACAAGAGAGATGGCATCACATACAAAATTTCCGCTATTGGTTTTGCATGATGCTTAAAGGTTGACGGCTCAATGCGAATGCAAATATGTAGGCCACAATTTAGCATCACTCGCATTCGAGGGAAAATAACAATGAAGGTCTACTGTAAAAATTCCCTGATCCTGTCGATCAAACCTTGAGGATAAACACCATAGAAGATCATAAGTGCCGAAAGAACAAAAAGAGTGATCAGATTGATCAGGTACAATCGTGGTCGTAAAGTCAGTTCATCCATGCTTTTTGCCTTATCGAACATTACAGCAATAATCTTGATGTAATAATACAAACCGATAACGCTGCTGGCACCGAGAACGATCACCAGCCACCACAATTGCGAGTTTGCACCCGAAGCGACCAAATAAAATTTACCAACAAACCCTGCGGTGAGAGGAATGCCTGCCAACGATAAAAGCATTGCAGTGAACACGGTGGCAATTTTTGGATGTCGCCAAAAGAGACCTTGATAATCTTCAAGCAATTCCGCATCACGATCCTGATCCGACAAAATTGAAATTACCCCAAAGGCACCGATGTTGGTAAGAAAATAGGCTACCATGTAAAAGCTAACTGCCTCTATTCCTAACTTTCCTCCTGCCAGAAAAGCCACTAAAATATAGCCCATGTGCGCGATTGAGGAATAAGCCAGAATTCTTTTAACGTTATTTTGTCTCAAGGCAAGGATATTCCCGATAAGCATGGACGCCATCGCGATAATCGTGAACGATAACATTAACACAGGATATTGATACCCATTGATCTGATTAAAAAAACGCACGAGCAACACAATCATCCCGCCTTTTGAAATCGTAGCAATGAATGCAGTGACCGGTGCGGGAGCTCCTTCATAGACATCAGGCGTCCACATGTGAAATGGCACAAGGCCCAATTTAAAACCAACACCTACGATCATGAGGCTTAGTCCAGTTAGCATAAGCATCGGAATATCGTTGGCAGATGACATATACTGTGCAATGCCGGTAAAATCCATTGAGCCCGTTACCGAGTAAACCAATGCCATCCCAAACAAAAGAAATGCAGATGAAAATGCAGCAAGGATCAAATATTTTAATCCCGCTTCATCTGAACGCGGCCGCTTTCGCAAATAAGCAACCATCGAATAGAGCGAAATGCTTAAAATCTCAAGGCCAAGAAACAGCGAAACAAAATGCTTGCTGATCACGAGCATTGCTGAACCCAGCGTGGCTAGCAAAAGCAAAATGTAATATTCTTCTTTTCTCTCTTCCCGCTGCTCAAAATATGCATACGAAAGAAGAGACACAGCTAACGCGCTCATTACAAGCAGGCCAGTAATGAATGTGCCAAACCCGTCAATAATAAAAAGTGGTTCAACTGTAAACCGGTGGTTGGATGCATATATGATCAGGTAAACAAATACACCCAATAAGCTGATAGTGGTTACTCCAAATATCAATTTGTGATTGCGTCTGATCGAAATAGAAATCATAGCAATCAACGATGCTGAAACCAGGAACATTCCCGGCAGTACGTCAATAATATTGATGTTACTGAACTCCATTGGCTTTATCTATTGGCTTAAGTTGCTCGGAAGTGAATTGATTGGCAATAATTTGTTTCACCGTTGTAAAAACTGCTTGAGGAAACAATCCTAACCAAATAATGGCAACCACTAATGGAATTAAAATAAATTTCTCGCGCAAAGAAAGATCTGGCAATTTCTTATCGCTGACCGATTTCCCTAAGAACACCTTTTGCATGATGCGAAGAGAATAGGCAGTAGCAGCAACAACTCCGATCGCAGCGAAAATAGTCAGCACATGATTGGCTTGCCATGATCCAAGCAGTGTAAGAAACTCCGCGATGAAATTTCCCAGGCCAGGTAATCCAAGTGACGCAAGAACAAACACTAATCCAACTGTTCCCATGAACGGGGCTTTAGTCCAAAAGCCACCCATTGTAGTAATATCCCGTGTGTGAACCCGTTCGTAAATTACTCCGGCCAGGATAAACAAAGCCCCGGTACTAATGCCGTGTGTTATCATTTGCATTACCACACCTTGCATTGCCAATTGATTGAATGCAAAAACACCGAGAATCACAAACCCCATGTGACTGACGCTGGTGTAAGCAACCAATCGTTTCAAATCGGTTTGTGCGAATGCCAGCGATGCTCCATACAATATCCCGATGACCCCAAGCAGCATTCCCCACGGCGCGAATTCAGCAGCAGCATTTGGAAACAACGGAAGAACAAATCGAATCAAACCATAAGCACCAGTCTTCAGTAACAATCCGGCTAAAATTAAACTACCAGCTGTCGGCGCCTGGGAGTGTGCGTCAGGGAGCCACGTATGAAAAGGAACAACCGGAAGTTTCACCGCGAAGGCAGCTAAGAATCCGAACATTAGTAATCGACCACTTCCTGCAGACAGAGATGTTCCAAGCAATTGAAAATAGTCATAGGTATAGGTGCCGGTTTGACTGCCATGAATAAAATATAGTCCCAGAATCGCCAGCAACATTAATAAACCGCTCGCTTGAGTGAAAATGAAAAACTTGAAAGCCGCATATCTGCGATTCTCATGTCCCCAAATTCCGATCAGGAAATACATAGGAATGAGCATCACTTCCCAGAAGAAGTAAAACAAGAACAAATCCATCGTTAGAAAGACTCCTGTGATCCCCGCCAGTACCCACAACAAATTAAAATGAAAAAATCCCACACGCTCCTTAATTTCATTCCATGAAATAAGAACAGCAAAAATTCCCAGAAAGAAAGTGAGCAGCAACATCAGCAAACTCAAGCCGTCAAGAGCAAGCGAAAAGCTAATACCAAATGCCGGCACCCAGGGAACGGTGAACTTTGAAATCCATGTATCGGTTGCCCCGCCTGGATTTTGGATCCAAATATTGATACTTAAGATAAAGTCGACGAAAAGAGCAATCAATGAAATCCAGCGGGATAACATCACATTGCGCTCGGCAACAATCCATGCCAGAATACCACCAATCATCAAAATACTAATGAACCAGACCAGTATCATTCTATAATTTATTAATCAACTTACCAATCCTAACGTTAACAAAAGAATTCCGCCAATAACAATTCCCATTATGTACCATCGCAATATTCCACTTTGTGTAAATGAAAATATCCGATGGAGAAATTCGGAGACCAAAACTATACCTGCATAAAGTCTATCAACAACATCATCCTTATTAACTGTTGAGAGGAAGACAAAAGGACGAACAAATAGGAAGTTATAAAGCGAGTCAAAACCCCATCCACTAAACCAAAATTGGTGAAGGTCGGCCGCGGAGGATTTAAGTTCATCTGATAACGCTGGGCTTTTAATATAAAATATGTAGGCAACATAAACTCCCGAAAGCGCTGCTCCTGCTGCTATCAATTGAACCAACCACTCAAATTCCTCGAACCCCTCTTGAATAGAAATTGAAGGGAGAACCGGAAGTAAAAAATCGGAAAAGGCTGTAAGGTGTCCAAATGTATGTGGCAACTGAATAAACCCAACAAACGTAGATAGTACTGCCAGTATGATGAGCGGAATATTCATCCCATTTCCCGGAACGCGATGAACATGCGTTTTCTCTTCGCCAAAGAATGTCAGGTACACCATTCTAAATGTATATATCGATGTCACAAATGCCCCGAGCAATGCAACCAGGAAGAAATAAATATTTCCATTTGTTCCGGCCAGCGACAGCCAGAGAATTTCATCCTTACTGTAAAATCCAGCAGTGATAAGAGGAAGGGCGGCAAGAGAAGAAGCTCCGATTAAAAATGTCCAATAAATAACCGGGAGTTTCTTTTTCAATCCACCCATCTTAAACATGTCATGCTCATGATGCAACGCCATGATAACCGCACCTGCTGCCAGGAAGAGCAATGCCTTGAAAAAAGCGTGGATCATGAAATGAAATATCGCTGCCGACCAAGCACCTACTCCCAATGCCAAAAACATATATCCAATTTGACTAATTGTAGAATAAGCAAGGACACGCTTTAAATCAAATTGAGTCAATGCTGCAAAACCGGCTATGAGTAGAGTTGCGGCTCCAACAATTCCAACAGCCATTAAGGCAACGGGCGCTAGTTCAAAAATCGCGTGAGTTCTAGCAATCAGATAAACACCGGCAGTCACCATCGTGGCTGCATGGATCAATGCACTTACAGGAGATGGTCCTGCCATCGCATCGGGAAGCCAGGTTTGTAATGGAAGCTGTGCAGATTTTCCAACTGCTCCTCCTAAAAGTAACAAAGCGATGATCATTGCGGTCTCCGATCCGACAGTCCATTGCTGCGTAGCTTGAGTTGCTATGGATTGAATATTTAATGTATGAAAATTCTGAAAGAGCATGAACAACCCAATAGCCATGGCCGTATCACCAACACGTGTTACGATGAAAGCTTTTCGTGCTGCATATCCGTTCTTCTCTTCGGTGTACCAGAATCCAATTAACAGATAGCTGCATAGCCCCACTCCCTCCCAACCCAAATACATCAGCACTAAATTATCAGCCAATACTAAGATCAGCATCGAGCTAACGAATAGATTCAAGTATGCAAAGAATCTGGCGTAACCATCATCGTCAAGCATGAACTCTGCTGAATAGATATGGATGAGGAAGCCAACAAAAGTGATTACAAAAATGAAGACTAGAGAAAGCGCATCGAGATGAAATGCAAATGCAGCAGACAATCCGGCAACGTCGAGCCATTGCCAGGCTATTACATCAAACGATTTCGAAGAAGAAGAAATAAAATTAGCTCCAACCAATAGGGTAACCAACGCCGCTAGACCAACACTTCCTGCTCCAATCACCGGAACCAATTTCTTCGGCAAACGTGGTCCGAACAGGATAAGCACGAAAGCCCCGATAAATGGTAAAGTTGGTATGAGCCAGAGTAAAGTCATATTTGTTGTTCGTTATAAGTTGTTGGCAGCCCGATAACGTCTCCGCTATTAACTATTAACCAACAACGATCAACTATTCTCATCCTTTCATTTCATTTGCTGCGTCACTATCCAAAGTCTTTAACTGATGATGAATCTGCAATATCAACGCAAGTCCAACAGAAACTTCAGCAGCTGCCATAGTTAAAATAAAAATAAACATCACTTGTCCATCAGCTTGCGCCCATTTAGAACCGCCAACAATAAAAGCAAGTCCAGCCGAATTGAGCATGATTTCTACCGACACCAGCATGTAAATAATGTTTCTTCTGATCAATACACCGATCAGGCCGAGCATAAATAAGATGCCCGCTAATAATAACCCATGCATGGTTTGTACTTCGTTCATTCTTCTACTTGTTCTAAAAACCTATGGGTAACTTTTTTCTTTTGTCTTCCTAAATGATAAGCGCCAACAATTCCTGCCATCAGCAGCATACCACTAAGCTCAACAGCTAAAATGTATTGTCCATACAGTGCTTTCCCTACCGCTTTAGAATCGACCTGTTGCACAACTGGCGATCCATTGTTACTACCTGTAACTAATACATATACCAACTCTGCAAATAGAATGAAAGAAAGGATAGCCGGGCCAACCCATACAGCAGGCGTAAGCCATTGTTTCTCTTGTTCTATTGCTTCACCTTTCAGATTGAGCATCATGATCACAAAAATGATGAGCACGACAATAGCGCCTGCGTAGATGATAATTTCCAAAGCCGCTGCGAATGGTGCTCCCAGAATAAAAAAAACCGTAGCCAATGCAAGAAATGACACTACCAGATAGAGCAATGAATGAATAATATTAAATCGGGTAATCACCATGATAGTCGAGATGATTGCAACAAAGGCTGATATGTAAAAAGTCAACTGCATTTCTATGGAATCAGACTCTTTATATCTACTGGTGGTTCTTCATTTTCTGCTTCTCCTTTTCCCTTTCCGCCAATGGCCATTCCTGCGACTTTATAATAATTGTACCCTTCATATTTTCCTTGTCCATCAATTAATAAGTCTTTCTTTTCATAAACCAAATTCTGTCTATTGTATTCCCCCATTTCAAAATCAGGAATGAGTTGAATTGCATAGGTCGGACAGGCTTCTTCGCAATAGCCGCAGAAAATACAGCGAGAGAAATTAATTCTAAAGAATTCAGGATATCTTCTTCCATTTTCATCTTCGGTAGCCTGAAGAGAAATACAATCGACAGGACAAGCCGCTGCGCATAAATAACAACCGACACAGCGCTCACCCATATCTGGATCTCTAGTAAGCACAATTCTTCCGCGCCACCGTGCAGGAAGTTTTACCTTCTCTTCCGGGTATTGGATAGTATCGCGCTTATGAAACATATGCAAGAACACCAACCACATACTTTGCACGATGCTGAACATAATTTTTTAAAATTTAATATTCATTTCCGCCCCACTCCTTATTAGTACAATGACAGCCGTTACCATCAAATTCAAAAGCGTAATCGGCAATATTATTTTCCAACCAAATTCCATCAACTGATCATAACGAGGTCGTGGCATGGATGCCCGTAGTAAAATGAACAGTCCGATGAAAACAAAAGTCTTAATGACAAACCACAATAATGGAGGAAGAAATGAAGGACCAAGCCATCCTCCAAAAAACAAACAAACTATTATGGCCGAAATCAATGTGATGCCTAAATACTCGCCAACAAAGAATAATCCAAATTTCATTCCTGAATATTCTGAGTGAAAGCCTGCGATGAGTTCACTCTCAGCCTCAGGAATATCAAATGGAAGCCGGTGTGTCTCTGCAATACCTGCAATTAGAAAAGTTACAAAACCAACAAACTGCGGAATTACAAACCACATTCCTTTTTGAGCATTCACAATGTCTTGCAAACTAAACGAACCGGTAAGCACGACCACTCCCATCAGGGAAAGTCCCATAAACACTTCGTAGGAAATTAACTGCGCGGCACCACGCATTGCACCTAGTAAAGCGTACTTATTGTTTGATGCCCACCCTCCTAGGATGATACTATAAGCACCCATCGATGACATGGCCAAAAAGAAAAGTATCCCGATGTTCAGGTCAGCTACAATTACTCCTGGTGCAAATGGCACGATCACGAAACTCATCAAAACTGTAATTGCTACAATTGCCGGAGCAATAACAAAAACAGGCTTGTCGGCAAATGGCGGTATCCAATCTTCTTTGAAAAATAGCTTGATCGTATCTGCGAGAACAATAAGCACACCAAATGGACCCGCACGATTCGGTCCGTACCGATCTTGCCACAACGCTAAGAGCCTTCGCTCAAGCCAGATGAGACCAGGCGCTACAGTGAGAAGTCCTGCGAGCACTCCGCCTATGATTATCCAGGGATTTATAGGTTCATTAGTCATTTATGTCTTATCTCTTACTACTTATGTCTTTGTTAAAATCCCCCATGCCGGCATTTGTGTTGATGGCATTCCTTCCAGTCCATATGGCAAAGCTGCAACACCATGAGGCATAGTCGAGTTAATTTTCACTGGCAGCGAATACAAATGCTTTTCAATTGCGAAAGAAAGAATTTGTCCTTCCTGAAAATTCCACTGTTTCGCATCATTCGTACTGATCATCACGTAAGGTTTTGGAATTCGTTGTGTCACTGCTGAAGCTCGTGCACTTAATTCTTCTGACCCAAAAATATGATGCGTCCACACAACCCAGATATGATCTTCTATGGCGTGAAAAACTTCAGGCAAAGCTGTAAAATAACTTACCTCCTTGTTCGGGTTCGCTTCGATCATTCGCAACCCCGGATCACCTCCTCGAAGATGACCGCCCACTTCATCCTGATATTTATTGACAGCTTGAACAGAGTTCCATCCTGGTGACCAGAAAAAAGGAATAAGTGATGACGGTGGCTGCCCTCGATATCCTTCCATGGTATATGACAATGATGAGTCTGGATCTTCAGGAGGTTTTGGCTCGCTAACATTAATAGCTGCGTTCATAGCGGTACGCCCGCTGTAACGATGAGGTTCTCGTGGAATGCGTTGACCTGAAACTCTGAAATCAGATGGTGGCGTAATCGTATCAATGCCCTTGAGCAATGGTTCTTCTTCCGAAATTGCTTTAGTGATGTCTTCAAAGTTTTTCCACCTACTCATTTTTTCATTGCCAGCCTTCACACCCATATTCAACAGCCAGCGCCAGCTTTCCTGAATCACATCAGTTGCTTCATACACCTGAAAAAAGCGTTGCGCCCTTCCTTCATTATTCACCAGCGTTCCATCCGATTCAGCAAAGGTTCCGGCAGGAATTATTACTTGTGCTTTCTTAATCGTTGCATGATTCGTATGATCGAGCACAATTACTTGTTTGCAACGGCTAAAGAACCGATCGATAGTAGCCACAGAGCCGTGTCGGTAAAGATCATTCTCCATGATAATCACTGTATCGGCATGACTATTAAGAATCGCATTGAACGCTCCATCCAAACGCCCACCACCCATCATTGCAAGACCAAGTGAATTACATTCAAGCATCGAGAATACAAGACCAGTGTTTTTATTTTTCTTATGTAAAGCCCAAGCTACGTTTGCAGCAGCTTTCATTACAGTTTCAGTTTCACTCGATAGACCAGAGATAATTACAGGTCGCTTTGCTTTAGATAATCCTTCAGCAATTTGTTCTGCCAACTTTTTTAACTCTGCAGGATAATTAGGTACATCGGGAACCGAATTATCTAGGATGTGCGCAACCGCAAATCCTAATCGCGCCAAGTCGTCAGGCGCAGCATGATAGGTTTGTGTCGCCAGTTCATCCAATTTCGTATTGTGTATAGTCGCACTATATACTGGTCCCTTATTTTCCTGGATAAATTCACGTGCAGCTGCATCATTCCAACCTGGAATATTTGCGTTTGCTACATCGCTCATTGGTTGCACTCGAGAGGCCTGACGAACGGCAAGTGCAAGCATTGGTGCTGTGTTAGTAAGGTCTTCACCTAAAATAAATACTGCATCAGATTGTTCTACCTCTTTTAAAGAGGGTGTTCGCACTGTACCTTCTTTTAAAATTCTAATGGCGAGGTCGGCCATTCCGTGTTCGTTCTCCGAAACGCCGTGGTAGAAATTATTTTTTCCTACCAACGCCTTTAAAGCAAAATTGGATTGCAACGATGCGCGAGGTGATCCAATGCCAATTACTTTACATTCTTTTAGTATTTTTTTTATTTCACCCAACACTTCATCATGGCCGATTACTTGGTTGTTAAGTATTGGCTGCTTGATGCGATCAGGAGCATTTACAAATTCATAACCAAACCTTCCACGATCGCAAATGAAATAGCCGTTCACATCTCCATTGTACCGATTTGAAATCATTCGCAACGTTCCATATCGTTCACCAGCAATAATATTACAACCCAAACTACAATGCTGACATACGGAAGGTGCCATAGTTAAATCCCACTTGCGAGTATAATGCTGCTTCAACGTCTTGTCAGTAAATACTCCTGTCGGACAAACTTCTGCAAGGTTGCCACTGAACTCACTTTCCAAGACCCCGTCTTCAGCCCTACCGAAATAAACTTTGTTCTTTGACGCAAAGGCATCAAGGTCTTTTCCTCCGGCATAATCTTTGTAAAACCGCACGCACTTGTAGCATTGAATGCAACGGTTCATTTCATGATTAATGAACGGACCAAGATCCTGATTTTTATAGGTTCTTTTCCTGTATCGGAATTCGCGATAGGTATGACCAGTCATCACGGTCATATCTTGCAAATGGCATGAACCTCCTTCATCACATACAGCACAGTCGTGCGGGTGATTAGTCATCAACCAGCCGATCACTTGCTCACGAAATTCTTTTGCCTCAATGTCAGTGATGGATATACGTTGATTGTTGGTAACGGACTCCATGCAAGACATGATCAACTTTCCTTTTTTATCATTCTCATCTTTGAAGACCTTAATAGCACACTGACGACAGGCTCCCACCGAACCCAGTGACGGATGCCAGCAGAAGTACGGCAAATCCAAACCAAGCGTAAGACAAACCTCCAACAAGTTATTTCCGGAGTGAACTTCGTAAGGTTTGTTGTCTATATATAAAGTTGCCATCAGGTTTTCGTTACATGGCCATACTCATTTTCACTGAGTATGAACATCTCTTTTCATTAATGTGTCTTTCAAAATCCTCTCTGAAATATTTAATCGCACTTTGTAAAGGTTCCATTGCACCTGGCGCCAAAGCGCAAAACGTGTTTCCAGGGCCAAGGTATTTTGTATGGTCTTCCAACAATTTAATGTCGGTAGGCCTTCCATCACCGATTTCTATTGAATTCAAAATTTTTTCAATCCACGGCAATCCCTCTCTGCATGGCGTACAAAACCCACACGACTCCTGGGCAAAAAATTGCTCTAGGTTTTTGACAAATCCTACCGGGCACGTTCTATCATCAAGTACTACGACTGTTCCTGTTCCCAAACGGCTTCCAGCAGCAGCAACTCCTGCAAAATCCATTTTCACATCAAGATGCTCTGCGACGAGAAAATCTGTTGAAGCTCCCCCCGGTAACGCTCCTCGAAACTTAAGTCCATCTTGCATTCCACCAGCATGGTCTTCAATCAATTCGCGCAACGTAACGCCCATCGGCAACTCCCAGGCTCCTGGTTTTTTCACTTTGCCGCTAACACCATACAATTTTGTTCCGGCATCTTGCGTCAGGCTTAGTTTCTTAAACCACTCGGCACCATTATTAACAATGTGTGGCAAGCAACAAAGTGTCTCGACATTGTTTACTATAGTTGGTTTACCAAAAAGCCCACTCACTTGGGGAAATGGAGGTTTGGCGCGAGGTGTTGCACGTTTCCCTTCAAGTGAATTCAACAACGCTGTTTCTTCACCACACATGTATCGTCCTACCCCAGTGTGAAGATGCATGTGCAAATCATACCCTGATCCCAAAATATTTTTTCCGAGATAGCCCGCTTGCTCAGCTTCATGAATAGCTAAAGTGATCGCCTCAGCAGCTGTTTTGTAAGCATATCTTAAAAACACAAATGATTCATCCGCTTGAATCGCATAAGCTGCGATGATCATTCCTTCAATCAGCTGATGGGGTGTGGACTCTAATAATATTCTATCCTTGAAAGTGCCTGGCTCCATTTCATCGGCATTAGCCACCAGGTATTTTGGTTTTTGTCCGTTCATTGGAACAAAACTCCATTTCAAGCCAGTGCTAAACCCAGCACCACCTCTTCCTTTTAAGTTAGAATCTTTAACTAAAGTTTGAACATCTTGTGCAGACATCTTCACAATTTTCCGCAGCGATTGATAGCCACCCACCTTCTCATACTCTTTCAAGCCGAGGGGTGCTCCATCTTTGTGAATGTGTTGCGTTAGTGGCTTCTCCATAATTAAAATGTCCACGGCCCACAGTCAACTGTCAACTGTCGTCTGTGAACTTTATTCATACTTCTTTAAAATTTCATCTAACTGTTCGACCGTTAAATTTCTATATAAGTCTTTGTCGATCATTAATGCAGGTGCGCAATCACAAGTACCAAGACAGGGATTAGGCAAAAGCGTGAATCGTCCATCTGTAGTAGTTTCACCATATCCAATTTTCAACTTATGACTCAACTGCTCTTTTATGTTTTCGTAGCCCATAACCCAGCAACTGATGCTATCGCACAATAATATAATGTGTCTTCCAACAGGCTTGCGGAAAATTAGGTTATAAAAAGTGGCAACGGAGTCCAACTCTTCGGCCGACATTTCCATATAATTCGCTACATCCTTCAAACTTTCATCTGACACATAACTCCTATTTTGTTGCACTACCTTCAACGCTTCAACACATGCCGCTTTTTTATATGGCACTATACTAATTGCCTTGTCTATTTCCTTTATTTCTTCCGCTGTAAGCATTTCAAATCTTAAATCTTTTGTCTTAAATACTAATCTCTATCTATCAATATCTGCCAACACATAATCCATTGCACCCAAAATACTAAGCATATCCGCAACCGTGTATCCTTTGCTGATATATGGCAACATCTGCATATGGGCAAAAGACGGCGTGCGTATTCTCATTCTGTAAGGTGAGGTGTTTCCATCACTTATTGCATAATAACTGTTCGCTCCCTTTGTAGCTTCGGTGCAAATCATCGCCTCACCAGGAGGAATTACTGGTCCCCAACTCACATTCAAGAAATGCGTAATAAGAGTCTCGATGTCTTTCATTGTGTTCTTCTTGATAGGCGGAGTAGTCAATGCATGATCGGACTTGTAAGGGCCTGATGGCATGTTCTTCAAGCATTGTTCAATGATGCGGAGACTCTGGCGCATTTCCTCAATACGCACTAATGCTCGATCAAAGCAATCTCCATTTTTTCCAATCGGAACTTCAAAATCAAAATTTTCATATCCTGAATAAGGTAGCTTCTTGCGAAAGTCCCACTCCATCCCACAAGCTCTTAAGTTGGCGCCAGTTGCTCCCCACTCGATTGCTTCTTTGGCTGTAAATATGCCAATGCCTTCAGTGCGTGCTTTGAACAGACTGTTCTGCATCACCATTTTGTCATACTCTTTTAATTTCTTTGGAAAGTAATCAATGAAACTTTTTACTAATGTTTCCCAGCCATTCGGAAGATCTTGTGCTACACCGCCAATGCGAAACCAATTGGGATGCATACGTCCACCACAAACGGCTTCCACTACATCAAATATCTTTTCACGATCAGTGAACATGTAGAATACCGGGGAAAGCTGACCAACATCTTGAGCAAACGTGCCATACCAAACTAGATGACTGGCGATTCGGAAAAATTCACACATCATCACCCGAATTACTTGTGCTCGTTGTGGAACTTCAATACCCGCAAGTTTTTCAACTGATAATAAATAAGCAAGGTTATTATTAACACCACCGAGGTAGTCTACTCGATCAGTATAGGGAATGTATGTGTGCCACGATTGACGCTCCGCCATTTTCTCCGCACCACGATGATGAAAACCAATGTCAGGAACTGCATCTACAATATCTTCGCCATCTAACTGAAGAATTATCCGAAGCACTCCATGTGTTCCTGGGTGTTGAGGCCCGATGTTCAAAAACATGAAATCCGAATCTTCACTTTGAGTTTCTAATCCCCACTCCTCAGGTTTGAATTTCAATGCCTCTTGTTCACGATCTACTTTCTCATCAAATAATCGGAACGGTCCCATCTCTGTTGCGCGAGCCGGATGTTCTTTGCGAAGTGGATGGCCTTCCCACGAAAGTGGCATTAATAATCTACGCATGTTAGGGTGACCATCGAAGCGGATTCCGAACATATCGAACACTTCACGTTCGTACCAACTTGCATTCATCCACAAACTGGTGACGCTCGGTAATGAAAGTTTTTCTTCACTTAGAACAACTTTCAGTCGAAGGAAAGAGTTGCGGCCAAAAGAAAAAAGATGATAAACAACTGTAAAATAATTGGACTGATAACCTGATTCTTTTTTGCGGGGTCGCTCATCGACTGCTGTCAGGTCGTACAGAAAAAGATAAGGCCTTGAAATTTCGCTTTTAAGATGACGAAGAATACCAACAATATTAACGGACGCCACCCACAAGGTAGTTATACCATCGCAGGTTGCTTGTCTGGAGACCGAATCTTCTCCAAACTTCAACTGTATTAGTTCAGGCGGATCAAGATCATTTGCCATACTTGTACAGATTCTCCGGACATGGCCGGCTTTAATTATATTCCTCAGCTCGCTAATTCAAATCCATCTATCTATCGCTCTTTGCTTTTTTAATTAATAATTCATTTTAAATTTCATCGGGAGATTTAAGTGAAGTCATTTTCATTCGCTGCTCTCGCTTTGCATCTCTCATTGAAATCTTTTCAGGTCTTATTATTCCCTGATCACCAATCGTCCAGCTCAAAGGCCTGTGTTCTTGTCCCACTCGTTTTGCCAATAATGTCAATCCTTCCATGAACGCATCCGGCCTTGGCGGGCAACCAGGAACATAAACATCAACCGGTAAAAACTTGTCTACCCCCTGCACTACACTATATATATCATACATTCCTCCGGAGTTGGCGCAAGAGCCCATAGATATTACCCACCGAGGTTCCATCATTTGTTCATGAAGTCGTTTGATAATCGGTGCCATTTTGATAAAAACTGTTCCTGCAATGATCATCACATCTGCTTCGCGCGGAGTACCACGAATCACTTCAGCCCCGAACCGGGCTACATCATATTTAGGAGTCATACTTGTCGCCATCTCAACAAAGCAACAGGAAAGGCCGAAGTGAAAAGGCCACATAGAATTCTTTCTTCCCCACCCGATCAAATCATCAAGTTTGGTTAGCACTAGACTTTGACGCACTGCTTCCTCCATCGAACCAGTTCCTCCCTCCAAAGCGCCAATAGGTTCCTGTGCTTTACTTAGCCACCATTTCATTCGCAGAATCTTTAGTTAGTTTTTTGTACGCCCTCAATATTTTTTTCCCATCGGGACCAAAATCGAGAGCTCCATTGCGCCACTCGTAGATCAACACTATAATAAGGAGTGCTATAAAGGTGAAAGCACCGGCAAAGCCAAGCCAGCCTAGCTCATTGAATGCTATTGCCCAGGTAAAAATAAAAATGGTCTCGACGTCAAAGATGACGAAGAGCATAGCGATCATGTAAAACTGTGACGAGAAGCGAAGGCGGGCCGAGCCCTGACTGGCGATTCCACCTTCGTAGGGCTCATTGGTCGCACGTTCATTGTGGCGCCCTCCTAAGAAATAAGAGAGTCCCAAAATAGCGCCAATCAAGCTACAAACTATAGCGCCGTATACTACAAGCGGCCACAATACCATATTGTCGTTTGAACTTCCCAAAACAAATTTGCCTCCAGCAAATATTTTTAGTACAACTCAATAACCCCAATAAAAATATAACGCGGACATCTGCAATCGTTCGCAGATCTTTTCTGTTGATGTTTTGAAGGTATGCTTTTTAGTTAGAAAACAAAAAAAAGTTGTCTAAAAATTTATCCACATTTTGTTGAGAGGTAAACTTTCCAGTTCGTTAATTTTCACAACTAACTTAAGGAAAAGGTGGACAAGAGGAGGTCTATAATTTTTTGCCTAAGCGGAGTAACCCAATTTACGCTTTGTCAATTTTTAGGGAAGTCATCGTTAATGAACCCCCGACGGCTTTGTCATTAAACAAACTTACTTTTTCATTTCCCTCTTTTAAAGCCAAAGCGTAAAGTAGAGGAAGGTAATGTTCAGGAGTTGGAATAGCCAGGTCGAATGCCTTACCCTGTGATTGAAAATTTATAAGTTGCTGATGATCACCGGAAAGAATGAATTTTTTCATCTTATCACTTGCTTCAAGTGCCCAATCATAGCCATAATTGTCTGTATCCAGTTTGTCCCACGCGACCATGCGGAGATTATGGACCATATTTCCACTTCCAATGATGAGCACACCTCTTTTGCGAAGTGATACGAGTTCCTTGGCCAATTCATAATGATATTGGGGTGTCTGATAATAGTCCAAACTCAGTTGAATAACAGGAACATCCGCATTTGGATACAAATGTTTGATCACGCTCCAAGCCCCATGATCCAGTCCCCACTTTTCATCTAAGCCAACATCAGTTTTCTTAACTATGGCCTTCGTTTCCTTTGCCAACTCCGGGCTGCCAGGCGCAGGGTATTGTACATCAAACAAGGATTTAGGAAAGCCACCAAAATCGTGAATAGTCATTGGGTGCTCCATGCCCGTAACAAAAGTGCCACGCGTTTCCCAATGTGCCGACACACATAGTATAGCGCTTGGTTTAGGAATCCGACTCCCCACATTTCGGAAGCCTGTTACAAATTCATTTTCTTCAATGGCATTCATTGGACTACCGTGGCCTAAAAATAACACGGGCATTTGGTCAGTACTTGCGAATGGCTCCGTTATTTTACTTAGTGTATTTAATTTCATAGTTCCTGTTAACGCTAATGTGGCCAGTGAATTTAGGAATGATTTTAAGTCTACATTCTTTAGGAAAGAATTCAATGTTTAAAAGTCTACAATTGTTGAGCAAATTTCCTAGATTCGAATCATTCATTCCATACAAACAAAAAGATTTATGATTCGTTCACTTATCACCATCGCAGCCCTATTTGTTTCTGCAAGCATGATGGCCCAGCCACTCACATCACCGGCCATCGACAACCTTGTAGCCAAATCCATGAAGGCATTTGATGTACCGGGCATGGCAGTGGCTATTGTGAAAGATGGCAAAGTGATTCATTCTAAAGGATATGGAGTTCGTTCACTGAATTCTCCAGCGAAGGTTGATGAAAACACACTCTTTGGCATCGCATCCAACAGCAAAGCCTTTACAGCAGCCGCACTCGGTATGCTCATAGATGAAGGTAAGTTAACCTGGGACACGAAAGTGCGCGAAATAATTCCTGAATTTAAGTTATACAGTCCGTTTGTTACCGAAGAATTTACCGTACGTGATTTGCTCACCCACCGAAGCGGTCTTGGTCTTGGTGCCGGAGACTTAATGTTCTTTCCCGATTCCAGTGACTTTACTATCAAGGATGTGATTTACAACCTTCGCTTCCTCAAAGCTGTTTCTAGTTTTCGTACTAAATATGACTATGATAACAATTTGTATATCGTGGCAGGCGAAGTGGTGCACCGTATAAGCGGTAAAACCTGGGAAGATTTTATCGAGCAGCGAATCTTAACGCCTTTAAGTATGACTAAATCTGCAGCTTCTTTTTCAAGACTTAAAGATAAGTCCAACGTAATCGACCCACACGCTTCAGTGGATGGAAAAGTAAAAGTGATCCATCGCGAAAACATTGATATCGGCAACGCAGCAGGAGGAATTAATTCAAGTATCGCCGATTTATCAAAATGGGTGCAATTGCATCTTGCGCATGGATTGTATAATGGCAACCAAAAATTATTTTCAGAAACGGTTCATGAAGACATGTGGAGCCAACAAACAATTATCCCCGTATTCGGCCCTGGACCGTACAACACTCATTTCAGATCGTATGGATTAGGTTTTGGGTTGTCGGATGTGAAGGGGTATAAGCAAGTAAGTCATACGGGTGGCCTTTCTGGAATAGTCACTCAGATTACAATGATACCTGAACTGAACCTTGGCATCATCGTACTAACTAACCAGCACGAAGGTGGTGCATTTTCTGCCGTGACAAATCAAATCAAAGACAGTTATTTTGGAATTACAGGAACAGATCGCGTAACAGAATATTCAACCCAACGAAATAGTGGCGTAACAAAAGCAAAACATCTAACTGACTCGCTCTGGAACGAGGTAAAAAATGCTAACAAAGCATCTGTAGATTTTAATAACTATGCCGGCACCTATAAAGATGACTGGTTTGGTGATGTGATCATATCAGTAAAAAACGGAAGGTGGTGGTTTGATTCAAAACGTTCACCAAAATTAACCGGAGAGCTTTTCTATTTAAAAGGCAATACATTCATTGTAAAATGGAATGAGCGCAGCTTTGATGCCGACTCTTTTGTAACTTTTCAATTAGGAGAAAATGGAAAAGGATTAAGAATAAAAATGAAAGCCATTTCACCACTTACAGATTTTAGTTACGATTTCCATGATTTGGATCTTCATCGGTGATAAGCTAGTAATTTCCTCCAAGCATTTTAGCCACTCCTGCCAAGATCAATGTTTCTCCAATGGCGAAGAAATACCAGCTAAATGATTGTGGGATGTATGCCGAAGCGATGGCAAGAAAGTCTTTGTTTTGCATGATCAAGGAATAGTCCCGGAAAAACCCGTTAGTAATAATGATACTTCCGTAATCTTTCAAGAATGTATAAAGGATAACCGTACTACCACCGATCAGCAAACTCCAAAGACCAATACTAAGTTTTTTGTTGCTGCGAAGAATCACAACCGATAACAGGATCATCGTAATCGAGCAAATAACTGGTGCAAGCACTGGGCCGAGCCAAGTAAATGGAATCAGGAATAATATATCCCACTCCAGCAATGATGAAGGCCAATCGATAAAGGCCTTAAGCCAGAGGTAATAGAAAATATCCCAGACTGCAAAACTCAATAAAAAATAGGCGAATCGATCTTTGAAATTATTTCCAGCCAACCAAGCTACACCAACCAACATAAAAAGCGTAGCAGCTTCGCGGGCAATTTCAACAAGCAAAATTCGCTGGTCGATCATTCTCAATGCCACGGTGAAACCATTCGGGTAATACAACGCGCGCAAATACACGACAACAGCACTCTCCAGTGTAGCCATGGCAATGCTAAAGACGATGACAACAAGAAGTGTTCTATGATTCCAATTCATAATTATGATTTATTTTGAACAAACAATTCACTGAACCGGATCCACTACTTGATGTTCATTTAATTTATGCAACTCAAGAATAGTGGTTTTCCCGTCTTCGCTTTCACGATACATGGGAACAAACTTTCTATTGAACTGAATTTCATTATAAGTATAAGAAGTGCGTCTCAAAACAAAATTTGAAAACACATCATCAAAGCCGCGCACCAAGACATACACTTCAAGATCAGCAGCCTTAATATCTTCTGCTGTAAAACCCTTCAATGGGCTTTTGTCATCAATCGGATGTACTACTGTCCAATTCATTGGCAGGCTATCAACTTTACTTCGCTCAAGCGCAAGGTCATAAAATTTATAAACCGATTGACCATTTTCCTGATGCAGTAAAGCAGCATTTACTCGAATATCAAGATCCGTTAATGTATGGTTGTCTTTATAAGAAGCAAATCGAAACATGAATCCCGTTCCCCCCTTGTAAGACGCAATTACTGCATGATCACTAAAAACCAAAAAGGATTTTGGCTTTGCAAAGCGACCATATATCAAACCGGTAACCACTGCAAATGAAATGAACCCACACATTGCTTCAATAGAAGCAACAAAGTTCGCACCATCTCCAATAGGATTGACTCTCCCATATCCAACTGTCGTGAATGTCTCCGTACTAAAAAAATAAATCTCCTTTATTTCTGACCAACGATTATTGGATATCATGCCAACAAACTGATCCACACCAAGTGCCAGATAAATACCGGTGAAGAAAATGTTGATGCTTATAAAGAATAAAAATATAAATAACGCGAACTTCCATAACGGAAGATTCAGCATGCTTTGAAAAAGACTGAATCCTTGCCAAAACCCCTGCCCTTCTTTGCGGATATTGAATGTTCCATCGCGGTTAATAAAACGTCCGCCATAATTGTCACGGTTACCAAACCCGGTATCATCATTGACTTTCGAAAAAGGATTAATAGATCGATTCTTTGCCATTTTTAAACATGCTGATTACAAATTTAAATTTAAATTGTAATTGATTTTAAACTATTGCAATGAGTGCGCAATCGCTACCGGGAAACAATCGGGTCCAATCCATCGATATTTTGCGTGGTGCTGTGATGGTATTAATGGCCATCGACCACGTACGTGTGTATTCAGGACTTCCTGCAGGGGGGCTTGACCCTGGCATTTTCTTCACACGATGGATAACACACTTTTGCGCTCCTGCATTCGTGTTCTTTGCGGGAACTTCTGCCTTTCTTTGTGGCAAAAAATTAAATGATACAAAAACATTGGCACGCTTCCTCGTTACGCGTGGTCTTATGCTCGTAATTCTTGAATTGACTTTAATTCGTTTTGGCTGGACATTTAATTTTAATTACTCTGAGTTTATTTTAGCAGGTGTGATCTGGATGATCGGCTGGTGCATGGTCTTGTTGGCAATACTGGTACGTTTTCGTCCTGCCATGGTTGGAGTCATTGGGCTCGCCATTATCCTTTTGCAACAAGGGTTTTCTTTAATTCCTCGCATATTGCCAGAGTCCTTGAAGACTTTGGTCGGAGGTTTTTTGGAATTCATTTATTCATCTGGAATGCAATCATTACCGGGCATCCGTGTTCTTTATGTAATCGTACCCTGGATTGGCGTGATGGCAGCTGGGTATGGTTTCGGTACAATTCTTCTTTTGGGTGTTGAAAAAAGAAAACAACTGTGCATTAGAATTGGGTTAGCGGCAACACTAATATTTCTTATCGTTGGGACGATTCTGATCCTATCAAAGCCAGCACCTTCTGATGCACCTTCATTTATTTTCCGTTTGCTAAACCAACAAAAATATCCGGCATCACAACTTTTTTTGATGATGACATTAGGGCCAATGATTGCTCTTATTCCATTGGCAGAAAAAGCAAGTGGCTGGGTTGGTAATGCGTTGACTATATTGGGTCGCGTTCCCTTCTTTTATTACTTATTACACATTCCTCTTATCCATATCTCCGCTATTATTGTGAATTTCATTCGTGTTGGTGCCTTGCACCAGGAGTGGTATACCTATGCACCATTCACTTCAATACCGGAAGAATCAAGATGGAGTCTTTTTCTACTTTATACAGCTTTCGTAATTGATGTGATAATACTATATCTGGCCTGTCGATGGTATGTGAACTACAAATCCAGCCATCCAGAAAAAAAGTGGTTGAGGTATATTTAGTGTTCGATGGAAACTTATATTGTCTTTTTGATTTTCGTTAGACGGTACTCTAACAAAGCAGAAATTATCAGCAGGCTAATTCCCAACAATTCCATTCCCTGGAAAATGAAATAAATTGACAACCCGGCCATTGCCAGAAGAATAATTCCAAACAAGGATTTTTTTGCCGTCAAAATCAGCATGTTAATATACCCAATATACTAAACCAACATTAAGATAATGTTTAGTAATTATGAACAAATCTTAAAGTCAATTGTTATTGTTTTCTTCTTCCGCCAACTGCTTTTTACGGTCTTGGGCTACCCGTCCTATTTTATAACTGAAACTTGCCTTCACAATGAAATTATATAGTGTGTTCGTGGTGTTCTGAATGAGATAAGGAGATTTCAAATTCGAGTGCACTTGGTATGATGGTGTCACAAAATTATCGAGTCCAAAAGTTAAGGAGCCATTCTTGCCCAATATGTTTTTTTTCACGCTTACGCTGTGAGTAATTGGGCTAGTGCGATAGCCTTGCAGGTTATATGACTTGCCTTGATAGGACCCAAAGAACTGAAAACTCCATCCATTTGAAAAATTATAATTGCCAAACATCCGAAAATTAGGCGTGAGTCCTTGCATGGTGGCATTGAGAACGGGATCAGGCGAATTATTTTTTAAGATGCGATAAAAAGTATCAGTCCCTCCATTAATCGTAAAATGCTCTGAGACTGGAACGCTGACAAAAATCGATATTCCGTAATTGGCTTCTGTTCCGATGTTTTGACTTATTGAAATAATTGTGTCACCCTTGATGATCCTTGCCGGCTGAATATCATTGGTATTGTAACGTACAAAAGCTGAAAGATTGATGGTAGCAGTCTTGATATTGGTTTTATACGCAATCTCTGCTAGGTGAGTGTACTCTGGCTTTAGTTTAGGATTGCCCATTGTGGCATTCTTAGGGTTAGAAGCCTGAAGATTTGGATTAAGGTCGCGCAAACTCGGTCGTTGTATCCTTTTATTGTAAGAAATCTTGATCAGTTTTCCATCCTTCAACTTGCGTGAAAGATTAATACTCGGCACTAAAACACCGTAAGAAGGAATAGTGGCCGTTGGTGCACCGCTAAAGTGAGCCTGAATATCTGTATATTCATAACGGCTTCCCGCTTTCAACGTGTAATCTTTTGCGGTAATAGAATAAGTAGCATAACCAGCGGTAATATATTGATTATAGTCTAAACTTGATGGAGGGTGAGCGGTGTCCAATGTGTACGGTCCTCCAGCCCCATCGGCAACATAATAAGTGTAATTGCTTTCCACCTTTCTCATGGTCGTTTTTCCACCCACCTCAAGAAGTTGATTTTCTTTAATAGGCTCCTGGTAGTCAGCCTGAAAAATTATCTCCTGCGTATATCCCGGATTATCATTTTTATTACGCCTCAAAACCGACTGATCAACTTCCGCAACAGTGGTTGTGACATAACCAGTGGTCTGATTGCTTTTGCTATAAATACCAAGAAAATTAAACTCCCGATCCTTCTTTAAAAATCTCTTAGTGTATGTCAGAGAAGCATCGATATTATTACCCACATTGGTTGACTTTATATTTTGAAGTGTACTTGTCACAGTGTCCCTGGTATAAGTCTCTGTTAATAACTGATCTTGATATGAATTTTGGTTCCGTTGACCATAGCGCAACGAAGTACTGAGTGAATTATTTTTGTTGATGTCATAATCCCAAACTAATGTGTAAGTCCCTTGTAAACCATCATTGCGAGTGTGGGCACTCTGTGAATTGTAGGTGGTATCGTTGAGGTGTGTTACTGGGTTTGTCACATAAGTGATCTGCTGGTTAGAGAAATCCCCGATAACGTTATACGTGGGTCTCACAAAGCCCCCCAATGAAAAACCCATTTTACCTTTGCGGTAAGAACCATTTGCACCAACATTGGAGCCTCGCGATCCTGCTGTCACATCAGAATTGAAGAAAGTTCCCTCCAATGTGTTCTTCTTAAGGACTATATTAATAATCCCGGCTGAGCCCTCGGCATCGTACTTTGAGGAGGGTGATGTGATTACTTCCACGGTTTTGATCATGTCGGCCGGAATTTGTTTGAGAGCATCAGCCACACTGTTCGCAGAGATAGTTGATGGCTTGTTATTGATCAGGACTTTTACATTGGCACTTCCTCGCAGCGACACGTTGCCATCAACATCCACGGTGAGCATAGGCACTCGCTTAAGCACATCTGAAGCATCACCGCCTTTAGTAGTTGCATCCTGCTCGGCATTGTAAATAGTCCGATCAACTTTCTCTTCTACTAATGTCTTTTGTCCCTCCACAACAACTTCATGCAACATCTTCACTGAAGGACTAAGAATTATAGTTCCTAAATTAGTCTCTCCTCCTCTATCCAAAATATTAATGAGAACTTTTTTATTGTTGTATCCAACAAAGGAGACAACCAGGTTATAATTGCCTTTAGGAGTTTTTGGGATTGCAAATTTCCCATCGCCATCGCAGACTGTACCGTTGATT
>Ga0207112_1061_pt2 | contig 27123 bp, 20 predicted proteins | sample Alteio_BWMinHeat_72_FD_153549 | JGI IMG/M metagenome (GOLD analysis project Ga0207112, IMG submission 153549) | Enriched cells from forest soil in Barre Woods Harvard Forest LTER site, Petersham, Massachusetts, United States -... | ecosystem: Environmental > Terrestrial > Soil > Temperate forest >...
ATGCAGTACTTCAGATCAACTTTCGCGGCAGCACCGGTTATGGCCGCAAGTTCTGGGAAGCTTCGTTCAAGCAGTGGGGCAAGGCGATGCAGGATGATGTGACGGATGGAGTCAACTGGCTTGTAAAGCAGGGCATTGCAGATCCAGAACGCGTCGCGATCTATGGAGGCAGCTACGGCGGCTATTCGACGCTCGCAGGTGTTACGTTTACGCCTGATCTCTATGCCTGCGGCATCGATTACGTGGGAGTGTCAAATCTCTTCACCTTTATGAACTCGATCCCACCATACTGGAAGCCCTTCCTGGAATCGATGTACGAAATGGTCGGACATCCGGAGCGCGACAAAGAATTGCTTACCGCAACATCACCGGTCTTCCATACCGATAAGATCAAAGCGCCGCTGATGGTAATTCAGGGCGCGAAAGATCCGCGAGTCAACATTGATGAATCAGATCAGATCGTCAAAGCGCTGAAGAGTCGCAACATCGACGTGCCATACCTCGTCAAAGAAAACGAGGGACACGGATTCTCAAACGAAGAGAATCGATTCGAAGCCTACGAAGCGATGGAAGGATTTTTGGCGAAGCATATCGGATCCTAACGTAGGGTCGCGGTCCCCGCGACCGCCATGCGTGTCACGACATTTCGGGCGGGGAAACCCCGCCCCTACACACAGGGCTGCTGATCGTAAGGTCGCGGTCCCCGCGACCGCCTCATACATCCGGCACATTATTTTTTCAGAAGTAGCTCGAGTTGATCGATGTAAGTCTCGAACGCCTTTCGACCGGCTGGTGTCAGTTCATAATTTGATTGTGGCTTGCGATCAACAAAATTCTTCTTGACCGCAATATATTTCGCCTCCTCCAACTTCTTCAAATGAACACTCAGGTTGCCGTCTGTCGCGTTCACCTTCTCTTTAAGAAAATTGAAATCAGCATGCTCTACGGATACAAGCACCGCCATGACGGCCAGGCGAATCCGTGAGTGGATAACGTCATCGATCTTCTGATAGTCATAATCGCTCATACGTCTAGGCCAGCTGGACGTCCTGCGATTGCTTCGCCCGCCGATAAAGTATGATGCCTGGAACGACCTCGAATGCAACGAGCATGAAGAGGTAGATGCCCAGCACGTGATAGCTATTGATAAAGCCGATCGCGATGCCTCCAGCCCACCATCCAAAGGCGAGATTGCGAATCCACGGTAGTCCATAAACGACTCCTGAGATGAGGTAGGCAATGCCAAGAATGATCGAGATGATCATCAGCAATCCCTCGCCACTCACGGAATGCGATATCCCACCAGCAGTCGCAACGATACCGATAGCTCCTCCACAGGCACCCCATATTGTTCCGATAATTCTGCTGGCGAAGGTTTCTGGGAGGTTCCGTGAATTGACCACAGCGTATATTGTATAGATTCCGGCAACCGCCATTGCGACATACCAGATCCACGGCCCCATCGAGATGTTCTGCGTTGCCGCGAAGTAAGTCACGCCGGTAGCGATCGCAAAAGCAACGCCCCAAGCGATGAAGGGCCTGCCATCGGCCAAGATCTTCTTTTGCGAATCCTGCATGATCTTCCGGATCATTGTCAATTCCTGTTCGGCGTTCAAAGTATCCATTTGAGTTGAAGGTTTACAAAGTACTTTGAAATACAAAGCAGATTGGACCGAGTTAGTTCCAGGGGGGTATCAGATCCTGGATTTCGCAGATTGAGTGGGATTACATCAATGTCATTCGCCAATTTGACGGCTGGGGACGGGCAGAATCGATGTAGCGTGAGCTTTAGCTCGCGTTCAAAAAATGAAGGGAGCAAATGCTCCCTTCATTCAGTAGCAATAATTGCGTAATCTCAACCGAATTTCATCGCCTCTCGTACCTCACTCATCGTCTCCTCAGCCGCAGTTCGCGCTTTTGTCTCTCCTTGGTTGAGAACTTCAAGAATGAACTCCGGACGCGCCTCAAGCTCGCGCCGCTTCTCGCGAGCTGGACGAAACGCCTCGTTCAACTTCTCCGTGATCTTCTTTTTGCAATCGACGCAGCCGAGCGAACCTGAGGAGCAGCCCTGGCGTATCTCCTCGACGCCATCGGGATTCCACTTGTTATGATAAGTGAAGACAAGGCAGATCTCCGGCGTCCCTGGATCGCCCTTCCGCACTTTGGCTGGATCGGTCACCGCCTTGCGCATCTTATTCCAGGTATCATCTTCTGAATCCGAGAGCGAGATCGTATTACCCAGCGACTTCGACATGCGGCGTCCATCAAGACCAGGCAGACGCGCATACTTCGTGATGTACGCCTTCGGTTCGGTGAAGACATTGCCGCGAGCAGCCTGATAATGCTCGTTGAACTTGCGAGCGAACTCACGAGTGATCTCGATGTGCGGTACTTGATCTTCACCAACAGGAACAAGATCGCCTTTGTAAAGAAGAATATCCGCAGCCATTAGGACTGGATATCCCAGATGACCATACGTCATCATCTGTTCACCGATTCCAAGGTCGCGGACCTGGTCTTTCACCGCCGGATTACGTTCGAGGCGCGCCTTCGTGATGAGCATCGCGAGAATGAGAAATAGCTCCGTGTGCTGTTTCACTTTCGATTGCCGAAAGATCGGCGAGCGCTCAGGATCGATACCAAACGCGATCCAGTCAGTCATCATCTCGAGCGAGAGCTGAGTAATATCAGTCGAATCGAGTTTTGTCGTCAGCGCATGATAATCGGCAATGAAGAAAAAATTGTCCGCGACTTCCTGCAACCCGACCCAACTTTCAAGCGCACCCGCCCAATGTCCGATATGAAGCTTGCCAGTCGGCCGCATTCCAGAAAGAATGCGCGGTCGGCGACCCTTGAAAACACGCTCAAGCTGGCCTTCATACACGATCGCTTCATTCTTCGACTCGTTTGATGACGAAGGGCGGATACTCGGTTGTTCGACTAATTCTTCCATGTAATAGAAATGATCAATTGCATCGGCACCATAACAACCCGAATCAGCTGATTAGTTAAAGAAGATGCAACACCGAGCGAAGTTTTTCGTAGGCTGCGGAGCGGGAGGATCGGATTTCTCGCGTAGGGTATGGCGTCTCGCCATACCTAACGTGGGGCGGGCTCAAACCCCACATTGTATTTGGCGTGTGGGGGATAGATACCAATCGACGGCCATTTAATTGGTGATCGTAATTGACCCACCTTAGGTATGGCGGGACGCCATACCCTACGCGAGACGGGCAATCCGCATTTTCGGCGTGCGACGAATGCTGATTCACTTCTGTTGAAAGCCCAACCAATTTTCAATCTGGACTAATCATTATATGTGCGGTATCGGGGGCATTTATCAGTTTGATCGGGCGATGCAGGGTGCGGGCAACCAGTATCCTGTTTCGCGCGAATTGCTCAAACGCATGTCTGATGTGATGGTCCACCGCGGACCCGACGATGAAGGCCAGCTCGTTAGCCAAAGCGGACGCTGCGGCTTAACTTTCCGCAGACTCTCCATCATCGATCTCTCTCCAGCCGGTCATCAGCCGATGACCACCCCCGATGGCCGCTACTCAATCGTCTTCAACGGCGAGATCTACAATCATCTCGCGATCCGCGAAGAATTGATCGCTAAAGGCTATCAGTATCATTCAAAGACCGATACCGAGACGATCCTCTACGCATATCAGGAGTGGGGTGAAGCATGTCTCGACCGCTTCCTCGGAATGTGGGCGATCGCGATATGGGACGAAAAAGAACAAGAGCTTTTTTGCGCGCGCGACAGGATTGGGATTAAGCCATTCTACTATTGCCAGACGAATGAGCGTTTCATCTGGGCGAGCGAGATCAAAGTTATACTCGAGCATCCCGCGGTTCGTAAAGAACTAAATACCGAAGCACTTCCGCATTATCTCTCGCTACTCATTCCGCCGGCGCCGGAGACGATGTTCAAGGGTATCAGCAAACTTCCGGCCGGACATTCGATTCGTGTCAAGCAGGATGGTAAAGTCATCGTCAAAGAGTGGTGGTCGCTGCTGAATGCTGGTGAACCGTTCGAAGGCAAGACGGAAGCTCAAGCGATCGAAGATATTCGTCGGTTGCTTCGGCAATCGATCAAAGATCGTATGATGTCCGATGTGCCGTTCGGCGTCTTTCTTTCTGGCGGGATCGATTCGAGTCTGAACGTAGCGTTGATGTCAGAGTTGATGGACCGACCCGTGGAGACGTTCTCGGTCGGCTTCAAAGATCTCGAGAAATACAACGAGCTTTCCTATGCAAGATCGATCGCCGAAAAATTCAAGACGAATCATCATGAAGTACTGATCGATTCGAAAGATGCTGAGAGTGTCGTGAGCGATCTCGCATGGCATGAGGACGAACCAAATGGCGATCCAGTTTGCGTCCCGCTTTATTTTGTGAGTAAGCTCGCTCGCGATTCCGGTACGATCGTGGTGCAAGTCGGTGAAGGATCCGACGAGGAATTTGCAGGATATCCGTGGCTTGTGCGCGATATCAAATTGTATGATCGTTACTGGAGTCCGCTTTCGAAGGTGTCGCCAAAGTTCATGCGACGTGCAGCAGTGCTGGCTTCGAGTCCGTTTGTCAAGCATCCGATACTGAAGGAATATTTGCGGCGATTCTCGAAAGGGGAGGAGCTCTTTTGGGGTGGCGCGATGGCATTTACCGAAGAGCACAAGCGGCAGCTGTTCAAGTCATACGACAAGATCGCCGACAGCACGCACAACTTCGCGAAAGCATGGCATGACGAAATTCGCGCGCGCTATCCGAAGTCCCGATATGCGAAGCGAATGATGTATATCGAGTTCAAGCAGCGATTACCTGAACTTCTGCTCATGCGAGTGGATAAAGTCTCGATGGCAACGAGCATCGAAGCGCGTGTGCCGTTTCTGGATCATCGCATCGTTGAATACGCATTTCGTCTGCCGACTGAGATCACACTCGGAAAGAATTTCGTACCAAAGTACATCCTGAAAAAAGCGGCAGAAGGCATTCTGCCGAACGAGCACATCTACCGAAAGAAAATGGGCTTCGCCGCGCCGATCTCCGAATGGATGAAAAAAGATCTCAAGCCGATGCTTGAATCCTATCTTCAATCAAGCCGCATCGCCAATGAATACTTCGAAATGGGCTACATCCAACGCCTAATCATCGAGCACGAGCATGGCACAAGAAACAACAGCCAGCTGCTCTGGACGTTGTTTAATCTGACGCTTTGGGAGAAGCGGTATTTTGGGTGAGCTGGGGATGGAATCCGGCAATGCCGGGACATGCCGGATTCCTTACAAGGATTCAAGAATGCGATCCCACAAATATTCGTAAGGAAGAATTTGTGGCCCGCTTGCATTCGAGCCAGGGAGATCTTTAAGCCTTTCCAAATACTTGAAAGCTTTTCTTTCGATTTTCTCGCGATTAAAAGAACATGTTTCCATAATCATAAGCAGCTTCAGGAACAGATTCTCACGTTCCGCTCCTCGATCGTTCAGGTTTCGTTTTGCATACAAACGTAGGGCATCAACCCTCTCCATTATCTGCAAATGCTGCTTGTCGTGTGTCAAATGCAAGATATGGAGAATTAGAACCGCGACGTTGTATCCGGCTTTATCCATAGCGTAAGCTGGAATGTATTCAAGCAGGTCCTGTAGGTTCTCTGACGTCAGCGAAGTACTCAGCGCATACTTTAGGTAGAGGCCGAATAGATCCCATTTCTGATTCTTGAATGATTGCTGCCCAGAGAAAGCATCACTCTTTCGCACACGGTCGTAGGTCTGCTTTGCTTCTGAAAATCTAAGACCATGCATTTCGAGTAAGAATTTATACTCCATTATTAGCAGCCAATTGCTTGTACCTGTGCGAACCTTTGGAGTGACCGCTTTTATGAGGGCTAAACCTTCATCGATTTGTCCAAGGTGAAGGAAGCAGACGATGCGTTTCAAAGCAAATTCTGCGACATATCCTGGAGATTTGAATACGGTCTGGGATTCAGCAAATATCTGAGCCGCAGTTGCAATTTGAAGTGCGGCTTCAAAGTTTAACCCAACTTGGTGAGATATTGCTCGCAGTCTGAAGGAATAAAGTCTAAGATGAAAGGTTTTGAGTCTGGAGGCAGTCTTCTCAACCTCGAAAGCAAATTTCTCAGCCCTCTTCTGGACCCCGGGCTTCTCAGATTCCGAAGCGGCGAAGGTTGATTGAATTTCTTCAAGATAGGATGCTGCTGTTTGTTCGGCGAGTAGACACTCAGCTCGTTTCGCATAATCTAAGCTTAGCCGATGTTGACTGCGTTTGTCGCCGGTCATCGAAGCGTCTCTACGCATGAAAGCAATGATAACCATTTCATTTGCAAAAAACTGATACGAATGAGCAAGAGCAAGCATACTCGGAGCAAGTTCTCTGGCCGTTAGGCGCGCACCTTTGGCAACTAGAGTGTTCAACAGGAAAACATCTTTGTTCGATTGATGAGACGCTGATGCGTATTTCGAGATCGAAGTGTCATCGAAATCAGCAATGAAAAGCGTATTCAGGAGCTTCCGTTTGAGAGAATTCCTGAGCATCTGATAACTTTTCTCACTGATTGACTTCCCAAGTTTTTTTGCAACTTCCTCCTCAGAATTCATCGCCGGATCAATAAGAAGGTTGTAGAGTTGAACATACTCGAGGTCCGCTGGGGCATTTCGAATGAGAACCTGGCTTCGATTTGGGAGTGCTGGTTCAACGATTGAAGCAATCTCCCTCAGTTCCTTCCAAATATTGCGTGGCATCTTCAGACCTTGAATTATATATAATCGATTAATTCAGGCTGAATAGACAAGATTCCCAGGGCCAATTGACTGTGTTACTAACGAGGGCAAAGTGTTCATTTTTTCACGAGCGTTAAGAGGGAAGTTTGCACCGTCGCGGCGATATCCGCCTCGGCACTGTTGCAACGCTCCTAATTGATTATCCCAATGCTCAAGATTTTTGCCCTCTTGACTGTCATCCTTGCCATATCAACTTCCAACCTTGGAGCCTGCCCCACAAGTTACGTCATTATAAGCCATTCGACTCATGATCTTGCGATCGGTTTCCATTGAGGGCACATCGTGTTCGTATACGATCAATATTCCAGCCGCAGGCGAGTATGACATCAGTGCTGGATGCTCAATCACCTCGATAACCATAAATGGTCAGACTGTTCTGAATCCAAATTCAGGACCTATCCTTCTTCCGCTCGGTACCAAAGTCAGCATCACCTGGACGAGTCCCAGTGTAGTGGAGATTTATGACTATTCGGAGATACTGTCCCCATCACGTGATTAGTGAAAATCTCAGCGATCAGAGATCGCTCGTTCTGCACTCAACTAGTTTACTTCTCATTGACGCATGTTCATGGAAGTCCATCTCATAATTTAATTTTCACATAATATATCATGAAACGACTCACTCGGTTATCAACATTTTTCTTCGCAATCGCCATAGCTGGCATGGTTTCAGGTTGTTCGACTCAGCCTGACCAGCCTGGGGCAATGTCACTTAGACCAAGCTTGGCGCTCCAAAATACAGGAACTCCCAGCAATGTTGGTCTAATTCACAACGCCGGTATTAGGTATCTAATTGACAAGTACGATACATCGCGCTACTCGGGCTTCCCCCATAAGCTGTCACTACTCGCTGTTGACAGTCTCTTCAGCCTGTACGCGAATGACTCAATGACGATAAGTGGCTCTTCACCATCGCCAGCTCAATTGGCAATTGCTTCAGGCTTCTTCAACTCTGCACTTTCCAGAACGGCGATTGTCGCTCTATCTCACGCTGAATTTGTAGATTCTCTCCAAGCGGCGGTTTCTGCAGGAGCTATTGCGAACGATGAATGCCTATTCCTAAGAGGAGCGGACAGCCTATTGCGCCTCTGCGGGACTTATTCAGCCGTCAATTCAACGCTTGCTGGCTTGCACACTACATTCAACGGCACAACTTGGGGCTCGAGCCAATCACATGGTGTAACGGCCGCTAATTATCTTAGTGTTGCGGACAGTTCTTCGGCACTCTGGAGCAAGGGTGGAACTGACATTCCTTGCGTTTCGGTTGCGGGTGATGCCGCAGGCTTTGCATCTGGTTTCGCATCTAGTATAGCAACCGATTTTGTGAATGGCCGATCAATTGATTGGGGAGCTGCAACACTTAACGGAATTGCCTCGGGTCTTGCGGCCTCATTTGGGCCAGTCGGGCAACTCATAGGAGACATCCTTAAGGGGCTATTCTAAGATCAATTCTTTTAGCTTGTTAGGTCTCCCATATTTGCCAAGGGAGACCTAACTTATCCGAGACTAGTTGGACAGAAGCACAATTTTCAAAAGCATGTTTAATTCTAGAAACGCGGCAAAGATGCAGCGAGCTTTCATTCTTCTCGTCACTCTCTCTATTTTTTTCTGTAGTAAAGGATTGGCCCAGAATGTGCGTCTTTCTTTTTGCGATACTACCAAACCTGCTACGGACTTCGTCTCTGGGACGCCGTATCAAGGCTTCCCTTTGATAGGGTGGGCTGAAAGATTCACCCTTGTCGGTGAAAGCAATATAGTAGATAGTGCGGACTTCGTTCTCGATAGTGTGGCCTCCGACTCAGTGGTAGTCTACCTCTACCCGGATTCCTTATTTAATACTGGAGCAGGCATATTCCATTTGCCAAACATATTCGCAGTGTCAATTCAGGCATTCGCTCGTGCAAAGGTTGCCGTTCCTAAGGGTTCAAAGCACACCAAAATCGTAGTCCCATTTCCTCACATTGCGGTCCCTAAGGAATTCTTCCTTCTAGTAATTAGCAAATCGGGCTTCAAAGATAAAATTCGAGCATCTCTTGACCAACCCCGCACAATAACAGCTACAAATGCTAGAGCGATTACACTTGGACTAAACAGTTCGACCGGTGGCCTATTTTGCTTCCCGATTGATGGTAATTTCCTTGATACTGCTCAGAATAAAGTTTATACGAATCTTGATTTTGGAGTTTACCTTGAGTCGACGGGCAGAGTTTCATCACAGTCTCTGGTCAGCACCGAAATGACCATTGAACCCAATCCTGTCAGCGGATCCAGGGTGTCATTATTCGTTCCAGGGATACCAAAGGCGTCTGTGTCCATCTACGATCCGATTGGCCGATGCGTTTGGAAACAAGACGGGATATTACCAACGCAAGGTGAGAAGTTCGAGATAAAGACGCCGCAGCTTGAAAACGGTGTATATATCATAAGGCTGCTTTCCGCGTCAGGCCGTTCAGCTGAAGGCAAAATGATGATTCGACGATAGGTTACATCGTCTACAATTTTGTCGGTTATGTCACAAAAAGCTAGGCCAGCCTTGACCGAAATTTGGTGCGTTCGCTTCAAAAGTCGGGCACTATTTTTCCAGCCTTTACGTTTCATATATGTAGGTCGTACTCAGGCGATATTGATTACCCGCACCCCCGTAAGACCATCCCCGTCCAATTGGCGATAGAAATCAACGTAATCCCCCCAATCCGTATAATCCAAGTTCTGATACCTTTCTCTGAGAAGGAGAATTATGAATAAAGTTTGCACACACACAAGGATGGCTGAACGGAAAGTGCCGATTCCAGCTCAGAAATGAGGGAAGGGACTCTGATTATGAAAAACGCATTTACACACTCAGTGTCATTTGATCCGCTGATAGATACGCACACGCTCGATGCTATCGATCAGCTTATAGTCCGAAACAGCATGGGAGGTGACGAGCAGTTCGTTGATGACGGAGTCCCAATCGGCGAGGTAGGGGAATTTTTGGGTTTTGATGTACTCGGGCATCGTGCCGTTCTGGATGGCGCGCATTACGTCTGGATTCATTTTGCCGTCGAGATTGCAGACATTGTCGGCGATAAAACCCGCTACGCCTGACTGTTCTATTCCGACGATCGACTCAGGATGCTGCTTAGCCCAAAGTCCGGTACGATAGAGATCGGTTAAATGAGGTGGCGTGAAGTTCATTGCATAGGCGACCGCGAAGTATCCTACAGCGACGACCGTGAAGACGCGAACTCCCCAACGCAGCAAACGAGCATCATACTTGCGATACGCCTCCGCGATCAGCACAGCAGCACAAAACAACCAGATGATTCGGATCGGCTGGAAGTAGCGGTCCAGAAAATAGGGCGCGTGAAAATGCACGACATAGATGATCGCAAGCACGAACGCTGCGGATGCGAATGGGACAAGTGGAGCAATTCGTAGTTGGCGGCGAAGCGTGGCAAGAAGTCCATAATGGCGAAGAACCAGGAAGACTATCCCAAGTACTGCTATGGAAAGAAGAACCTGAAGTACGTCGGGAAGATAATTGTAGGGCAATGCAAGTGCCGCGGTAGAAATGTTTGCGAAACGGGCAAGCGCAACTTCCAGATTCTTGCCGAGATCGACAGCACCGATAGATTCAGCTTGTCCGCTGGTCGGCATAAAGCTTCCGAAGCCTGTGTAATTGTAGATCCACCACGGCGAACTGATCAAAAGAGCAACTATGCCCATCATCGCTATCCGAGGAATCGCCGCCTTGCGGTACCGCACCAACTCAAACACACCAATCGCCAGCAAGTAGAACAATGCATCGATACGCGCAAGGATCAAGAATCCGATAAGCAGGCCGAGCAATGCAAACTGCTTCACCGATCTTTGTTCCGAGTTCTCGATTGTGATGTAGCGATCGATCACCAGCAACAAGAGCATCGAGTAGAGTCCGGTCTCGAGTCCATTGACCATCAGCGCGAACAAAGGGTAGCTGAGGGCCCAGAGTCCGGCGCAAATGATCACAGGATCAGTGAGCGTTGAGCCTTCATCAGAGCGAAGCGGCTGTTTCAGCAGACGAGCCATCATGCGGCCGGCAAGAAAAACCGACGCTGCATTGAAGAGCGCAAAAAGGACGAAACTGTGTTGGACTCCGAGCCAACGATCGTTTCCAGCGAGCCAAAAGAATGGCACTTCAAGGAAAACAAGCAGTGGCTGGATGCCGTTGGTTAGATGGACCCCATCAGCCGTAATCCCCTGACCCAGAGCAAGATGACGCGCGCAACTGAACATGTAGAACGAATCGTCCAGCAGTAATCTGCTCGCATGATTAAGCTCTCCGCGAAACCCAAGTATAACACGCGTCAGAAATGTGAAGCAGGTAAAAAACCAAACGTAGCGCCGTTCGCGAGGCGTGAAATAGGTCATATCAGGTTGCTCGTGTTAGAAGAGGACCGCGTTGTAGGACGATCAAACCCGTGGCTGAAGATTTCCCGGAAGCCTTCCGCCGAATGGCTCAGCCTCTTGCGTCGGCGGAGAATCTGTGATGGTGTCTTGTGCAGCTTCTACAACATTCCGATTGCCCTTGATCTCAACTATCACCACATCGGTTCCAGGTGGAATAAACTCGCCTCTCGTCACGACGTCCATCTTTTCTCCTTCGATCATCGCGAGGCCAGCAGGACGCAGAAGTGTGATCGTTGTGCCGCGCTTTCCGATCAAGGCCGAACGAGTAACATGGTAATCAGTCATGTCGGCAGATTGAGACTGATTCGAAAATTTCTTCATCCATGTTGCACGAGGACCATACTTGACAATAAGTGCAGCCAACGCTGCGAAGCCCAGCAGGGCAATAGCGAGTGAAGTATAGACTTCGGCAGAGCGCCCGGGCGTGAGAGTGTTTGGATCACCAGCTAATGCAAGATAAAGCCCGAGTCCTAGTCCGAGCAGGCCAAGTACGCCTGCCAATCCAAACGAAGGAACCGGGGAAACCTCGACAAGTAATAGCATGATCCCAGCCATAAATACTATAATTGCCAGAACAGGAGGGATGTTCGAAAGGTACTCGGCACCGAAGAAGAGAATGAGCGCGAATAGAGCGACAAGTGTGATCGAACCGAAGTGACCCGTCTTAATTGTATAGAAAATTCCCGACAGACCGAGCATGATCAGTATGCCGCTGACGAAGCTGTTCGTAAGAAAGCGGATTACCTTGTCCATGAGCCCCTCGTTCGTCTGGGTTATGACAGGATTTGTATATCCGAGACTCGCCAACGCTTCTTGGATGGTTCTTGCGGTTGTGTCAGCGTACCCGACTTTCCGAGCGTCGACGGTAGTCAGCGTCAGGAGTTTTCCCTTTGGGAGGGTGAGTCCGTGCGAGCTATCGAGCCCGAGCGATTCGTCTACCATAGCTGCCGCTACGGCCGGGTCGCGGTGGTGTCGCTCAGCGGTTGTGCGCATTTCAGCGCTCATGTAGCTGACAACCTTTTCGGAGGCCTTTTCTCCTGTGGCGTAGATTGGGGTGGCGGCTCCGATTGTCGCGCCATCGGTCATAACGATCTTGTCGGCGGCCAGGGAAATGAGCGCTCCTGCGGAAATCGCCCTGGGATCTATGAAAGCTATTGTAAGCGGAACACGGGCCCCGAGCACGGCATCGCGTATCTTTGTGGCAACATCGACCCGTCCGCCAAAGGTGTTGACGTCCAGCACGACGATATCGTGATCCGTTTCGGCTCCTTTTAGAGCGTGCTCGACATAGGACAGCATCCCCAAGTCCACTTCCGTCTTGATGTTAATGACGGTAACATGGCGGCCGCGTTCTGGCGCTGGCTTCGTTTGCGCATATATGCCTGCAGGACGGAAGCCGAAGGTGCAGATGAATGCCAGGGTGATCGGATAGAAAATGCGGTCGAATCGCATGTGCGTTTGGGGTCAGGTGTGAGCGCCGTCGCGAGGCGCTACTTATCAAGCAACGTTCAAGCAGCATGAGGTTCCCTTCGTGGAATACTCAGGATTGTACAATATTACTCTGTTCAACAGGTTTCAACGCTTCAATGATCTATTCGCAGTTTCGAGAGAACGACAAGAGCGACCGCTTCGAGGTCCGTATAGCACCGGGGTATTCATGTGTGCTCAAGGACGCTGGTCAAACGTCCGCGCGTTCTGGATGGCAGATCGCCAAACAGGATGAAGCCTACTGGGTCGACTTCGAAGCCGAGCTGGACCGAATTCTTCAACGCGCCGATCTCGATTATGGCCTGAAGACGAATGGCTCGATCGGATCCGAATTTCTGGTACGCGTTAGCGAGCGCAAGGACGATCTTTACGATCAGACCCGTCAGGACCATTTCCTCGATCACGATTACCTTGCTCAATTAGGCATGGTAAACATTGCAGAATATTTTAGACTGCAGACGCTGAAGCAGCGCTTGCCAGCAGAACTCGAGCGCGGCTCGCAATCCGCCTCGATCGATGAAGCTTATATCACTGCAAGGACTCGAGCACTCGAGCTTGACGCAGCGGAGTTATCGGAGTGGTTGGTCGCTCATGGTATCGGTCTTCCGGATCTCTCGCTCTTCTATCCAGAAGCTGCTGCTGACCAGCCGGCCGCGCTATCAAAGAAACGCAAGAAAAAAGGTGAAGCGGTTAGCGAAGCAGAGTTACCTTTGGCTGAAGCTGAAGATCAAATTCCGAAAGCGCTATTTTATGTGGCGGAGCTCTACCGATTGCATCAGGCAACCGAGCGCGATCTACTGAAATTTGTCGATCAAGTGCAGCATGCTCTTTCACTCGAAACTCCGAGAGAGGCGATCGAAGCAATCCGCGCAAACGCCGCTCCATGGATCGATGTAACAAGCTTTGAGCAACGCTACCAGAGTTTTAAGAAAGGACAAGCGTTCGAGACCGCACGTGCACAAGCTGCGCTGCTTCGTCAGCATGATGTGTTTGCGGGGAGGCCGAGGCGAGGTGAAAAGCCTGCAGGAAAGAATTCGCTCGCGAAACGCAAAGTCATGTTCGAGCCGAAGGAAGAAATCCTCTCGCCGCTCGAAGAATTTACTCGCTCATTCGAAGTCGATGAGGATGAAGCGTACGAAGAGGCAATGGAGCGAGCACTGCAGCAAGCTGAGGGTGCAGAAGGCGGATATGCTCCCGAAGGCGCGCCACGTTTCGTTGATGAAGAGGGCGCTTCGAACGAGTTCATCGAAGGAGTGCAAGAGCCTTTCAGCAATTCAGGAGAAGAGCAGCTCTTCGGTACCAGAGGAGAAGGCGAGCCGCAATTCAATGATGGACCATATAACGAAGGACCCTACATTGAAGGGCCGTACAACGGACCAATGGGACAGGAGCCGTTCAACGAGGGCCCTCGCCAATTTCCACCACGTCCTCGTCATGCTCGCAAGCGCAGAAAACCGGCTCACGACACGCGAATGATGCCACCGCCAATGGAACATCGCCAACAACCGGCTCCACGAGGCAGAAATGATTTCCCGCCGCAGAACGGTCCGCGCCGCGGAGCTCCGGTGCAAAATGGACCTGCGCACAATGGTCCAGGTGGTAAGAAGAAGGGTGGCGCGAAAAAGATCGTCAATATGGGACCCGGACGCGGAAATATGGATTTTGATAACGTGCAGCCGATGTCCAATTACTCACCAGGACTGCCACCCACAAGTATCGTTGATGGCGGCGGTGCAAGATCTCGCCCGGGCCCGAAACGTCAGTGGAAAGGTAAGCGCTAATAAATCCCCAACGGTCTTACAAACTTTTTTCTTTTACCTCTTATGTTCACTATCCAATTTCTTGGTGCTGCAGGTCAGGTTACGGGCTCAAAGTATTTTTTACGCACATCGAAGCGTCGCGGGTTCATGCTTGATTGCGGACTGTTTCAAGGCACTCGCGATCTTACCGAACTGAATTGGAATCCGCTACCAATCAATATTTCTGATGTTCACAATATCGTCCTGACGCATGCTCACCTGGATCACACGGGATATTTGCCAAGACTTGCCAAGAACGGATTTTCAGGTCAGATCTACGCCACCTCTGCGTCGAAGGATGTGACAGAAATAATCTTACGCGACTCCGCACATCTTCAACAGGAAGATGCGGAACATGCCAACAAGCATGGCCTAAGCCATCACAAACCAGCATTGCCGCTGTATGGGCCCGACGATGCCGAGCAGGTGATCGGATTGTTTGCAACGCAAGAGCGACATGATAAAAAGGTGTTACCCGATGATGTCAGCTTCGAATATTTCAACGCGGGACACATCCTCGGATCGAACTTCGTCCTGATCGAAAAACGCTTCGACGATCGTGATCCGATTCGCATCTTGTTCTCGGGAGACCTTGGTCGGGAGAATCCACTCTACCTTAAGCCAAGAGAAGATCCGCCGCAAGCAGATATTGTCGTTTGCGAATCAACCTATGGAGATCGCTTCCATTCCAAGACGGATCCGCAGGAGGAATTCGGTGCGATCGTTGAAGAGATCATCAAGAACAGGCAGGTACTTGTCGTGCCTGCATTCGCAGTCGATCGCGCGCAGGAGCTGATCTTCTGTCTCAATAATCTGATGCGAGACGGCAAAATACCTGCTATCCCAACGTATGTTGATAGCCCGATGGCAACGAGTGTAACGGCGTTGTATGAGAAGTACACCGACGAGCATACGATGCTGCTTGCCGAACAAGGGGAGTCCGATCATAACCCACTGTCATTTCCTTCACTGCACTTTACCCAAACGCCCGAGCAATCGAAAGCGCTAAACAAACTGACTGGCCCGGCAATCATTATAAGTGCTGGAGGCATGGCGACAGGCGGCCGCATTCTGCATCATTTGTTGAATCGCCTGCCGGACTCTTCAACTGTGGTGCTCTTCACGGGCTATCAAGGTGAGGGGACGCTTGGTAGACAACTGATCGATGGCGCTACGAATGTTACTGTGCTTGGTGTTGGCGTTGAAGTCAAAGCGCAGATCAGAAAGTTGCTTTCGTTGAGTGGTCACTCTGATCAGGGTGAGATCATGTCCTGGCTCAAGAAAATGCCAGCTCCACCGAAGCATGTTTTTCTAACGCACGGTGAAAACCCAGCACGAGCGGTTCTCAAAGGCGTGATCGAAAAGGAGTTGGGTTGGACTGTGCACCTACCGATTCTGAACGAGACACAGGACCTCACTCTGCTTGCATGAGTTTTATTATTGCTCGACTGCTGTTCGGATTTGCGGTAATCCTGGCAGCGATCAATCCGTTTCCCAATGAGTCATTTGCACAACTTGGTACACCTCTCGGCGCGAACCACCCTGAGCTGAGCTGGTATCAATTCGAGACCGAGCACTTCGTGATCATTTATCATGATGGTCTTGACTCGATCGCTCATCGTGCAGCTCCAGTTGCCGAGGAGACTTATCGAGTTGTCACAACAAATCTGCAAACGCCTGTCGCAGGTAAAACCAAGATCTACATCTCGGACAATGACGAGATCAAGAATGCATTCGCTTTCTCCGACGATCACATCTTCCTCTGGCTCCGCGGAATCCTTGACGATCTGCCACATGCCATTCGATCGAGCGGCTCATCAAAGTGGCTTCGCACGGTGATCACGCATGAGTTCACGCATATCGTCATTGCGCATGCGACGAAGAGCTGGACAGATCTCATTGCGGGCTTTGATAATGTACCTCGCTGGTTCAATGAAGGCATGGCTCGTTATATGGAGCCAGACGGATGGACGGACGATCTTGATGTAGCGCTGCGCGTCGCAACTATATCGGATCATCTCAATTTCGATCCTGAGGATTACCTGGGTGGCGTCTTACTCTATGAAGGTGGTCAATCGCTTGTTCGATACATCGCTTATGCGTATGGCGATTCTTCTCTCGTAAGAATTCTGAAACATCGCGGCGGCCTCGGACTCTATGATTTCAATAGCGCCGTCCAGCATGTGACAAAACATTCGCTTGCAGAGATCTACGCTGAATGGCATAAGTACTTGACGGTCTATTACGCCACTGCATATGGGCAACATGATGAGACAAAAGATGTTGGACGCCGCATCCATCCTGGTCTCGACATCGTCGAAGCTGCTCGCCTTGAGCCGGACGGCAAGCAGATAGCAATCGTCGGCAAAGAGGATCCCGAAACGCCTCGCGGTATCTATGTCATGCGAAATGATACGACCGAGGCAGAAGAGGTCTTTTCCCAGCCTGGGATCGAACCATATCTTTCATGGTCGATCGATGGTAGGTCGCTCTTCTTCTCAAAGATGCGTTTCGGCAGCCATGCTGATCTGGAGTATGATCTCTATAAGCTTAATGTCGAATCCGGAGATATCACTCGTCTTACGACCGATGGACGCTACGAATACCCTGAGAGCGCCCATCGAACTGATCAGCTGGTCGTCGTGCACACTAATCAAGGGGGAGCGGAGCTTGAGTTGCTGAGCGGCGCGGGTCAGAGATTGAAATCGCTCACGCACTTTAATGATACCCATGTTCAGCTCTACTCTCCTCGATGGTCTCCAAATGACAGTACGATCGCTTGTGGGATCTTTCGCGCAGATGGAGAACGTGACATCGCTTTGATCGATGTGCAGAGCGGAGTCATTCAGTATTTGTCGGAGGGTTCGATCAACGACCGCTACCCGGTTTGGTCTCCCAAAGGTGATACGCTGATCTTTGTGTCACATGCAACCGGGATCCCGAATCTGTATCGTACGATTCCGTCAATACCATCGCCGCGCGCGATCAGCGACATCGCAAGTGATATCCAGCCCTGGGATTGGCCTCGAGATAAAGATTCGTTGCTCGTCTCATCGTTCGATTCAAAGAACGAGGTCTCGCTGTATTGGTATCCAGCCTCGCATGAGGTCCAGCGAAACACACCAACTCCAACAAGAGAAAAATACGGAGCGTGGCGAAACATGCACTGGCCACTTGTCACTCGCCCCGAAGACTCTATCCCGGGAACGCCGACAAGTCGAACATCAGATTATAACTCTCTTACTCACATAACACCGCTCTTTGTCCTACCCATCGTGGGCAGTGATCGCGACCGTTCCGGAGATGGTGGAACCCGATTCGGACTCACTGCTGCCTTCGCCGATCCAATGGGCAAGCATGCTGTAGGACTGTTCCTAGATTGGGGCACCGCATCGAATCGTTTTGGGTATGATGTTTCGTATCTGAATGAGCAGCTTGGCTTCGGAATATTCGGTGAGTATGGTGACCTGTTGAGTTTTGCCGGTGTCATCGACAACAATAGTTATTATGAGCGCACCAATCGATGGAGCCTCGGAATCACAAAGGCATTTCCTGCGCCGGATGATCTTGCAAAGCTTCATCTCGTTTCGCTTGGATTTGCTCATCGCGCATTAGAGCCCTGGAATAGCTCTGAGTTCGACTCTACACCTACTCTCCTCAAACCGATCGCAGCGACTCTTAACGAAGCAACGATCAGCTATCTCTTTACTTCGCGGGATTTTGTCACGAGCTTGAGCGCGATCCACGCTGATAAAGCGTTCAAGAGTGATCTTACTTACACACGCTATCGGTTCTTTGGAGATCTTGAATTCCCGTTGGGTGATCGCGCCGAATTGGCGTTTGTCGGACGTGCTATTGCGCAAACCGGAGATATGCTACCGCAGGAGTTTGTCGGATTCAGTCCGTATGACTTTTTTCAAGGTGGTTTTTCGATCATCGCCGATCGGTCCAGCGACAGGATGCGAGGCATCAGAAGGTATGACTACGGGAACCGGCTCGTGATCTTTTCTCCGGAGCTCCGAGAGCCCGATTTTCTCGTTAGCTCGCTTGTCCCACTCTTGGGTGCATTTCATCCGATGCTGATCGAGTTTTTTGATCTTGGAAGCGTTTGGTATGGCGAGGCGCCAACGAACCAAACCAATGTTGAAACCACACCGCTTGCAAAAACGCATTGGTTGAAAAGCTATGGCATTGAGTTACGAGCAGGCGCCGATAACATTTTCGAGGTGTCCTTTGGAGTTGGTTGGGAACTCACGCACGCAGCAAAACCTGATTTCTATTTTAGAGTGGTTGGAGGAATATAGAATGCCTGGGCACTAACAACGGCGTTCTCAACTTTCATCACTATCCATCAGCTCTAAACCTCGTTTGGCCAAGAAGACACTCAAAACTCGAATTCGCAGGCTACTTCGCTCCCCGAAGCTGCTTCTTATTTTTTCGATCATTTTCGTCCTGACGGCTACATTGTTTTTTGCGAACAAAGGACTATGGCGACATGCCCAACTCCGTCGCGAGATCAGCTCGCAGCAGGCCAAACAGAAAGTGCTCGACGATGAGCAGAAGATCCTTTCCAAACAAGTGGAGCAACTCAAGACGGAAGACCCTGCGACCCTCGAACGAATCGCACGCGAGAAATACAATATGAAGCGGCCTGGCGAGACCATCTATCGGGATTCACAATAGTCGATGCAGTCCTCCAACCAACTCTATCTCGGCATCGATGTCGGTGGCACATCCATCAAGTTCGGTGTGGTAGATCTCTCCACTCGTTCGATCGTTTCGCGTTCGTCGAAGCCGACACCGATTGCGCCGCCGGAAGAAACTGTGAGGATTATCTCACAAGAAATTGCGGCCATTCGGAAAGCGAGTGCGATCAACTCGACAATTGGTGTCGGTGCACCTGGCGCGATGAACCTGGAGCGAACGGTCGTTCGTAATCCCCCAAATCTTCCTGATTGGCATGAAGTGCCGCTGAAAAAAATGATCGAGGAGAAATCACCGGGCATCCGTGTCGAACTCGATAACGATGCGAAAGTAGCAACGCTTGCTGAAGCAAAGTGGGGAGCAGCTGAAGGACTCGAGCACTTCATCATGTTGACACTTGGCACCGGTGTCGGTGGTGGCATCTATACCAACGGCAAGATCTTTCGTGGAGCCTCGGGTGGGGCAGGGGAGTTTGGTCAGATGGGGGTTGATAACAAAGGCAGGCCACTCGAACAATATATCGGCCAGCGATTTCTCGCGAATCGCGCACTCGAGATCTTAAGACACTCCTCTACGCAAAGCACGCTTCGCAAATTTCTTGACGGCGAGGAATGTGATCCAAAAGAAATCTTTGACGCAGCCGAAGCCGGGGATGCTTTTGCAATTAGTGTTTTTAGAGACGCCGGTGAGTTGCTTGGGTTGTGCTGCGCGAATGTCACAAAGCTATTGGACATCTACATTTACGTCATTGGAGGAGGTGTTGCGCGAGCGGGTGACCTCATTTTCACTCCTGCCTTTCGAACATTTCGTAATAATGTAATGCCACATCAGGTTTCAAGCGTTGAAATCAGACCAGCAAAGCTCGGCAATGACGCAGGTATTCTCGGAGCTGCACTTTTGGCTGCAGGATAACCGCTACTTCACATCAACCTTCGTTCTCCCTAAGTATATTTGCAAATAAGCAACCATCACCATGACATTCCTCGAGAAGCTTGAAGCAGCACGTATTCGCCAGGATTCCATGCTTTGTATCGGACTCGATACCGATTGGAGAGCGCTTCCGGACTTCATGCACAAAGAAGAAAATCCTGTGCTTGCATTCAATCGGGCAATCATAGACGCCACGAAGGATATCGCGTGCGCGTACAAGCTGAATGTCGCGTACTACGAGGCCTACGGCGAGGGTGGCATCTACGCAATGCATCGCACGCTCTCACGGATTCCAAGCCACATTATCACGATCGCGGATGTCAAGCGAAACGATATCGGAAAAACGTGTGACCAGTATGCGTTCACGTATCAAGACTATTTTGGCTTCGATGCGATGACGGTTAACCCGCTCATGGGTTACGATTCCGTTGAGCCATTTTTGCATCATGAAGATCGTGGGGTTTTCCTGCTAGGACTCACCTCGAACCCAGGCGCACAGGATTTTGAATACCTCGAGCTGAAGAACGGCAAGCGACTCTACGAAGAGATCACCGATCATGTGCGCGAGTGGAACAAGCCGAAGAAGAATTGCGGTCTCGTTGTCGGCGCCACAAAGCCGGCGGAGCTTGCTGCACTACGCGCGCGCGCTCGGGAGCTGCCGTTCCTGATTCCTGGAGTAGGAGCACAGGGCGGATCACTTGAGGCGGTGCTACAAGCGAATGCCGGCGGAGCCGCGCTTATCAATGTAAGTCGTGCGATTGCCAACGCCTCCCGTGAACCCGATTTTGCTGAGGCAGCTGCTAAAGTGGCTGAGAAAATTGTTGAAGAAATGAGAGCCGCTGCAATGGCTGCATAGAGTTTTTTGTCCTAACGTTCTAAAGCGTCATGGCCCGCGCTGTACTTCCCGAACATTTGATGCATCGGATCTGGAAGGATCCGTCAAAATATCTCATTGAGCGAACGGCGCTTGTCGATGGTACTCCAATTTCCATAATAAATTCAGGCCATCATAACGATCATCGCGGTGGTCCAGATTTTCTCAATGCAGAACTGGCGTTGAGTGGACTCGTTGTGCGAGGTGACATTGAGCTTCACACCTCGCTTGAAGAATGGTCTGTTCACGGACACGATGGCGATCAACGATATGCAAATGTCATCCTCCACGTCGTTCTTACTCGCGAAGATGAACTCGTTGCACACCATGCCCCTCATTTGCCAACTCTTGCGCTCGCCGATAATCTTCGTTTGAATGAGCGGACGTTGTGGGAGCAGCTTTTTGATTCGCTCTACGACCGCGCACCCGAGCTTGCCTGCTTCCCACACAACCTTCAAGTTCCGATCCGATTTAAGAGGAAGGTCATCGATCGATTTGCCGAAGCAAGACTCGATGAACTGTGTGCCCGATTTGATCCCGGAGAGGATTCGATATCCGGATTTCTTCAACGAGTATATGTGCAGACGTTCGACGCCCTCGGTTATTCCGAAAATCGCATACCGTTCAAACAACTCGCTGAGATCTGCTCGATCGAGAACTTGCGAAAGCTACGCGCACTAACAAATGACGCGAATCGATCCGCATCTTTTCAAGCCTTCTTCTTTGGTGCTGCGGGACTTCTTCCTGCGCCTTCCTCCGACTACTCATCTCAAGCGAACGAAAAGATCATCGAACTCGCTGCCGCCTGGGCATGGGTCACAGAGGAATTAGATCTACCGTTTCTCCTTACGGAAGGTGATTGGGCCTTTTTCAGAATTCGACCGCTGAATTCGCCTCACCGAAGGGTCGCCCTCGCCGCCCATCTCGCGGAGTATCTTTTCTCCATTGATGCCCCGCTGGATCTACTATTACGAACATTGGAAGAACCTAATGTTCCGACGGGTGTCGATCCATTCTGGGAGCACCATACCTCGTTTGCTAGTGAGTTGTCTGATGCCCAAAGTCTTTTGGGAGATGAACGGAAGCGGGCACTCGCTCTCAGTGTTGCCTTGCCTGCTCAGATCGCTCATTCTCGGAGGTTCCTTCTGGAGAATGCAGTGCTTGTTAAGTCAAGAAGGGAGCGCTGGATGTCGGCGCGTACCCGCTCGAGCGCTCACTACATAAATGTTGTCAGGCAGGAACTTCTGGAAAGTGAAAGCGTTAAAACGGTGCGCGAAGAGCAGGGGGCGCTCCTATTGACGCGATCGTTCTGTCAGGAACGTCGCTGCAACGAGTGTCCGATCGGTCAACGGCTCATCGATAAAGGGTGGAATGCGCCAAACGGTGCTTCGAGATGACCCATTCGCGTATATTTGCATTTGAAATGCGGGAGTAACTCAGTTGGTAGAGTGCAACCTTGCCAAGGTTGATGTCGCGGGTTCGAATCCCGTCTCCCGCTCTGATAAAATGGCCGCTCATCTCGAGTGGCCTTTTGCATTCTGTGATCTCGCTGCCTTCCGCGCCGTATAATTGCCATATGTCTAATCAGCAGCAAAATCCCCTCACCCATGAGCGCTTCGCGCTTACATCGCTGCTGGACTTTGCCCGAACATTAACAGCAGATCTTGGAAATGTCGGTATTCTGAAGTCAGTCATTCGAACGATCATGGGAAAAGCCCTGATCAAGGATGCGCTTGCTTTTATCGCTCACGAGGGCGAGTTCCATCTGGTTCATCGTGCAGGCTTCGTGGGTATTGAAATTCCAGAAACGATGCGCGAACCAGAGATCGCTGCCTGGGCTGTGAAGTATGATGACGCCATCGCGGTGATCCTACGACTCCGTCCACGTGAGAACGAGGGCAACGAGTCCTTGCTCATTTTTGGCGATTCGATGATGCCGGGAATGAAGATCGAACAAGAAACAGAATTTCTGGAGTCGATCTCGAGATTGGCGAGCATGGCAATCTCGAATGCGAGGCTGTTTGAACGTGAGCAGGAGCGCGAGCGAATCGAAGCAGATCTTAGACTCGCACGAGAGATTCAGCTTTCTCTCTTTCCTCAAGTCTTACCTGAAATAAAGCATCTTGATCTCGCTGCATATTCGAAGCCTTGCGAAGTAGTAGGAGGAGATTACTATGATGTCATCAGGTTGAGCGATCACGAGGTCTTGATCGCAATCGCAGATGTTGTCGGCAAAGGTGTTGCGGCTGCATTGTTGATGTCAAGCGTCCAGGCATCTTTACGGGCACTTGTTTCGATGATCCGCACAGGTCAGTTGGGGCTGCTGGATGTTGTCGAGGAGTTGAACCGCCTGCTCTTCGAGAGCACCTCAGCCGAACGGTTCGTCACTGCAGCGTTCGTGATCATCGATACAAAGCGCGAAAGAATTCTGTCGGTTGTTGCCGGACATCCGCTTCCGATAATCCTGCATCCCAATGGCAGCACGTCTTCTCTTGAATCATCTGGAATTCCACTTGGGATCATTGCTACGTTCCCATATGAATTCTATGAGCGTGCCTTCAAGCCGGGAGACGCACTAGTTCTCTACACCGACGGTCTTTCTGAATCCAGAATCAACGGCAAGGAGCTTGGTCCTCAAGGAGTCGAAGCCATACTTGTTACGGAGAGAGGACATGATTCGAAATCGGTTCTGAGAGCGCTTTCGAAAAACATCGACGTGAATTCGAAGGATGACTTGACGTTGATCGCGGCTGTATTTGATAAATCGAAGTAAATAGTGGTAGCATCCGGCAGCGATACGGGTAAGAAAAAAGGGGCAGCCGATGGCTGCCCCCTTTTTTGAAATGAAGTTTAACGTTCGATCACCACTCGCGCGGAGGTCGCGATGCCTTTGTCCGTAACAACTCTGACGGTATAAGAGCCGGCTGCAAGCGTTCGAGTATCGACCGAAGTTTCAACCGATCCGCTCACTGCATGCGGAATTGAGTTTGAAGCAACGAGCTTACCAAGAACATCATAGACTTCAATTTCCACTGCTGAAGGATGCAAAAGACCCAGCGATATTCTCACCACATCGCCAGACGGGGACGGGTTCGGATAGATCTTAATTATTGCGGCATCAGGTGAAGCAGGCTGCATCGAAACTCCCACAGAAATCAGGATCACAAACGGATCACTCTCCTGTGGCACAGTCTCTCCCGCTGCTGGCAAGAGTTTGATCACACCCTGGCTTGTCGCGGGGCCAGTGACCTTCCAGACATAAATCGTATCAGTAACACCGTGCGCGAGAGTATCCCAACTTACCCCGCCATTTCGAGAGAGCAAGACGTGAACTGCACCTACTCCTCGTTTGGTCCAGCGTATCGGAAGATTGTCCCCGATGTTGAGCGTATCCTTGGAAGTTGGCCTCAGGATTTGGATCGATTTTGCAGAAGCAGCGATCGTAAAGTTGCCCTTTTCGATCGCAATCGGATCTCCGTTGAATGTGTCAACAACTTTGATCTTGCCCGTGGTAGTTGCTGAATCGGGTACAGTCCAATTGACGGGGCTTAGAGTCGATGTAGCAATACCACGCCAGGTTGTCCCGTTATCGAGTGAGTAATAAACCGAAACGGCAGAGATATTGAGCTTCTGGAATTGGATCGGTATTGTGGTGCCAGGAGCAAAAGAGTGTCCGTCCAAGGCCGAGTCGATGAGTGCGAGTGAGCGGGCAGGCGGTTTCAGTGTATCAAGACCCTTTAGGACAAGCCCAGCAGCGGTCACGTGATAGTCATCACCCGTCGCCGTTTCTTCAATAAAAACAACGAGCTTAACGTCTTTGAGAGCAGATAGGATAGATTGGCTATTACGAATGACCTGCGCGTACGTGACTCGCGTAGTGGATCCGGAGGGTTTCCCCATCAAAGCAAGGACGGAGTCCGCCATCGTGATGTAACGAACGACATCGTTGTGCTTTGAGGCACCAGTACCACTGCACTGAGCGTACGTAACATTGTCCTGCAGGATCGCATAGCGGACTTTGACTGTATCAGTGAGTGCAGAGCGACTCGTGATATCGAGTGTTGCTGAGAACGTGCGCGTAGTTGGATCGTAACTTCCGCTAACGTAGGAGATATCAACGCTTCGCGCTTTACTAAACTCCTGATCGATTCGGCCTTCCCATTCCGACGGGCTGCCAGAAAGCCGAGGCCAAGTATTTCCAAAGTCAGTACGATTGACAGCACACTGGAATGCTGGGGTGCCGCTCAAACCATCAACATTTGCCAACCGCCAATCTGTTTGGCTTGAGCCCACGGCCAACTGCGCCATCGGATCGCCAATGTTCGCGACATGATGATTGAGATGGATCACTTCCGAGCCTTTGCTTGAAAGCGTGCTTTTGAAAGCGGCATCGAACGTATTTGGCTGTGGACAAAGGTCAAAACTATTGGTGAAGGTCTCATAGAGAACTCCATAAGTAGTCTGAGCGCTCAGACGAGTGGTGCTGGTGAACAATGAAAAAAGGATACCGACAGCTATGAGAGGCAGGCGTTTGTAACGAATATCCATAGATGTATATTAGGAAGAGTTAGCAATCATTCAAATATAGAAGCTTAATCTGGGATTGATTCCTCCGAAAACGGGCCAAAATCGAGGGCAGCTGCGAACTTGTCGAATAGGCCCGGCGTTAGGCACCAACTCTGCATTGGCGGGTGTTTCGACGAACGGTTTTGGTAACATAACCGCTGCGCTCGTAGCTCAGTTGGATAGAGCATCAGCCTTCTAAGCTGAGGGTCGCTGGTTCGAGTCCAGCCGAGCGCACATCGGGCAAGGATGAAGGCTGAGGGATGAAGGATGAAGTTGGGGAATGGAGGAAAGGGATCTAAGAGAGCGTACCAAGGAGTATGCTGTGCGGATTATCAAGCTTTGTTCGACACTTCATGCATCTCGCGAGGCAGAGATTCTTGGTCGCCAATTGCTTCGTTCTGGGACTTCGGTAGGTGCGCATTATCGCGAAGCTAAGCGAAGTAAATCGGATGCTGACTTTGTCAGCAAGATCGATGGAGCGCTTCAGGAATTGGACGAATCCGATTACTGGATCGAGTTACTGATCGACGCCGGATTTGTATCAAAAGCCAAACTGGAAGATTTACTTAGAGAGACAAACGAGTTGATCGCGATCTTCACGACGATTGTGAAGAAAGTCAAGGCCCGAAAATCGTTGTCGAATAATTTGAATAGTGTGCAAAGCTGAAGAAAGAGATGAGAATCGTGCTCAAGCATAATTCATCCTTCATCCCTCATCCTTCATCCTTGCCCGAACATGGTGGGCGTAGCTCAGTCGGTTAGAGCGCCAGGTTGTGGCCCTGGAGGTCGTGGGTTCGAGACCCATCGCTCACCCACCTGAACACTTGTTGTTCCGCAGAGCCCTCGTTAGCGAGGGCTTTGTTGTTTTGTCTTGAGGCTTGTCGTGCCTCTACATTCTTACAGCATAATGGTACGCGTTCGTTTTGCTCCTTCTCCTACCGGATTTGTTCATGTCGGTTCGCTGCGTACCGCGCTGTATAACTATTTGTTTGCGCGACATCATGGCGGAGTAAATGTACTCCGCATTGAAGATACCGATCGCGCACGTCTTGTCGAAGGAGCGGTTGACAATCTGCTCAGCACTATGAAGTGGGCAGGGATCACCTTCGATGAAGGTCCGCAGAATCCTGGGAAGTATGGTCCATACGTCCAGTCGGAGAAGACGGAGGTCTACCGTGCTCATGCCGCTCAACTCGTTGCCAGCGAAAATGCATATCCCTGCTTTTGCACTGCTGAACGGCTCGCGCTCGTGCGCGAGAGCCAGCAGGCAGCGGGGATTCCGCCAATGTACGATCGACTTTGCAGAAATCTTTCGAAGGACGAAGTTGAGACTCGCATTGCTGCTGGCGAGCCTTATGTTATCCGCTTACGCGTGCCTATCGGAGAGCAGATTCGCTTCAACGATATCGTTCGAGGCGACATCGAATTCGATTCAAAGACCATCGACGATCAGGTGTTGATCAAGTCTGACGGCTATCCAACGTATCATCTCGCCAATGTAGTCGATGATCACCAGATGGAGATCACGCAT
>Ga0207112_1068_pt1 | contig 26757 bp, 20 predicted proteins | sample Alteio_BWMinHeat_72_FD_153549 | JGI IMG/M metagenome (GOLD analysis project Ga0207112, IMG submission 153549) | Enriched cells from forest soil in Barre Woods Harvard Forest LTER site, Petersham, Massachusetts, United States -... | ecosystem: Environmental > Terrestrial > Soil > Temperate forest >...
GAGCCCTTTCACAATGATGAGCAGGAGCAGGAAGAGGACGCGATCCAGATCGCGACCGAGGGCGAACACATCCACCTCACAGTTACGGTCGATGATCTGACGCTTGAATCCAAACTCGAAAGTCTTCCGAAAGCGCCTGGTGTCTATCAATTCAAGAATGGGGCTGGGCGCGTGATCTATGTTGGCAAAGCAAAGATCCTGCGAAACCGCGTTCGCTCCTACTTCCAGAACTATCGGCGAGGAGCCGGTGATGCCAAGCTGCGAGCGCTTGTCGAGAAGATCGTAGATGTTGAAGTGATCATCACCGATAGTGATGTCGAAGCGCTGATCCTTGAGAATACACTGATCAAAAAGCTCAAACCACGCTACAACGTCAATCTCAAGGATGACAAGACGTATCCATATGTTGTGATCACGAACGAGCCATTTCCCCGTGTGTTCGCGACGCGGCGCAAGATCATGGATGGTTCGAAATATTATGGTCCATATACGGAAGCCGGATATCTTCGATATCTGCTCAAGACGTTGCGGGATATTTTCCCTATTCGCACGTGCGATTACAACATCACCGAGGACGCAGTTGCGAAGAAGAAATTCAAGGTCTGCCTCGAATATCATATCAAGAAGTGCGAGGGACCTTGCGAGGGACTTGTTGGCGAACAGGATTATCAGAACATGATCAAGAAGATCCGCCAGCTGCTGGCGGGTCGCACGAAAGATGTCGAGCGTGCGCTGAAAGAAGATATGGGGCGGATGTCTGAAGAAATGCGCTTCGAGGAAGCTGCGCGCGTTCGAGATCAACTCTCGCTGCTTGCCGAATATGCAAACAAGCAAAAAGTTGTAACGTCGGAAGAAGTCGACCGGGATATTTTCTCGATCGCGCATGAAGACGATGATGCGGTTGGGATCGTCTTTAAGGTTCGAGATGGCAAGTTGGTTGGAAAGCAGCATTTCTTTTTCACGACGGTCGAAGGCAAGTCGGATGAAGAAATACTCTCGGCGCTAATCGAGCGATATTATTCCGTCACCGACTATATTCCAGAAGAGATCCTGTTGCCGATCAATGTGGAAGACGAGGACACGCTCCAGGCATGGCTTGCCAGACGCGCCCGCGAACTCTCCATCGATGAGAGTGTCGGCGCGATCAAGCCACCAAAGATCATCGTCCCGAAGATCGGCGAAAAAGTGAAGTTAGTTGAGATGGTGCGTGCAAATGCGCAATTTCTCCTGGGCGAGATCAAGCTCCAACGGATGAAGGAGACGGATCACATTCCACATGTGCTCAAGGCGCTGGAGCGCGATCTTCATCTTAGAAAGCCGCCGCGCCGCATCGAGTGTTTCGATAACTCTCACTTTCAGGGAAGCGAGACGGTCAGCTCGATGGTCGTCTTCGTCGACGGCAAATCAAAGAAAGCTGACTATAGAAAGTATCGTATCAGAACGGTCGAAGGAATCGATGATTTCAAAGCAATGCGCGAGGTAGTCCTTCGACGCTATTCGCGTTTGCTGAATGAGAAGGCGCCGCTGCCCGATCTTATCGTAATAGATGGTGGTAAGGGGCAACTCTCAAGCGCATACGAAGTGCTCACTGAGCTCAACCTGACGCACATTCCGGTAATTGGACTTGCGAAACGACTGGAAGAAGTCTTTGTGGTAGGCTCACTTGATCCGCTTATTCTACCAAGGTCTTCAAGCAGTCTTCGGCTGCTGCAGCAAGTTCGAGACGAAGCGCACCGGTTTGCAATCACATTTCACCGCTCGCTTCGTGATAAGCGAACACTCCAGACAGAATTGACGGAGATCCCCGGCGTCGGCAAAAAGACCGCGGCCAAATTGCTCGAGACGTTCGGTTCTGTTGAAGGCGTCAGCCAGGCTTCGGAGCCTGAGCTTGTCACTGCCGTAGGACTAAAGGCGATGAAAAGGATCGTACAGCACTTTCTCGACAAGAAATTATTAATAGAAGCAGGAGACGAAGGCAATGAGAGCGCCGAGGATCTACCGATCGTGGAAGAGATCGAATGAAGCTCGAAGTACCTACCGATCGATGTATACTCGGTATTGAAACCTCCTGCGATGAAACCAGCGCAGCCATCTTTGCCAACGGCAAACTTGAATCCGTCATCGTCTCCTCTCAATTTTTTCACAACAACTTTGGCGGCGTAGTGCCGGAACTGGCTTCTCGTGCGCATCTGCGTTCCATCGTTCCGATCATTGACGAAGCGCTTCGACAGGCGGGTCGATCGCTCTCTTCCATAGAAGCTATCGCGGTAACAAATACGCCAGGCCTCATGGGCTCGCTCCTTGTGGGACTGAATTACGCGAAGGGTCTTTCCTCGGCTCTGGGCTTGCCGCTTATCGGCGTACACCACATTGAAGCTCACATATTTTCTGCACTGCTTGAAGATGATCAGCCGGAATTGCCATTCGTTGCGCTTGTCGTATCAGGTGGTCACACATTGCTCGTCCTTGTAAATGATATTGGGGATTACGAGTTGCTTGGTGAGACGCTTGATGATGCAGCAGGCGAAGCCTTCGACAAAGTAGGGAAGATGCTTGGCCTTGGATATCCGGCTGGTCCGGCAATTGACAAATTGGCAGCTACAGGCAATGCTTCGTTTGTTCAATTTCCTCGAGCGATGATGAACGAAGAGCATTTTGACTTCAGCTTCTCTGGCATCAAGACCTCAGTGCTCTATTGGCTCAAGAAGCATCCTGCACTTTCGCCTGAAGACATACCGCACGTTGCTGCCTCGTTCCAACGAGCAGTAGTCGATGTGCTCGTTTCGAAAACGTTGCGGGCTGCCAAAGAGAAAGGCGCTAGAGATATTGTCGTCGTTGGAGGCGTGAGCGCGAATTCCGAGCTTCGCGCAACGTTTGCCACTAAGGCTAAATCACGGAAGCTTCGTTTTTTTGCTCCGCGGCCACTTTACTCGACAGACAACGCGGCAATGATCGCAATGCTGGGTGCTTTAAAGCTCGATCGTGATGTTACTCACGATCTCGGATTGCGGGCTGAACCCAGACACCCGATCGCTCATCGAACGTAACGAATCTGCATGCGTCAAGCCAGTCTAATCGGACATGTGATCGAAATCTACTCTGCCTTTGCAAAGAAGCCGGAGCGTCCGGCCGATCTGCACATCCGAAATTTCTTTTCAGAGCGGAAGTATTTGGGTGCGAAGGACCGGCGTTTTATCGCAGACGCATACTTCGGCACGATCAAAAACTATCGAAGACTCGAAGCCATCGTTCGCGATACTGACTTAGAGAAGAAGGAGTTCAAAACGGGTGATCCTCTTTTTTCTGTCTTGACCGCTTCTGCATACTTTATTGCGATCCAAGGCCTCTCGCCCGATGAAGTTAATGAAGCATTGTTCGAAATTAATCTTCCATTCGCACAGGATTTTGTTCGAGAGCAATTCTGGGCGATGGCTGATCGCAATCGAGAGATCGAGCGTCTTGGGGCTCTTCCGCCAACGGAGCGCTTAGCCACCGTCTATTCATTTCCCTTGTGGTTCGTCCAAAGACTCGAACAGGAGTATGGAGAAGCCGAGATCGAGGCGCTACTTTCTTCGATGAACGAAGAAGCGCCAACAGTTTTGCGCGCGAACAAACTTGTCGTAAAAGACCGAGAAGAATTGGCTCATGAGCTATCGGCGGAAGGCTGCGAGACCTCACCTTCCTTGCTTGCCGAGAGTGCATTGACGATACCAAGACGAATAAATGTCTTAGGTAGCAAGGCGTTCAAACGAGGTGCCTTCGAGATACAGGATGAAGCAAGCCAGCTTGTGGCGCCGCTTGCTGGCATTGAAGACACTCGCGTAAAAGTCCTTGATGCCTGTGCAGGAGCTGGCGGGAAGACGCTCCATTTTTCAGCGTTACTCGAAAACAAGGGAGAGATCTACGCCACCGACATTGATGGGTACAAGATCGACGAATTAAAGAAGCGACTGAAACGGAGCACGTCGCAGAATGTGCGGATCATTTACCCGGAGCGGCGTGAAGAAGAGCTAAAGAAGAAGCGCGGCTGGTTCGATGTTGTTCTTTTGGATGTTCCGTGCACTGGTACCGGAACCCTGCGACGAAACCCGGGCATAAAGTGGGTCATGACAGAACAGATGCTTGATGAGGTACTGGTCAAGCAGCGGGCGATACTTGAAGAGAATGCGCAGTACGTGAAGCCTGGCGGCGTCCTGTTGTACGCGACCTGTTCGGTGCTAAAGGAGGAGGGAGAATCGCAGATCGATCTATTCCTTTCGAGCGCTCCTGGATTCGTGTTGGAATCGACGCTCAGAACTCGCCCTGACATCGATGGGTGTGATGGATTTTTCGCTGTACGACTGCGGAAATCAAAGATGGAATCACTTCCCTCCATGAGTGATTGAATGATATAGGGCGCAGTTATTGCGTCCAAAAGACCTATATTTGTACACCTGAGCAGCACTGATAGCTGCCTCGTTCAATCAATGAGCTTTCCCACGCAGCTAACCGTGCTCAGGATCATCCTGGTACCGGTGTTTTATCTTCTGATCGCGGTATTGGACCCGCCTCAGCTGACGTGGGCTGGAGTGATTTTTCTTGTCGCTGCCGTGAGCGATTGGTACGATGGCTATTACGCTCGTCAATTCAATCTCGTCACACCATTCGGTGCTTTCCTCGACCCACTTGCCGATAAGCTTCTGACCAGCGCTGCGTTCATTGCATTCGCAAGCCGTGGATTGATACCATGGTGGATGGTCTTGATCGTCATATCTCGAGATGTCTATCTCACACTTTTTCGAATGTCAGCCGATTCGGTCGGCACGAACATGAAAACGAGCTACTTCGCGAAGATGAAGACGTTCACTCAGATGGTCTTCATCGGAATGGTTTTGGTCGCGCTGATTGCGAGTACGTGGTCGCTTCCGGTAGTCTCGCCAGTTGCTCAGTGGTTAGTCCAGCCGGGCGTGCTTTTCTGGATCATGCTGGGCGTCACGTTAATGACTGCGATCTCGGCTGGCGAATACACGTATGATAACTGGCACGTCCTCCTAAGAATTGGCCGCCGAGGTTTTGGGCATCGGTCACCCCAGGAGCTGTAATTGGTGGCAAAGACCGTTAATCCGGGTGGGCAGCCTGTCTGGTTGCAGAAGGCGAAATCGAGAGCGTGGGTCAAGCGGACGGTACCAATATCATCGATCCCGATGGTGCCGCTCATCATCGGCACTTTCTTTCTTACGGGATTATCACCAGCCGCTTCCGGCACCGTTGGCAGCCTTGCCGCAGTACTCCTCTACTATTTTATTCCGGCACTTCAGGATAATTACGTTCTGCTCGCTGTCACCGTTGTCGTGTTTTTCGCTGGAGTGTGGGCATCGAACGTCATCGAACGTGTACTTAATGAGCACGACCCCGGCATTATCGTAGCGGATGAGGCGATCGGTCAGTGGATCGCACTTTTCAGTGTGAGTTATCCTGGCGATCCGGTTTTCGCAACGTTCGCGTTTCTCTCGTTTCGGTTCTTTGATATCATCAAACTTTATCCGGCGTCATTCATCGAGCGGAGAAAGGGTGGATTTGCGGTGATGGGCGACGATGCGATCGCGGGAGCCTACGCGAACCTCACTGCACATGCTGCGACGTGGCTGGTCCGCCGATACATCATCTGAGAGTTATTCACCGTGCATGAAAGCTGAACTGATCTCGATAGGTGACGAATTGCTGATCGGCCAGGTCATCAATACAAATGTCAGTTACTTAAGTAGAAAACTTGGAGAGATCGGCATTGCTGTCGGACAAATAACAACGGTTGGCGACGAGCCAAAAGCAATCGCCAAAACTTTCAAGCGAGCATGGAAAGAGCATGACATCGTGATCGTAACTGGCGGCCTTGGTCCAACGCACGACGATATTTCAAAAGCGAGTGTCGCTAAATTCTTCAAGAAGCCTCTCGTGTTGCATCCGGCAACGCTTCGCGCTGTCAAAGAGCGATTCAAGAAATTCGGCTATGCAAAGATGCCTGAATCGAACGTCGGCCAGGCGATGGTCCCCAAGGGTTTTACTGTACTTCGCAATCAGGCCGGGACCGCACCCGGTCTGCTTTTCTTCGAACGCAAAAAGGCGTTTGTCATTCTTCCTGGCGTTCCGCGTGAGATGCAATGGATCACCGAGGATTCGTTGCTCAATCTGCTCAAGAAAAAATTTGCAGCAAAGTCTAGAGGAGTTATTCAGCACCGAACGCTTATCACGACTGGCATAGGTGAATCATCGCTTGCCGAATTGCTTGGACCAGTTGAATCAATACTCGAGGAAGATTCAACACTAGCGTTCCTGCCCAACGTCCCGCTCCTGCGATTGCGCATCAGCGCGAACGGCAAGACTGGACGCGAGGTGATCAACAAGATAGCTCGTATTGAAAAGAGCATTCGTGCCATTGCCGGGAAATACATCATCGGAGTTGACGATGACACCCTTGAAGGCATTGTTTCGAAGTTGCTTTCCGATTCGAAGAAAACGTTGTCGCTCGCCGAGAGCTGCACAGGCGGAATGCTCGCGTCAAAGATCACAGCGCTTCCCGGTGCTAGCAAGATCTTTCTTGGCGGGGTTGTAAGCTATGACAACTCAGTGAAGATTGGCTTGTTGGGTGTGCCTGAAGGTGTGATCGAGAAGTTTGGCGCTGTAAGCGAAGAGGCTGCGCTGGCAATGGCAATGGGCATTCGCGAGGAGACTAAATCTGATTACGCCATTTCAATCACTGGAATTGCGGGACCAACTGGAGGAAGTCAGGACAAACCAGTCGGGACCGTCTGGATAGCTATCACGGACGACAGCGGCTCTCAGGCATTCCACTATCAATTCGGAGGTGACCGCCAACTCATTCGCGAGCGGGCTTCGATCGCCGCACTGGAATTGCTGCGCAAGAAACTTCTGGGCTCACTTTGAGATTTTGGACAATCTCATTCTGATTTTCGTCTGCCTCCTCATCGGTACGATCCTTCGTCGGCTTGGGAAACTTCCACCATCAACTCCAGCGGTTCTTAACAGCTTCGTGGTTAATATTGCGCTTCCTGCCATCGTGCTGCTGCATGTGCACGAAATGGCGCTCACACGCCGAGCGCTTTATCCAGCTGGAATGGCCTGGATTGTCTTTACTGGATGCGGAATCATCATTATCCTGTTCGGGCGTTGGCTCAAGTGGTCGCGGGCGACGATCGGCGCGCTGCTCTTAACGGCATGCCTCGGCAATACATCATTCGTTGGATTTCCGCTGCTCGAAGCGTTGTATGGACCATCTTCACTGGAAGCAGGTGTGCTTGCCGATCAAGCCGGTACTTTCTTGGTCCTCTCCACGCTCGGCTTGTTTGCTGCTGCGATCTTCAGTTCGAAACAACTGAGCGCGAAGGTCGTCGTTCGACGGATCCTCACTTTTGCTCCATTCATAGTAACTATCGTCGCATTGTGCTTGAGACCGATCAGCTATGATCCATCAGTAATTTCGATCCTTGATCGGATCGGCAGCACGCTCGTGCCGATCGCGCTTGTCTCGATTGGATTTCAATTGAATTTCAAGGCTGCGACATTGGGAAAATATCGACGTGAACTTGGGATTGGGCTGCTTGTGAAGTTGATTGTCGCGCCACTGCTGATACTGCTGATCTATGTCGTGATAGTCGGAGCCGGTGGTGTTTGGATTCAAGTTACGATCGCAGAAGCAGCAATGGCTCCGATGATCACAGGAGCCATTATAGCAGAAGAATATGGATTGGAGCCGGAGCTCTCGAATTTGATGGTGGGGGTCGGCATCCCCATTTCCCTCATAACCGTCCCGCTGTGGGCGCACGTGTTACGGTGGGTCTGAGGCCGGTTACATCAACTTGCGTCGAAGTCGTGCAACGGGAATATTCATCTGCTCGCGATACTTGGCGACCGTGCGCCGAGCAACATCAAATCCTTCGTTGTTAAGCAACTGGACGATCTTCTCATCACTGAGCGGATCGGAGCCGTTTTCGGCATCGATAATATCTTTGATGCGATTCTTTACAACCTTGTTCGCAACTGCCTCTCCCTCGCCGCCTTCGGTCGGGATCGCTTCGCTGAAGAAGTACTTCAACTCAAAGACACCGTGATCTGTCTGGCAGTACTTACCGTTGACTACCCGGCAGATCGTTGAGATGTCCATTCCGATATCTTCTGCGATCGTTTTATAGATCAATGGCTTCAGGAATTTCTCGCCGGCATCGAAGAAGGTGCGCTGATGCTTGACGATCGACTGCATGACGCGCATCATCGTTTCACGGCGCTGATAGATCGCCATGATAAAAAATTTCGCAGCTTCGAATTTCTTCTTGATAAAATCCTTCGCTTCTGGCGTCAGTGCGCGTCCATGCTCAGGTTGCTGTTTGCGGACAAGATCCTTGTACGCTGCATTCACCCTCAGCGGCGGCACACCACGTTCGTTCAGCGTGATAAGAAAATCTCTGCCGTCAGGCGTGCGCTCGAGATAAAAATCGGCCGTGATGTACTTGGTGCTGTCGGCAAGCGCACCGCTCGGAGCTCCCGGCTTTGGGTTGAGACGTTGAATGAGGTCGATCGCCGGTTTCAGATCATGCGGCTCTTTCGAAAAATGACGTGAGAGCGCAGTATAGCGCTTGTTCACAAAATCGTCAAAGCGCTCGGAAATAATGTGCTGCGCGACTTCCCTGATTGGATTGTGATTCGGCATCACTTCCAACTGCACGAGAAGGCATTCGCGAAGGTCCCGCGCGGCAACACCAGGCGGATCAAGTTTTTGGAGGCGATGCAGCAACGCCTCGGCTTCAGGCATTGTGAACTCTTCGTCGTAGAATACAGCGGCGTCACTAACGATCTGCTCTAGTGGGACGCGCAGATACCCATCCTCATCGATCGAGCCGATGATCTCTTCGGCGAGCGCGCGCAAACGATCGGGGAGATTCAACAGCGAAACTTGTGCGAACAGCGATTCGGTAAACGAGAGACTCGCAGCGTGCGGCATCTCTTCGCGTTCGTCATCATTCGATGAATTCGATCCTGTCGGACTCTTGAAGCCTTCGAGGTCGTCGTTCATGTAATCTTCAAACGAGTACTCGTTCGAACTATCGGCTTCTTTCTGATTGGCCTCAGCGTCTTTGCCTTCCTGAGCATTCATCTGCTCGGCTGTCGTGATAGGAATCTCAACATCCGGCGCACTTGCAGCGTCGGTCATTTCGTATGGCTCTGTGCTCGAAGAGCTATCGACACCTTGCTGCAATTCCTCTTCCTCAGATGCTTCTTCGAGCATCGGATTCTCTTCGATCTCAGACTTGATACGCTGTTCGAGCGCAATGATCGGCAGCTGCAACAACTTGAGATACTGCACCTGTTGCGGCGTCAGTCTCTGCTGCAGTGATTGATTTTGCCGTAATTGAAGCATTCTAGTTCAAAGCGTGGGAAACTTCCGTCCCTTTTGGGCACGGAGCAGACGACACAAATTCCTACTCTGGATGTTGGTCTGCTATCAATAACTAATTCCATGCCAGCTCCAATAATTCCAATTTTTGGGCTGGTTTATGCAATTCTGCTGAATCCGAGCTAGCTCGGCTGTTTTTTTGAGGTCGGTATCAGGCTCCCGAGCAACCTTACAAGGTGATAACAGGGTGATAACCGTGCAGTAACCTGTGGAAGGGACAGAGCACCCCCGCCCTTTGTTTGGTTTGCAAGACAAGACCGCGCGAGAGAGTTTGAAACTACCCACGCAGTAAATGCTCAAGATCGCTCATATTTCCGATTCCCACGTTAACGAACGCTTCCATCCTGACCATCTACTTCGACTAAGAGCCGTCCTCGAACATGCACTCGATGAGCAACAAGTCGATCACATCGCATTCACGGGTGACATCACAAGCAATGCGGACGAGCGCGACCTGAAGGCGTGCAGATCTCTTTTCAACGACCTCGGAATATTGAATGCGGAACGGCTATCCCTTGTCATTGGTAATCACGACATTTTCGGAGGCCCGCATCTTGCCGATGAATTATTACAATTCCCCGGACGCTGCTCCAATCGCGACTATGCACGCCATCTGAAAGTATTTCACGAAACATTTGCCGAAACCTTCGCAGGCAGCGACGGGCCGGGACATAGCCCATTCCCTTACGCGAAGGTTATTGGGAATGTAGCGTTGATCGGTCTTAATTCTGTTGCTCGCCAATCTGCGTTGAGAAATCCGGTTGGCTCGAACGGCGAGATCGCTGAGAGGGAGTTGGATGAATTGGTGATGCTACTAAAGGACAAGGAGATCAAGCGCTGCGATCATCGCTTGGTGATGCTCCACCATCATCTCTTTCGAAGGAAAGACGAGAGCAAACTTCACACACCGCCCGAGACGAATATGATCGTCGAGCGGATCGAACAAGCCACGCTCAAGCTTCGCGGAAAAGGGAAACTCTTAAAAACATTGAATGCTGGGAACGTGGGGATGGTCCTCCATGGCCATGTGCACTTCACCGCCGGATATACTCGCAAGGGGATCACTTGTTTGAATGGTGGAGGAGCGGTCTATCCTGTGAATCCGCTGGAAGAGTTAAAGTATAATCTCATCACGGTCGATAAAAAAACGATCACCCATAAGGTGATCGTCGTCAACAAAGAGATCGTCGAGAAAGCACGCAAGTTGAGTAATGTCAACGAAGAGCAAAGGGCCCTCCAACTAGTGAGGGCGGCTTAGCCTCAGGCCGAGATCTTCACACAATGCTCGTCGAACGCGTTCTTCAGCGTTTGTGCAAGCTCAAGCGGATGGCGTCCTTCGATCTGCCAGCGTTCAAGCATGAAGACAAGTTCTCCGTCTTTGAACATCCCGAACTGCGGCGAACTCGGTGCATAACCAAGGAAGTGTGAGCGCACTTGCTTGACGGCCTCGACATCATTGCCAGCAAAGACCGTAATTGCCTGATCAGGCAAATTCTCGTGCTTCATCGCCAAGGCCAGGGCCGGGCGCGCTCCACCTGCAGCACAACCGCAGACAGAATTCACAAAAACGAAGGTCGTACCGGGTGATTTAACCGCGGTATCGACTTCTTCGGCGGTTCTGGTTTCCTTGACGCCAACGCGTGTGACTTCATCACGCATCGGCTGGACTAAGATCGGATCGTACATATTGAGCTTTCTTTTAGGCAAAAATTCTTCTGGTTGTCGAAACAAACATTAGGGAAGAAGAAATTCAAGGCTTGTGACTGGGAGGCTGCTTATAGGTTCTGATGACCCAACGCAAGTAATATCCCAGCGAAACGATCACGACAAGCGAAAATCCACTCCTGATATAATTCTCCAGCGATTTGGCGACAATGATCTCACGAATTCCAAAAAACAGAAAAAAGAGAATCGCGACAGAGATCAGAATCTTGTGAAATGTGATCAGTTGCATCTTAATGACCGGCCAGTGAAGGCTTGCGTGAATAGATCAGGAATTTGTCACACACGATATCTGCGAATTCGTATTGATCGTGAAGAAGCGTGTTGACGCCTAGCAATTTTGGCGTCAACAACTGGCCCTCACTTGTCGCTGCAGTGCCTGAAAACGCGAGTGTATCAAACCGCTCGACGACAATCACTGCTGGCGCAGCCTTGCTTAGTGAACGCGCGAGCTCATCAAAGTTCTCCTGCTCCATGACTGGACTTGTAAAGAGCAGGGTGTAGATATATCGAGACGCCGGCAAGCGGTTCGCCTTCCAGTATGCCCCAGGCTCCTGTCCGAGAATAAAAATGCTCTCACTCGGAGGCACGTGCTTCCGCAGATATTCGGCAAGCGATTCCGTGCAGGGGGGATAGTACATGCTGTTGTGCTTGCCAAGCGTCGTCATGTACTTGGGGTGATTCGACAATGCGAGTGCGCTGTCATAATACACATGCAGCCATCTTGCACCACTCAATGGGATCACGGTGATGAAGATAGTGAGTGCAACTCCTACAACGCAGGGATGAACCGGCACCCTTTGCGAGATCACATGCGCAACTTTCGCAAGGATCGGATAGGAGAGCAGCGCTGTGAGAGGAAGCAGTCCTGGCAGAAGGATTACGTAATGATATCCCCAACCTTTTTGCTGCACCAGAACTCCAATCACACCTGCGAGCAATAGACCGAGCAGGAATGCTGCAAATCGTCCGGAGACATTGTACGCAAAGATTCGACGATATCTCGAAGAGAAGATGGTTACTGCTCCAATTGTACCAATCGGAAGCCATGCACCGAGGTAGACACAAATGATCCTGAACACAGCAAAAACCGTCACCGGACTTCCTGCGAGTTCGGAAGCATGCCCAAGGAACACCGATCGAGCGATGAGGAGATATTCGAGTAAATATCCCTGCGACCACATGAACCCCAGTTCTGCGAGAGAACCGACCCCACAACCCGCAATAAAAAGAAGCAACCTCTTCGTTCGGTTGTCCGGAAATGAGAGAAGTTCGATTGCCAACGGGAGAAAGAAAACAAAATTTGTAGTCTTGAAGAAGCCTGCTATTGCAAGGAATACTCCTGCAAGAAATATTCGTGCGTAGCTCTGCTCGCGATAGACGCAGATCGCTGCGGCGACCAACCAGAGGAGTGAAAATGATTCTGTTTGTGCAGTGTCGGCAAGTCCCAGCGTGAATGCTGTTATAGCGAAAAGGAAAGTCGCAAGCAAACCGATGCGATTGCTGACGTTCGACTCAGGCGACGCATGCCGCGAGACGAGATGAAAAACGAGACCTCCGGTCACCACGATGCTAAGCCAGTCGAGCAGACGAATCGCGAGCTCGCTTTGCCCGAACAACCACTCCGCAAACGCGTAGACATAGAAGATATTGGGAGGCTTGATATCCCAGGCATCGAGGTAGGGAAGTTTACCCTTCAGGATCAGCGCGCCGATCTCGGCGAACACATTCTGATCGTGGCCGAATGACCAACTTAGTGATGGAGCATAGATGAGCGCCGTAAGCAGCATCGATGCCGCCAGGTATTTATGCCGGGTACTACTTGAGAGCTGCGAACTGTTCGTCAAACGGCGAGTTGCGTATCTTTAACGTTGTAAAGTTACCACAAACATCTTCATCCTTGGTGATCCCGATTGATCCAGAACGTGAGAATCTCTCGAATGAAGAGCAGGAAGAGCTTGAACTTCCTCAATCAGAGCGGATTCGCCGCGCCCACGAAGACCGGACACGTGAACGCCGCAAAACCACGAAACACCGCGAGCGAATGGTCGGCCGAGCTGCGACCTCCCTGGCGGTGGCGCAGACATACACTTCAGGGCGTATCGTTCGGACCGAAGGTCAGTATCTAATTGCAGAACTCGAGGATGGCAGCGAACTGCGCGCAAAGGCCGGGAAACGGACGAAAGCAGCGGATCAGAACGCCACGCTTGTCACAGTGGGCGATCGAGTTCTCATCGATCCATCGACCACAGGTGTCCCTTTAATAGCTCAAGTCCTTGATCGAAAGACAAAACTTCTCCGTCGAGCTTCAGGACGTTCTGATGATTATGCGCAAGTCATCGTAGCGAATATCGATCTGCTTGTTATCGTCGTAAGTATTCTTGAGCCCCCGATCCGATCTGGTATCATCGATCGATACATCGTTGCTGGACTTGAAGGTGGTCTCAACATTGCAGTCGTCATCAATAAAACAGATCTCGCAGTAAAGCCGGAGATCAAGGCCGAACTCGACTATTTTCTCAAGCTATACCGCAAGATTGGCTACCCGATCTTTGCCGTGACAGCAAACGATGCGAATCGCCTTGCACCACTTCGCGAATTTCTTTCGGGTACAACCAGTGTCTTCGCCGGACATTCCGGTGTTGGTAAATCCTCGCTCGTAAATGTGTTGCTTGGAACAGACGACGAACGCACCGGCGAGCTCTCCAAGAAATTTCGCCGAGGGGCTCACACGACCAGCCGTAGCGTGCTCTTAAAATTGGGAGACATTTCGGATACCTATGTGGTTGACACCCCCGGCGTGCGCGAGTTCGCCAATCACGCGATCGAGAGCACGCAACTCAAATTTCTTTTCGTTGAATTTGCACCGTATGCCGCGTCGTGCGCAATTACAAATTGCTCACACATTCACGAGCCGGCCTGCGCTGTGATCGCCGCAACCGAAACAGGTGACATCGCGATCGAACGCTATGCCAGTTATGTAAAACTTTTTGAAGAATCGCTCGAGCAGGAAAAAGCAACGCGCGAGCGATTTTGATCCAGGCATTTTTTCATTCATTCTTTTTTCAATCATGCGCTATTCATTTGTACTCGTTCTTTCAGTGTTTCTCTTTGTCTCTTGCAAGCCGAAGTCAGAGGTTCAAACAAATACGGACTCTACAACTGCCGTCACTCCGCCTCCGGCCCAATCGATCCAATCCACTCCCACCCCGGTGCTGCCACGGTTGACGGCTGGCAAGCACGGTGATACGACAGTAACGGCAACGGGACTCATGATCATCGAAACGAAAGTCGGTAAGGGAGCAGTGCCGAAATCCGGTCAGACGATCACGGTCAATTACACTGGACAATTTCTCGATGGCAAACCCTTCGACTCCAATGTCGATCCTAATTTCCACCACGTTGAACCGTTCGTGACACCGATTGGAGTTGGCAAAGTGATCCCCGGTTGGGATGAAGGGATACTGACGATGAAAGTCGGAGGTAAGCGTCGGCTACTCGTCCCTGCAAATCTCGCATACGGTGAACACGGCATGGGCGACATTCCGCCAAATGCACCGCTCATCTTCGACGTTGAACTGTTAAAGGTTCAATAAATATATTTAAAGAATGGCTCGGGCGGCCTTTTGCCGCCCGTTAGCCGAAACTCTTCGCTTTAGAAGCGAGGTTCCAATTTGCAGAAGTCGAGAATGCGTTGTCTCTGCATGGCTCGTCAGGAGTTGCCAGAATTCTTTATGTTACTGAATGGGACGTTGTTAAGCGATCACTAAACGAGTACGTGTTGTGAACTGCCCTGAATGCCTCGAGAAGGCCGATGCGCTATTAGATGCCGGCCCAATGCCAGAAGGTGAGCGTATCGCCATAGAAAGCCACCTCATCACCTGTGCGAAGTGCAGGTTGGATTATCAGCTCTCCCGCGCAATACGCGACCTGTGTCGTGCGCGGTACCACTATCAAGAGTTGCCGAGTAAGACACGAGAGCGTGTTCGGCAAACCCTCGAACGGGAATACACCTCGTTGGTTGGAAGTGGGCGTTAGATCTTTCGCCTGCGCTTTACTACTTCCGATTTTTTGCTTCAGCTTCTCCGCATGTGGCGGATCGCAGGCTGCTGATCAGATCAAACCTTTAGACTATAAAGCAAACGTATCACAGCTCAAGACATACGATCGTCTTGGCTCTGCTACATTTGTTACGAATTTCATCTGGTGGGATTCCAATGGCGTGTCACGCCAGCTTCGTGATTATCTTGGTTCAGCCGTCGTGGTCACATTCTGGCGTTCGAGCGTTCCTGCGAGCATTCAGGAATTACGAGAGGTAGCTGCGTTGGCTCCGAAATATCGTGATTCCGGAATCGTGTTCCTTGGGATCTCGCTTGAGGAAAAAGCACCACGCCAGGAAATGTTCGATCGCGTTTCCGGAATCATTCAATCGAATGGAATTGACTTCCAGCAAATAATCGGCACCAGTGAATTAGCGTCCGCATTTGGAGGCATTGACGCGATTCCGACGGTGCTGCTCGTGACGCCCAATGAACGGATCGGGGCTACGCTCGCCGGCCAGCGGTCTGCAACTGAGCTTGATCATCAGATCCGTGCACTAATCCGGCCCCATTAGTTAAGCACGCCTCTCTTCCGGTAATTTCGGAACCACTACCCATACTTGCAAGTTGTGGCCATCCCTGCAACGGGGTCGCAGCCATGCGAATAGAAAAGGATCGCGGGGTGGAGCAGTTGGTAGCTCGTCGGGCTCATAACCCGAAGGTCGTAGGTTCAAGTCCTACCCCCGCTACTCTCGGAAGTTAAGGACCTGCATAAGCAGGTCCTTTTCATTTTGAAGCCCGCTAGAGGCCAGTCCTCCTATCCAGACCAGCCCATGCCTGCGGATCCAAAACACGCATCTTTCAACATTGTCACTTCGCGAAGCAACAGAGCTTTTGCTCTAGAATATGGCCACATTGGCAGTGCATTTGCCGAGTTCGTGAAACATGGCACAGCATTCTTACGTTAGTACGTGTTCGAATCGTAGCTTCATTACGGCTGTCGATTCGAACTCTCAAGGATTTAACAGCATGCACAAGCCCTTCGTGGGCTGTCATCCGTATCAAGGAAGGAAAATAGTATCTATGTTATCAAAACGCCCGCTCTTCGCTTCAATCGTGCTGCTGGTGATCGGTCTCGCATTCGGGGCATCACTGGTTTCGGGGTTCGGAAGTTGGAAAGGCATCAACCTGGCATTCGGAGCTAGCGACCCACAATTGGGTGGACAGCTTCCGAACCTGCCAAACGATGCCACACTGCAGAGCATCAACAATTCAATTACTGCTGTCGCGAAAGCTGTTCGGCCAACCGTTGTATCGATCACGGTCAAGACCGAAGCGCCGAAACCGGCAGCGCTCAACAAGAACGACAATAATCCATTTCGCCATTTCTTTGAAAGTCCCTTCGGTGACGGTCAGGATGGCGGATCACCGTTTGGTCAACAGGGACCGGAGGAGGGTCTCGGATCAGGCGTAATCATCACCAGTGATGGATACATTCTGACGAACAATCACGTCGTCGAGAATGCCGCGAAAAAAGGTGGTGTCTCCATTAAGCTTACGGACAAGCGTGTCTTTGACGCAAAAGTCATCGGCACCGATCCGACCACAGATCTTGCGATCGTCAAGATCGAAGCCACCAACCTGCCAGTCGCAGCCCTCGGAAATTCTGACGATGCGCAAGTCGGTGAGTGGGTGATGGCAGTTGGCAATCCACTTGGACTCGAATCAACGGTAACTACCGGCATCGTTTCCTCGCTCGGTCGGCCGATCCAAATTTTCGATCGCGCGAAGACGCATGATTACGGAATAGCAAACTTCATCCAGACGGATGCAGCGATCAATCCAGGCAATTCTGGCGGTGGGCTTTTCGACATCCACGGTGCGGTCATCGGTATTAACGCAGCCATTGCTTCACAGACTGGAATGTTTGCAGGTTATGGATTCGCGATCCCGATCAACATGGCGAAAGCTGTGGCGATGGACCTGATCAAGAACGGCAAAGTCAACCGCGGTTATATCGGGGTTGAAATTCGTTCGGTTGATCAGACTGATGCAGAAGCGCTAGGTCTCGACCGTCCGCGTGGCGTTCGGATCGATCGTGTGACGAAAGGCGGAGCTGGTGAGGATGCTGGTCTAAAGCAAAATGACATCATCCTGTCTGTTGATGGGCATGAGGTCAATGAGTCGAATCAATTGCAAGGCATGATCGGTATGCATCATGCTGGCGATCAGGTTTCGCTCAAAGTATGGCGCGATGGCAAAGAGATTGACAAACTTATCAAACTCAAGCCAAGAGTCGATATGACACTTGCTGCAAACGAGAATCCCAATGCTGATGAGAACGACAATTCTGGTTTGAGTCCTCAAAAAGAAACGGCCACTGTCGATAACATCGGGCTGACGGTGAGAAACCTCACCTCGACAGAGAAGGACAAGTATGGCGTGAAAGAGGGAGTCATGGTCTCGCACGTCGAACAGTTCTCAGAGGCCTACGATCGCGGACTCGGATACACCTACAAGGTGATCACCAACGTAGCGCACACGCCGGTCAAGAATGTGAGCGACTTTGAGAAAGCAGTAAATGCCAACAAAGGCAAGGCCGTAGGACTGACGGTCTATGATGAAAAGGGAGATTCACACTTCCTGTCGATCAAGATCCCAGACTGATCAAGAATTCAGTAACAAAAAATGGCCTCGAAGTTCGAGGCCATTTTTTTTGCTAACGTCTTTCCTGTTCAGCCGACTGCGAGTTCAGGTTCTTCTTGAAACGATGATAGGAATTGCAATTCCTTGAAGCGATCGGAGATTGCTTCAAGAGAGAGTGCCTCAATCCCTTCAGTCGAGAACTTCCCGCAACAATAGCTCGCAAGTACAGTACCGAAGATCACGGCACGTTTGACGTTCTCATAATCGATCGACCCGCGACGTGCGAGATATCCGATAAAGCCACCCATGAACGTATCGCCAGCGCCAGTAGGATCGAAAATGTCTTCGAGCGGATATGCCGGTGCACTAAAGAGTTTATCGTTAAAGAAGAGCAGCGCACCATGCTCGCCTTTCTTAATGATGACAATGCGATCTCTGACAGGCGAGAGCATTTGCTGAAGCTTTTTGCCAGCTACGATCAAGCTGGGAGTTTCGACGAGTAAGCGTGCTTCACTATCATTGATGACAAGGGCATTGGCCTTGCTCAGGGTCTCTTCCAGCGCCGGGCGCGCGCTCTTGATCCAATAGTCCATCGTGTCAAGCAGGATGAGCTTCGGCTGTGCCTGCAGTTGATCGATCACATCCGACTGAAGTCGCGGCTCGATATTGCCGAGGACGAGAAACTCAGGTTTAAGCTGCGCCGTCGGAACTTTGGGAGAGAAATCCGCAAATACGTTCAGCTCTGTCGCGATCGAATCGCGGGTGTTCATATCGTAGTGATACTTGCCTTCCCAGAAGAACGTCTTCCCGCCTTCAACCACCTCAACTCCATCCAGGTTAAATCCACGGTCCTTGAATAACTTCCAGGCATGAGCCGGGAAATCATCGCCGACAACTCCGACAAGCGAAATATCAGACCCCACAAAATATTGTGCAGCAAGTGAGATGTACGTGGCACTGCCACCTAATGCCCGTTCTTTGCGGGCGAACGGAGTCTCGATGGTATCAACAGCTAGCGAGCCGACAACTAATAATGACATAAAGTGATGATCAACGTGAGCCTCATAAATACGCAGTTGTCACTAATGCTCCGACTTGCGATCGAGTTCGGTTAGTCGGGAAGAATCTTCGAGGCTTAGGCTATAGGTCCTATAGGACCTATGAGCCTAGTCCTCAAGTCTGGAACAAATACTGAACTTTCGCAAAAAACTGACGATCGGTTGCGCGAAGCGGCGAGGTTTCGTCAAACGCAGAATAGGTATGCGTCGATCCGATGTAGAAGCTGGTGAATGGATTGACCTTGTAGGTGATAAGCGGGTCTATGTCAAATTGTCTGGCGAAGTTATCGTATTGCACGATCGCTCTAAAATTGAGATCGCGATTGAATTGATAGCTGATACGTACAAAGTAGATCGCGCCCGAATAAAATTGACCACCGGAATCCGAGGTAAGTTGAGAGAATGTCCACGTTGGCTCGATCAGGATCCGTTCGAAAGGCTTCAATCGAAACCAGAAGGTGATGTCCGATTCCTTTCCTGTCGAGGGTGGTGAGACAGTGCGCGCGATAATGCGTCCCAGAGTAAATTCGCCGCCTAAGGCGATGCTTTGGTCGAACTTTGTGATCCAGGTCAGGTCCCACTGATGCAGCCCTGGAAATGTTATGTTTTGAAAACGCTCCGTGTATCCGCGATAAAAAATGTGTAGAACGGTTTGTCCGATCAACGAAAGATCAAGTTGTGCGCGGTACGCCTTTCGCTTCGTGATCGCTTCGAAATTCCAATCCTGGGCAACGGTAAATGATCCATCGACCTCCTGCAGCCATTTCAACCAATGTGGCTGCTGAACGAGCGGGTACTTATCGCCTATCCATGCAAGCACCCCGCGAAAGTTGTTGTTGGTAATGAATCCATTCCCAGCCCGAAACGTCGGGCTCGTCTGCGCATATTCGGCATGCACGTCGATAGTCTGCGTGTACCGTTGCAGCGCAAAATAGCTCATGTCACCAAGATAATGTTCACCATCGAATTCAACGGTGTGTCTTCCTTGATCAAACACTGAGCTGCTGCCGATCTGGTGAGTGTTCGATTCTTGTGTGTAACTCCATAGCGCCTGACCAAGCAATTCCACGTTTTCGAACAGATTGACTCTGCCATCAAAACCTGCTATGCTGTTCGAGCCATTCTGCTCATACCTTCGATCTGTCCCAAGGATTCCGAGGTAAGCATCGTTGGCGAATGAGTGTGTGACTCGCAAGATATTCGACAAGCTCTTTCCTGCGTCGGGAAGAATGATGCTGCGCTCTTCAAGTGGAATGATAACGGGTGAGTGCTCATCATATCCAGCCAGATAGAGAAACGAAGTTGTCGCATCGCGGTGGATCGCCTTTGCTACTGCAAGCGGACTGTTGATCGAGCGAGTGTACACTGCGTTAAGAAGCGTGCTGTAAAGATCGCTGCCATCCTGGAAGATCGGTCTGCGCTCAGGATAAAAAAGTGCAAACGTTGAATTGACACTAACCTGCGCCTGGTCCGCCTCGACTTGACTAAAATCAGGTTTGATCGCAGCTTCCAATCCGGTGGCAGGCCCAAGTGCGTAACGAATGCCGAGGGATGGCTTGACAGTGATGGGGCCATTGGCAAGTCTAGCCTCCGGAATCGCCGGATCACTCGTCGCATCTTGTGAGGCGACGAGTGCAGGCAGCAATTCAAGATTGCCTGCTGGTCTGATGGATTCAATTCCTGTGAGTGAACCAAGCTGACAAAATGCACATGGAATGAAAAAGTTGACAGGCGCCCAGGAGAATTTGTAATCGGCATCGCGCGGCCAGTTGCGCCAAAAGCTGACATGGAAATTTTGCACCGCCCTGTCAGGAAATCGTAAACTGCTGAAGGGGATACGCATTTCGGTCTGCCAGCCATCCGGAGTGATCCTCGATTCCGCAGTAAAGACCATATCATAGGATGCATCTTCAGTATTCGCCGTCCAAAAAAGATCGCCTTGCACACCGAGTGGATTCGTGTAGACCTCAAATGCTCGAGTTGCATCACCATAGGTGTCTAGAATGATCCCCATAAAATCGTCATCCCAGATTTGATCGCGTGCGACCATCGAGGCGCGAATATGCTCGGGGTGATCGTCATGCGCGATCATCGCGATGTAGAGATAGTTGCTGTCGTAGGTGATAAGGGCCTCGGTGCGCTGACGTGGCCGCTTGTTCGGGATCGGCAGTGCCTCGGTGAACACATCGGATCGTGCCGCATTTTTCCAGCCAGGATCGCTAACGTCGCCATCGATCGCGATCGAACCAACACGCCGATGAACCTCCATTGTAGGGTTGAAAACGGGGTGATAGCTGCTGTCCGAGTCCGTCGCGGATTGAGCACAAGTAATTTGCGGAACGAGGAATATGAGCAGGTAGAACGAAAAGGATAGCCAACGCGCCATAGGAACTGGAATTGGTGGTTCGTCTCATTTTGCTAACAGGTTCAACTCCCCGAAGACTACGACCCAGTTCCAGGAATTGTTACAATCCAGGCTTACAGAACTAACCTGAATTTCGGCTTGTAGATGATTACGTCTTCAACCATCGTTCCGAGCTGGAGCGGCACTTTCAAATCTCGTCCCGATCTTATGCGTTTTTCTTTGATTATTCGGAGCTTAATTCTGGTCACCATGATGCTGACTGCGCGTGTTGCAGCTGCACAGCAAGTTACCATGCAACGCGGTTCCAAAGAGTGGAATCAGTATCACCTTCGCCAACTCGAAGAAGTGATCAGCGAGAAGACGCATTTGCCGGGAACATTGAACGCGCCTCACAACGCAAGTATTGAGAAGTTCAAACATGACTATCACTGGCTGAGTGTCAATGAGGAGTTGGTGTCGGGTAATGCACTCCCAGAATCCGAGGTCCACGCAGCTATTAATCCTACAGATAGCTCAAACATTGTTGTTTCACCAATGCGCTTTGATCTAACAGGCACTACGACACTCATCATGCCGATCTATTACTCAAAGGATTTTGGCAAAAGCTGGAAACTGAGCACCTTCAGGGCAATTCCTGATGCGCTTGGAGCGGTCACGCTCGGCGGTGGTGATCCCATTCTGGCGTATGATGCCGATGGCAAGCTTTATTTGAGCTGGATCAACCTCTATATTTCTAATGGAAATTTTGAGAGCGCGATGTATTGGGCCATTTCCACGAACGGCGGAGCAACGTTCACGCGTCCGGCGAAGGAACGTGCTGCTCATGGTTCGACTGCAGATCTGAATGGGTTTAGTATTAACGATAAACAGTGGATGACCGTCGATCGAACGAATTCGATTTACCACAACACACTTTATCTTGCATACACACTCTTTGCGAATACAGGGCGTTCGGTCCTGTTGCAGAGAAAGCTTCCAAGTCGGGATTCCTTCGAGTTGCCGACCATCATTTCCCCGGATTCGTTTTTGATGGTGCAGTACACCAGCATCGGAGTCGATCGCGCCGGTGGAGTACATGTGACATTTGCTGGTTCTTCGGACACCATGAACTATGCACTCTATCATTGCCTCTCGACTGATGGTGGTGTTACGTTCAACAACATGACAAAGATATCCGATATCGATATTCCATTAACCTCGTACGATGCCACCAATGATAGCATCCTCGGACTACGAAGAGCTGGAAATTACCCATGCCCGCATCTTGCCATTGATACCGCAGGCGAAATGGGGCGCCTTTATATGGTCTGGTCTGCGCTTGGGACTTCGACAAACGAAGGACACGGCTCCGACATTTATGTGAGCACTTCTGATGATAACGGCGGGCATTGGACTGCTGCCAAGCTGGTCAACGAAGACAAGCATGCGTATTACTGCGATCACTTTTATCCCACGATTGCAATCAACGGCAAGAGCGTTGTCTCCGTTAGTTGGTATGATCGTAGGGCTGACACAACGAATGTGAGCGCCGTTTACTATATGGCGCAGTCATTCGATGGTGGAGCTTCATGGAGGCGCAGCAATCCTGTTTCAACGATGCCGACCGACATGTCGACAGTGGAATTGATGAACAGCAATTTCGGTATCGGCGAATACACACAGATCATTACCACAGACCATTATGCCATTCCGGTGTGGACGGACGGACGTAATGGTGACGGCAATCTCGATATTTACGCTGCGTTCATTCCGCTCGATCCGAATTCACCTTCAAGAAGTGTTCGTACCGGTACCGTTGCCGAAGGGTTTGTTCTGCACGATAACTTCCCCAATCCCGTAACTAATGCCTCTACGATCGGTTATTATCTTGATCGTGCGACACATGCTCGATTGGAGATCATGAACATACTTGGACAGGTTGTTCGTGTTCTGGTGAATAAGGATCAGATACCGGGTGAGTATCGTAGCGGGTTCGAAAGTACCGGGCTGCCAAATGGCGCATACTACTACAGACTAGTCACAAACGAAGGTAGTGTCTGGCGATCGATGACAGTGGCGAAATAATCCGAATGCTCATGAAAGTTTGTTTGCCCCAAACGAAAGCGATCCTGCTCTGCTCGTGCGTCGCATTAATGTTGCCGTTCGCAGCTTCCGCCCAGCAGCTGCAGATGTACTGTGCTCCAGCGCTCGTTGACAGTTTCCCTGTTGTTCGTATTGGCGTCAGTGTCAGCGATAGCGGCAATCCCGCGCAGCCTCTCAGTGTCGCAAACTTCACACTGACCGAAGATGGTAAAAATGTCTCGCCGTTCGCGCTCCTGAATTGCGCTGGTGCGCCCGCTGCCGCGATCGCCGTGCTTTCCGATGTTACCAGCTCGATGTTCTCTTCGACGGGCAATGGCAATACCGGAAAATATTTTGATAGCTATTCAAAATTTCTGGCCCAGGTCTCTGCGCCGTCGCAACTTGCTCTTGTACCATTTACAGATACGGTCGCGATGTATTTCCCAGGAGGCGGGAAGTGGTACAATGCTGGTGTCATGCTTGATACGACAGCGTTCATGGCGGCCGTCCATACGTTCTCGTTTCAGGGAAACACGAGTATCGATCGCGCGCTTGACTATGCCGTAAATCTTCTCATGTCAAATCCGCTGCCGCGGAAAGTGATCGTGCTAGTGACCGATGATGGAGTCGTAAATGAAACCTACGCCTTCCAACAGTTACGCGCAAATGGGATCTCGCTCTTCATTATGGAGATCGACAAAGACACGATCTGGTCTAATGCGGATCTCGCCTCCGCTGTTGGCGGCCGCTATTATTCTGCGCCAGACTCCGCTTCGTTTGTCCCAGTGATGACTGCGATCGGCAAGAGCTTCCTCGCCGAACAATGTCTGCTCAGATATATCAGTGCTCTTCCTTGCCCATGGGAAGCAACGCACAGGGTGAACGTGCAATTGAACTTCAATAATGAATCGGCAAGCGCGAATTTGCAGTACTCACTGGGTCACACAACTCGTGATTCGGTTGCGCCCCTGTTCAAGCAGGATTCATCGCGCTACACTTCGCGGGTCGTAAAGGCAGTTGATGTATTTCCGTGTGAGTCCGGGATACAATTCTTCACCGACTCGGCGCTGCACAATTTTGCAAAACTTAAACCGCGCCGAGCCTTGCCTGATAGCGCCTCGGATAGTCTCGTCGTCATTGATTCGATGCAGCCTGCAAGTGGTTACTACATCGCTCGCGATTCGGCAGGCAATGTGCACCGTGTTTTCATTTCCTACAAGCCGAAGCCCGACACCAATGCGCCGCAGCTTCCATTTGCGCCAGTCGCTGCCGGACTTGTTACGCAAAATGTGTATGAGCAATTGCCATGGGATCGAGGGCTCCAGAGCATAGTGCTGAAGCCTGGCGCAAAAAATCTCGTGCTCGATAGCGTGCACTATTTTTCGACCAGCTTCGCGCGAGCGTATTTGAGAATTCCGCGCTACGCTGATAGCGCTTCGGGTTGTCTGATCGCGACAGACTCCGTTGGCAACGTAAACACAGCGTGCTATCAGTGGAATGGCGTTGGCGGCGATACGCTCGCTCCGGTGTTTAAGCAGCTCCTGCTCGTGGAGCCCCTAAAGTCGATCGCGGGAACAGTTACTGAGAAGCGTACAGGCGATATTGGGCTGAAGTCAGTCATCCTGACTCCGATCACAAATGCTGCGCTGCCGGCTGTTGTCTTTAATGACAAAACGCTTGCGTTCATGACGGTGAATATCTCGGATACAATGTACACCTCGCTCTGCAAAGTCGAGGCAAGTGACAGTGCAGGAAACTTTGTGCGAGACACCCTGCGGTACTCTCCGAAAGCCGACATTCTTCCACCACAATTGACGCTGACCGCTCCAACCCTAGCAACTCGGTTGGTCAGCTTCACAGAAATTCAAGCGTGGGATCGCGGCATCGCTTCAGTGGCTGTCGTCGGGACTCCGACCAACATGACTGCACCTGCTCCGATCTTCGCGGATGCTCGACACGCCAGCATTCTGTTGACGATCGCTGACCTTACCAAAGTTGCTTCTGCCCAGGTGGTTGCGATTGACAGCGCAGGAAATCAATCTTCGACATTGATTGACTATTCGCCGACCGGTCCCTCGCCGCTCCGGCCACTTGTAGTTGCGACACCATACGACTTCGGGACAATCCCTGCCGGCAATTCCGCAACAGCCACGATCACACTCACAAATCCGAACGCGGTTGCAGTGACGCTTTCGAAGCTTGCCATTGTCGGAGATGATTCTGTGTTTGCGATTAAACAATCCGTCCCAATCTCAGTAGCCGCCGGATCATCAATGCAGCTTGATTTCTCCTTTGCGCCTCGGTTGATCGGTTCATGGCAAAACACGTACTCGTTCAGCAACGATACGATGCTCCTTGCGAGTATTCAACTGCTTGGCAAATCGACTGGCAGAGTTACGCTACGACTTGACACGATCACGCTTGTGAAGGCGGGCGATCAGGGTGCGATGACTCTACGCATTCAAGCAGCACCGCAGCCGATCAATCTTGATACGATCGGATTTACGCTTGCATGGGATCATGACGTTGCATCACTCGGCCAATTGAGCGAAAATTGTTCTGGCCTGGATACGGGGCTGTGCAATTACTCGATCACCTCCACCGTCAACGGAAGCGGTGACGTATCTTACTTGCTAGTAAGGAGATCGCGCTTGACATCGCCGACGCTCGACTATAGTAATAACGCAATTACGCTTCCCGTCACAACCACGTTTGTCGCAAAGGCCACGAGCACGAGTGTGTTATTCACGCAAGTATATGCGGGTAGCTATTCGACGATCTCTGGAAATCCAGGATCGATTTCAGTAGGTAGCGTGTGCGCAGATAGCACGATTCGCGCAAAGCTGGACGGGACGCTGGAAGTTGTAATTCGCTCGATTCAGCCGAATCCGGCTCGCGATCAGTTCACTGTAACGATTCATGCTGGACGAGAGAACAATGTTTCGATCGATCTCATGGACATTCTTGGACACAAGGTTTTCAAGGGATCATTGCATCTCGTTGCCGGCGATAATAACTTTGAAATTCCACTGAAGGAAAACATCCACTCTGGCAGCTACGTCCTCCGTGTTCGGACGAGCGATGGCAAAGCCCAATCTTGTCGGGTTGTGATTCAGCGATAGCAACCCGCACAAGGGTTGTATTCGTGCTCATTCAGTTCGTCCTCCGTAAATTTGTCGCTCACATCGATCTCCAACTCCATTGTCAAAAGTCAAAACGCGTTTTGTTTGTCAGCAGTGTGGCTATCAATCGCCGCGCTGGATCGGAAAATGTCCTGAGTGTAATAACTGGTCTTCGTTCGTCGAAGAGACCATACGCGAGGAATCGAGCGGGTCGGCAAAGGGAGCTCGAAGCATGGGCGCACAAGCAGGGAAGGAGCATCCTCGCAAATTAGCAGAGATCGATAATTCCCAAGAGCAG